>Ga0315285_10002926_pt1 | contig 17878 bp, 17 predicted proteins | sample YL17G09_36_MG_FD_203698 | JGI IMG/M metagenome (GOLD analysis project Ga0315285, IMG submission 203698) | Sediment microbial communities from Yellowstone Lake, YNP, Wyoming, USA - YL17G09_36 | ecosystem: Environmental > Aquatic > Freshwater > Lake > Sediment | place: USA: Wyoming | collected... | reverse complement strand
CTGAATGCCCCATAAACCGGTTTTCGCGTTCTTCGGTCGAGAGTTCGAAACATCGCATCCTTGGCGACCTTGGCGTCATGGCGGTTCAATGGTTTTTTCGGATTAGAGTATAGAGACCCAAGGCGCCGTTCGTCATTGCCTGGGCACTTGCTCGACACTTTGACAATCGTGCACGATCCGACCCGTACATGCCCTCGTCTGTATAACTTCATAGCAAAGTGCCGTCAAGGACCATCAGGGAATTGTTCGTGGTCTCAATCAATCGTTGGGAAATTCAACAGGTGCCACATCTCTGTGTGGATTGAATTTCCTGCGTGATCAATTCTGCAGATCCGCACGCTGCCATCCGATAGGTCGGCGGGATGAGGGCCTGCGCTGGGATCGAGTGAAGCCAGGGGATGGGCGAGACCGCCGCGACTCTTCTCCCGGGTGTCACGGACCGAAGTGCGATCGCACCTCTGCGCGCCCGGCGTTGAAGAGGGATTGATAAGGGAGGCGGCGGCCGTGGCGTCGAGGATTACCGTTCTGGGGCGGGGTGCATCTACGGACGGTTTGTGGAAGCGGACCGCTTGTGACGAACGGCGTGTTCGAGGTAGTGGTACCACATCTCCATGCCGCCGCCCGTCCTGGCGGATACCTCAAGGATGGTCGCCTCGGGCGACGCGCGCCGGATGTTCCGCAAGGCGGCCTCCCGATCGAACCCGACCGCCTCGGCGATGTCCATCTTGTTCACCACGACCACCTGGGCTGTCCTGAACATGACGGGGTACTTGAGCGGCTTGTCTTCCCCCTCGGTGACCGACAGGAGCACAACCCGCAAATCCTCCCCCAGGTCATAAGACGCTGGGCACACCAGGTTTCCGACGTTCTCGATCACGAGCACATCCAGGCCGTCGAGGGGAATCTTCTCCATGGCCCGGGCCACCATCTCTGCCTCGAGGTGGCAGACGTTTCCCGTGGTAATCTGCACCGTCGGGATGCCGTGCTCGCGCAGCCGCTTGGCGTCATTGTCGGTCTCGAGGTCTCCCGCGATCACGCCGGCGCGCAGGCGATCCCCAAGGTCTGCCACCGTTCGTTCAATGAAAGCGGTCTTGCCAGAGCCGGGGGAAGACAGTACGTTCAACACCAGCAGGCCCTTCGCCTTGAAGTAGCCCCGGTTCCGCTCGGCCAGCCGATCGTTCTTGGCCAGGATCGCCTGGTGGAGAGCCACGGTGCGCCGGTCACCCTCGTGCAGATCGTCAGGCGCATGAGGGTGGGTATGGGGATGGTCATGGTCGTGCGCATGGGAATGGTCATGATCCTCCCCGTGCAGCGCGGCGCTCGGGGCGCGCAATCCGGCCAGGCCCGCCGAATCGGGTAGAGCCTGCATCCCATCAATACGAATCTCCCCGCCGACACTGCATCCGCAATCCTTGCACACGGTTAGGATACCTCCAGAGATGCCAGTTCGAGTTCGCGTCCTTGGTGCACCTCCACGCGGGGGTCAAGGCATTGGGGACACTCGCAGAACAGATCATCCGGTTGAAACTCGAGGCGGCATGTGGGGCAGTAGCACAAGATCGGAAGGTGTTCCACCTCGAGCGTCGCCCCCTCCGCAATCGTCCCTCGCGTCAGCACATCAAAGGCGAATTCCAGGGCCTCCGGGACCACCCCGGACAGTGGGCCGATGCGCATCGTCAGCCGATGGATCCGGTGCGCCCCCTCGTCGGCCGCCCGTTCCAGGGCGATGGCCAACGTACTCTGCATCAACCCAACTTCGTGCATGCCGTTTCTTTGCCAGACTCTCCGGGCCAATTCCGGCGCGTTCCCACAGCATCGCCTCGTATTGTACCACCCTGAGGCCCTGGTTGCACGCATCCGGTGGTGACCGACGCGCTTGGACCGCCCCGCAGAGGCAAAGGGGCCCTTCAAGGTCGAGGGGAGCACCTCAAGCTTCGCATGGAACTCCGGGATCGGAGAGCGGACCTACAAGGGATTGACCCTGGCGCGCTGGAAGAAGCGCCGGGCAAAAGGAGGACCGGAGCTGGGTGCGGCAACTGGGGTGCGAGCAAGGGGAGAGTTGTTCCGGAAGGTCTGGGATGGCCCTGACCGGGGGCCCCCGATCCCAAAGGATGAGGATCTCGCGGGATCAGGGCTTCCCGGCTAGAAATCGGGTGATGACCCTGGGTAATCAGCGCGATCCGTTGGCAGAAATACACGCCGTGGCCCGACATTATCCCCCCAGGCATGCCCAAGAGCCCGGCAGGAACCCTGCCACGCCCGCGCACTAACTCCGAGGCGCCGGGCCGCTCGGGCCTGGCTTTACGACGGCATGACCGATTGAATGTCATCTATCCCCCGGAATTCCAGCTTACTAGCCCTCCTGGTGACGTTGATCATGTCCTGCATGCTGAACAGCACAGTCGTCTTGGTCGCTTCGAGGTGGCCGGGCGTAATAATCTTCACAACGGCCGTCATGGCTGCGAGTTCGTAGGGGGCTTCAAAGATGACCAATCCATCCCACTCGCCGAAGCTGTAGTAGTTGGATGGTCGTATGAATGTGGAGGCATTCACACCAATGACGGTCTGAGAGACGGATCATGCTTTCACGTCATAGGCATCCTCTCCCTTCTCCGCCTCATGCACACCAGGGGTGTGGCGAGTGCGAAAACCTGGCGGGCATGGTGGATTCCCTGCACCTGGTCCAGGCATCGTCGCCTGACCTCTTCCAGTGCAGCCGCGATCACCCTGGTGGCCAGGGAGGTCTCGTGCATCGTTCCTGCGAGGACTCGCTACAGGGGCACCCCCAGGGCTGCCACCACGTCCAGGACCATTTGATACTGTTCGGGATCGGTGACGGCGAACCTGATAGCTCCCATCACTTCGAGGATGACGGCATGCTCCGGATTCTCCGCTGTGAGTTTCAGGACCGCCTCCTGAACTTTGCTCACGACTGTGGGGTCGGTCTCGGGAAAAGCCGCAAGACACCAGGTCGGGAAGAAATCGGTGGTGCCGATGATTCGAATCCTGGCGAGGTCAGCCGATCCCTCCACCACCTTGAGCGCAGCCTCCCGCACGAACACCGCATCCACCTTGCCCTCCAAGAGCAATCTCATGAGCAGCTCGTCCTGCTTCCCGCCGCGGATGATCCGGACATCCCGCTCCGGCTGGACTCCCGCTTCCACGAGGCGCTTTGCCTGCGCCAGGTAGCCAACCAAGGCGCTCTTGGAGGTCGCCATGACCCGCTTTCCCTTGAGCTGCCCGATCTCCTGGATGCCGCTGTCCGCGCGGGTGACGATGACCCCCCGTTCCACGAGGCTCCCACCGGGGCCGACCACCCGAGCCACCGGATAGGCCGCTCTAGTCTTTCTGAGGACCTGGAAGACTAAGGGATTCTGAAAGCCGAAATCAACCTGAGAATGCTCGACCACACCCAAATAATGGCTGTAGCTCAACGAAGAGACATACTCCATCCGGTACCCCGTCTCCCGCGACAGGTAATCCATGAAGGGGAGATACTTCTTCGCCATGACCTCCAATGAGTAGGCGGGAAGAACGGCAATCCTCACCACCTTCCTGGCCTCGGGGGTGCCCGGCAGGTGACAGCTCGTAACCAGGAGACCTGTGACGAACGCACACAGAAGGACGCGTGGCTTCATGCTCGATCCTCCCCCCGCACGGGGGACCCCGCTTCAATCTGCTGGAGGAACTGCTGCACCGCCACCCGCCTCTCTACTTTCTTCTGCGCCAGGCCCAGGGCAACCGCCACCCCGTACAGGATCGCCTCGGGGCGCGGTGGGCAGCCAGGGATGTAGTAATTCACGGGGATCACCTCCCCGACGCCCCCGCGAACATGATACGTATCGAACCAGATGTTGCCGCCGATGGCGCAGGAGCCAATCGCGAAGACCAGCTTTGGCCCGGGGACCGCCTCGTAGAGGCGCTTGAGGGCTGGTTCCACCTGGCGAGTCACGGGGCCGGCGACCAGGAGGACATCGGCATGGCGCGGTGAGGCCACCAGCTTGATTCCGAAGCGCTCGGCATCATAGTAGGGCGTGAGGACGTTGACAATCTCAATATCACACCCGTTACAGCCGCCGGTGTTCGTGTGATACACCCAGAGCGATCTGGGGAAAGTCCTGCGGCACAGCTCTTTCAGCATCCCCCGCCTCCTCACGGCCCCGCCAGCAGCGTCAGGATGATGTTCGTGGCCCGATCCAGTATCGGATGGACGAGCTGGGGATAGAACCCGATCAAGATGGACAGACCGGCGAGAATGATCATGCCGGTCCACATGGTCGGCGGCACTTCCCGGATGATTTCCCCGGGATTGACCTCTTTCGCCTCGGGGGGCGTGGTCCAGAAGAGCTGGTAGGCGGCGCGGCCGAAGCACGCGATCGAGAGGAAGCCGGTGATGACCGCGATGACCGCCGCCCAGAGGAGCCCCTGCTCCGCCAGCGCCAGGAAGATGGTGAACTTGCTCAGGAATCCATTGAAGGGTGGGACGCCGCTGATGGCCAGGGCACCTACGAAGAAGCAGAAGGCCGTGATGGGCATCCGCCTCCGTTGCGTAGCCAGCTCACTGATCTTCCGCGAACCGGTGGCGAACATCAGCGCCCCCGCAGCCAGAAACAGGAGGGCCTTCACGATGGTGTGATTCATAAGATGGAACAGGCCGCCGTAGACGCCCAGATAGGTCCCAAGGCCGAGGCCCTCCACGACGTAGGCAATCTGGCTGATGCTGGAGTAGGCCAGCATCCGCTTGATGTCGTCCTGGACCAGAGCCATCATCATTCCCACCAGCATGCTGACCGAGCAGATGACGGCGATGAACAGGACCAAGGCCGGGAAGCTTGGGGAGAAGATGGTGATGGTCCTCGCCAGGGCGTAGGCCCCCACCTTGATGACGATGCCCGAGAGCAGCGCGCTTACCGGGATGGGGGCCTCGGCATGCGCATCGGGCAGCCAGGCGTGGAACGGAACCAGTCCCGCCTTGGTGCCAAAGCCGGCGATGATGAAAGCGCTGGCCAGGAGGACGATGTTCCCCGGAATCTTGGTGCCAATCCGACCGAGCTCAGTCAGGAGGAGGATCCGCGACCGCGGGAGATACGGGATCGAGGCCGAATAGAGCAGGACCAGCCCGAGCAAGGCGAAGGTCACCCCGACCGTTACCAGCAAGAGGTACTTGTAACCCGCCTCCAGCGACCCTCGCGACCAATAGAAGGTAACCAGGAACGCCGTGGCCAGGGTCGTCGCCTCCAGAGAGACGAAGAGCATGATGATGCTGTTGGTGGCGCAGGTCAGATTCATCATGGACAGGAACAGCAGGATGAGACCGTAGTACACTCTGAGCCGCCGCTCCCCGATGTCTCCCAGGCGGGGGTGGTGCGCGATGTAGGAGAGAGAATACAGGATTACGATGAATCCCATGGAGCTTCCCAGGAGTTCCATGAGGGAGCTGAGGCCGTCCACGTAGAAGTACATCCCCCAGAAGGTCAAAACCTCCCCCTGGAGGATTCGGTGGGCGATCAGGATGGAGATCAAGAAGGTGAAGAAGAGCCCCACAAAGGCCGCTCCCTCTCGCAACACCATGGAGATCCGGCCGAACAGAAAGATTACGAGAGCAAAGGCCAATGGGACCAGGAAGATGAGAACCGCTAGGATCGATTCGACTTGGATGACGGGCTGCGGGCCCATAAACCGCTCCTACCGCTTCAAAGTGGAGAGCTGCACGGTATCCACCGTCCCGAGCTGCTGATAGATTCGCTCCGTGAGGTACAGGAGCAGAAAGGCCGCCACGATGACGTCGGTGGTTATGCCAAAGATCGTGGTCTCGGGCAGGGTGGGAGCCAGCGTCACGAGCGACAGGTGAACGCCGTTTTTCAGCAGGATCAGGCCGATGACAATCTTGAACGCATCCCGCCTGGCCATAACCACGTAGAGACCCAGGACGAAGATGGTGAAGGCGATGGCCAGGTTCGATCGGGCCGGTTCCATCAGGGCCTCCTTGGTCGGCGCGATGAACTCGATGTGGGTGTGGACGAACTCGTAGAAGGCCGTCAGGAAGATGAGCAGGAAGATTAGGGAGGCGGCGAAGCCGATGACCGGCTTCACTTCCAGCTTGGGGAGCCGTCGCATGTAGTAGTAGAGCAGCCACGGAATGAGAATCCCCTTGGTCAACAGGGTAGTCAAGGCCCACCAGTACAGGCTAGGGTTCTGGGAGAGGACGGCGAAGGCGGCAAAGGTGGCCGACAGGAATACGGACTGTGCGCAGAGGGCCGCTGTGGAAAGCTTCAGGTTCCGGACCTCGGCGGCGGCGACGGAGGCCAAGAGGTGCGCCACTACCAGCGTGATAATCACGTCCCCGGTCACCCAGGCCATGCCTTCCTCACCTCTCCTGCCCGTCCCGCATCCCCGTCAGCATGAGGCGGTCCAGGGGGCTGGCCGGGCGGTAGCAGCGGCCACAGCGGCGACAGGTGGCCATGTACACTTCGACGTGGATATGGAGATCTTCCCGGCTCCCGGTCGCCAGCTCGAATTCCGGAGTCAGGAAGACAGCCCCCTCGGGGCAGACCTCGGCGCAACGGGCACAGTAGGTGCAGCGCTCGAGGTAGAAGTCGAGAGTGCGGCGGTAGCCCTGGTCCGCGATGAGGATGAGGCGAGAGGGACAGGCATTGGCGCAGGCCGCGCAGCCGATGCAGGCCTCTGCGTCCACCTCCAGCTTTCCTCGGAATCCCTCGGGCGGAGCCGGGGCCGGGCCCAACGGATACGGAAGCGTGACTCTGCCTGCCTTGAGACAGATCCAGGCTTCCTTCAGTTTGCTCCGCAACATCTCGGAAGCCTCCTCACGATCCGACGAGGGCCAGGGAAATATTTCTTGGGCCCTGGCCGTTCTGCACCTTTCGACAGCCCTCTCACGATCCCACCAGGGCCAGGGCCAGGCCCGCCAGCGAGACCATGGTGACCCCGAAGAAGAACACGATCGCCTGGTCGATGCGAAGGCGTGGATTCACCGCATCGATCCCCGCCACCACCAACACGATCAGGAGGACCTTGCCCAACGTGAGGCCCAGGTCCGGCACGAACTGGAACGTCTTCGGCCAGGGGACAAAGACCTCGACGAACAGGGCGGTGAAGATCAAGAGCTTCGCATGGACGCTCCACTTGAATAGCGCCAGCTTCGGCCCACCGATCTCGATGGAAGGTCCCCCCATGATCTCCGTTTCCGCCTCGGCGATGTCGAACGGGAGCCGGCCGAGCTGGGCCTGGAGGACCAGGAGGTAGGTGATGCCCGCGATGATCATGGAGATCTGCGGTCCCATGGCATGATTCCAAAGGACGAGGTCGTACAGCTTGAGCGAGCGCGCATGGACCGCAGCCGTGATCAACGTGATGAATAGCACCGGCTCAACGGTGAGGTAGATCATCATCTCCCTGGCCGATCCCAGGAAGCCATAGGGGCTCCAGGAGAGCATCCCCATGAAGATCACGGCCACTGCCGAGATCCCGACAAAATAGAGGAAGACCAGGAGATCCCCTGCCCCCGCCAAGGGAGCCTCCCCACCCAGCGGGATCAACAGGCTGGCCGTCAGGGTCGAGGCCAGGGCCAGGATGGGGGCGAAGCCCAACCACGGATCCCCGGCCCTTAGGTCCTCCTTCCCCAGAAGCTTCAACAGGTCGTAGTACGGCTGGAGGATGGGCGGGCCGATCCTCGAATGGATCCTGGCCCTGAGCTTCCGCATGATCCCCTCCAGCAACGGGGACAGCAGGAGGGCCAGGCCTGCATTGATGATGGCCATCAGCGGGCTCAGCGGCATCGCCGCCCCTCCCGGGTCATCCGCAGCAACTCCTCTTGGCCGTAGACCCTGACGGCGCCTGTCCGCACATCCACCGTCTCCAGTCGCTCAGTACACGAGAAGCATGGATCAATGCTCCCCAGGGCGATGGGCACGTCGGCGACCATCTGCCCCTGGATCATGGTGGGAATCGCCTGGAGATTGGGGTAGGACGGCGCCCGGACTTTCCAGCGCAGTGGTCGGTTCTCGCCCCCCGTTAGAACATAGTGAAAGTCCTCACCCCTGGGCGCTTCGACGAAGCAGGTTCCCTCCAGGCCATCGATGATCTCTCCATCGAATTTCGCCATCAGCGGTCCCTGCGGTAGCTGTGCAAGGACCTTGCGGACGAGGGTGATGGACTCCATCAACTCTTCTAGCCGGACCAGGGTCCTGGCCAGGGCGTCCCCCTCCTCCTTGACGATAACCTTGAGCGGGACCTCGCCATAGGCCGCGTAGGGATGGTCCCGCCGCGCGTCGAGGTCCACGCCCGACCCCCTGGCTGTGGGACCGACGACACACAGACGAATGGCATCCTCACGGGTCAAGGGCCCGACCCCTTTCAGGCGCATCAACAGCGGCGTATCTCCCACGATGGCGTTCACGACGGCAACCGCTTCCTTTTCAACGCTCGTTAGGACCTCTTCGATTTTCGGATGGAGCTCCGGTGGGATGTCCCTCCGCACGCCTCCCACCAGGTTCATCCCGTAGTTCTTCCGGCTTCCCGAGATCTGCTCGCACAGCCACATGACCGGCTCCCGGATCCGCCACGCCTGCATGAGGATCGTGTCAAAGCCGATGATGTGGCCGGCGATCCCCAGCCAGAGAAGGTGGCTGTGGATTCGCTCCAGCTCCAGCATGATGGTCCGGATGTATCGAGCGCGGGCCGGGACCTGGATCCCCGCGGCCTCCTCTATGGCCTCGCAGTAGCAGACACTGTGGACGTAGCCACAGATACCACAGATACGCTCGGCCAGAAAGGGGATCTGGTTGTACGTCAGGACGCTGTCGCCCAGCTTCTCGATCCCCCGGTGGACGTAGAAGCCTCGGTAATCGCACCCCACCACCTGTTCCCCTTCCACGAACAGGCGGAAGTAGGCCGGCTCCTTCAAGACGGGGAAGTAGGGACCGATGGGGACCACCGTGGCCCCCGGCGGAGGCTCCTTCGGTTGAAAGGCCACCCCCTCCGCCGGCTCGGGCCGGAGATCGTGCGGAAAGTCCCTGCGCAGCGGGTGCATCCCTGGCGGCCAGTCGTCGGCCAGGACCAGCTTGCGGGGATCGGGATGGTCGAGGGGGGTGATCCCCAGAAGCTCCGCGAACTCCCGCTCTGCCCAGTTGGCCGCCGGGACCACGGGCGTGATGGAATCGAGGCACGGGTTCCCGTCATCCAGAAAGACATTGACCTCGATGGCGATCTTGTCCGGATCCCGCGCGAAGAAGTGCACGACCGCGAAATCCCCCGAGAACTCGCGCCGATCGATTCCGGCGCTCACCACGAAGCGACAGCCCATCTCCGCAAATAGGCAGGCCGCCAACGCCCGGAGAGCCTTCGGTTGAACTGTCAGCGAAAGCTTCCCCGGGACGCGCTCATCCATCCGGCTGAGCGCGTCCCCGAACCGCTCAGTGAGCTGGGCTCGAAGCTCTGCGACCGTCATCTCGCCTCTCCCCTCTCCTCCCTACACGCTGGAGAAAGCGAAAAGGATCAGGATGGCCAAGAGCGCCCCAATGACCATCCAAGCGACATAGACCTGGGGGATGCCCACGTGGAGCCGAGAGAATCGCTCCATGAACCTCATGGACCACCGGACCACCGGATTGTAGAAGAATCGGTCAACGTCGAAGACCCGCGGGAGCCCTGTGCGGAGCCGCACCGTGGGCATTCGCAGAACCGGGTAGACTCCCTCTTGCTCGTAGCCCCCCACATGGATAGTGAAGAACCGCTTAAAGGGGAGATACAGGCTGGAGGCGCTGAACTTCACGTCCTGTGGCCGGTGCGCCTCGCCGCAATACCAGAGTGCCGTTTGCCGGACCGGTGCCGCACCCGCCCGGTAGATAAGCGCCGAGAGGAGGAGACAGGCCGAGAGAGCGGCCACCATCACGAGGGGGTTCCAGGCCGCTGCCATCCCCTCCCCGAGGTTCGATGTGACCCCCCAGGGGCTTCTCCCGAAGAGCGCCTCAAAGGCGGGGAAGTCCAGGCCAGGGCTGATCGCCTGGTAGAGAAGCCTGAGGACCGGCACGGGGAAGAGGCCGATCAGGACGCAGAGCGCTCCCAGGCAGAGCTGGGCGATCCGCATGCTGATCGGCACGTCGTGTACCTTGCTCGCCTGGAGGGACGGATGGCCGAGGAAGGCAGCCGTGATGAACTTGAGCACAGAGGCAAGCGTTACTGCGCTGCCGAAGAAGGCCAGCAGGGCATACAGCACGTAGGCCGGCCTGTCGAGGCCCCCCAGGATGACAACCTGATAGATGAGCCACTTGCTGGCGAAGCCGTTCAGGGGCGGGAGGCCTGCCAGGGCCAACCCCCCCACCAGGGCAGTGGCGGCCGTCCAGGGCATGCTTCGCAGGAGACCGCCCAGGGCATTCAGATTCCTGGTCCCCGCCACATACAGAATGGAGCCGGCGTTCAAGAACAGGAGAGACTTGAAGTGGGCGTGATTCAGGAGATGGAACAGACCGGCGATCAGCGCGACGGCGCTGATGGCCGGATGGATTCTGCGGAACGCGATCCCCATGCCGATGGCGAGCAGCATATACCCGATCTGGCCCATCGAGTGAAAGGCCAGGAGTCGCTTGCTGTCTCCCTGATACAGCGCCGTGAGGCTACCCACGAACAGGGACAGGGTCCCGAAGAAGGCGATGATCCCCCCCCAGGTCGTCGTGAGGTACGAGGACGGCAGGATGAGCAGGAAGATGCGCAGGAGGCCGTAGACCCCCATCTTGATCATGACGCCGGAGAGGAGGGCACTCACCCCCGAGGGCGCTGCCGGGTGGGCATCCGGCAGCCAGTCGCCAAAGGGGAAGATCCCCGACTTGGTCGCGAAGCCGACAAAGAAGAGCCCGAGGACCAGATGCGCCAGGCCAGGGTTTTCTTGGATGATCAGCCCCAGGGTGGAGCGAAGGACGTCAAAGCTGAAGGAGCCTCCTCGCACGTAGAGGATGATCCCAGCGAGTAACATGCAGGCCGTGGCGGCATGGGTCATCAGGAAGTACTTGAACCCCGCCCGGAGGTTCTCTTGCCGCTCCCGCTCAAAGACGACCAGGGCGTAGGAGGCTAACGTCATGACCTCCCAGAAGAGGAAGAAAAAGAAGAGGTCCGCCATTCCCACCACGGCGATCATCGAGGCCAGGAAGACGAGGAGCGGGGGGTAGAAACCCACCAGGCTCTCCCGTCGGTAGTGTTCCATGTACCGGACGGAGAAGAGACTGGCCATGAGGCCCACAATGACAATGATGATCAGGAAGAAGGCGCTGAGATGATCAATCCGAAGGACGAGGGAGGCCCCAAAGCCGGGAACGCTGAAGAGCGCCCGGCTGCTGGAGTGGCAGCTCATGCAGGCCGCCTCTCCCTTGAACTCCGAAAGGCCCATCACCCAGAAGAAGGACTCCCGAGCCTCCAGCGGACCCTGCTGGTAGACCTGGAGGATGACCCAGCCGAGAAGGACGGACGAGAGGAGGACGAGCGCGAAGGCGAAGTATCCGACAAACCGCTGCTGGCGGCCGATGAAGAGGGTGACGAATGCTCCAATGAAGAGGAGGAGGATCGCCGCGGCGTAGGCTTGCATCGGGGTCATGCCTACTCCTCCCTCAATGCTGGATCTGATGAACGATGGGCAGGCCGATGAACGGCGCCAGCACGCAGAAGACCATCAGGATCACCAGGACGGCACTCATGGCGAAGGGGGGATCCTTTGCCGGAGCGGCCGCCGCCGACACCTCGCCAAAGAAGACCTTCTGCCCCACCCGAAGGAACCAGGCAAAAGCCACGATGACTTCCAAGACGAAAGGGATCAAGATCAGCAGGCCGACATTCCCCCTCACATCCACGGCGCCAGTCAGGAGGAAGAACTTGCTCCAAAAAGTGGAAAAGGGTGGGACGCCGGTGACCGACAGGATCCCGACGAAGAAGGCCAGGGAGACGAGTGGCATCCGGTGGGAGAGGCCGGAAAGCTCCCGAATGCTCTTGACCCCGGTGGCGTAGGCGATCGCCCCCACCGAGAGGAACAGGAGGGCCTTGGCAAAAGCATGATTGATGATGTGGAGGATCCCTCCGATCATCCCAGTGGCCGATCCCAGGATGCCCAGCCCGGCGCCCAGGAGAATGTAGGAAAGGTGGGTGATGGTCGAATAGGCCAGGAGCCTTTTGAGGTCGTCCTGGAAAAAGAAGAGAAAGCAGCCGACCAGCATGGTGAGCACAGCCGGCCCGGCCACCACCAGGCCGATCCACCACGGGAGCGCCGCCGGGGTGATGACGATCCTGGCGATCAGATAGACCCCGGCCTTCACCATGGCGGCTGCGTGGAGATACGCCGAAACAGGCGTCGGCGCTTCCATCGCATCCGGGAGCCAGGTGAAGAACGGGATCTGGGCGGCCTTGGCCCAGGCAGCCAGGAGAAACAGGAGAAACACCACGACCCGCGCGTGAGGCTCCAGGCGCTGAATCGCGTCGAAGGCGAAGGAATGGGTCGAGACGTAGAGGATCACCAGGGCCACCATGAAGCCGATCCCCCCCAGATTCGTCAGGAGGAGGGCCTTGAAGCCGGCCGCCAGTGGCTTCTCGCCGCCGTAGAAAGAGATGAGGGCCCAGGAGCAGATCGAGGTCAGCTCCCAGAAGATGAACATCTGGAGGAAGTTCGGGGAGAGGACCAGGCCGAGCATGGAGCCCACGAAGAGGAACATCCAGAAGAAGTAGCGCCCCTTCCCATCGCTGGTAGCGTGATCCAGGTTTCGCGGGCTCAGGTACGCCGTGGAATAGAGAATCACCAGGAAGCCGATGACGCTGATGATGATGACCATCATCGACGAGAGGGGATCCAGGAAGAAGCCGAAGAGCGGGCCGCTCTGTGGAAGCCAGGGGATCCCATACAGGGGGAAGTCGAGACTGGTCCGCGGCCTTAGGAGGACCGCCATAATGGCCAGCGCCACGCAGGAACCGGAGGTGAGGAGCGCTAGGGTGTCGCTGTCCCGACCTCGGGTGGGGGTGGAGAGGAAGGCCCCCGCGAAGGGAACCATGAGTAGCGCGGCCAGGATCAGCAGCATCGGACACCTCCGAGTAGGAGGTCCGAGAACACGTCTTCGAGGAGGTCGAGCGTCTTCTGGATCTTGAGGCTCATGGAGCTGCCGAAAGCCACGCGCGCGGGTTGAATGCCGAGGACGAAGACATCGGCTCCTGTCTCCTTTCTCAGAAGATCCAGGAACAGATTCAGAGGAATCCGATGGGTCGAGAGGGGAAACCCCTTCTCCTGGACCCTGTCGAGGATGGCCACCGACCCCGGCGTGTCACCCCAGTCAATCGCATCGATGACCAAGATCGTCTGGGGTCCATAGGCGACGATCGTTCCCCAGTAGTGCTCCGGGACTTCCCCACCATCCATGAGCAGAGCCGGGATCTTCCCTTCCAGACGATGAACGAGGGCCGGCCCGGCCCCGTCATCCCCCCACAGGGGGTTCCCGACGCCGACGAGGACCAGCTTCCCTTTCAGCCGTTGTTCCAGCTCTTCCCGCAGGGACATTCGTCGACCCCAGTCGGCCTCACGGAGGTTCAGGGAGATCCTTGAGCTGCCTATAGGTGAAGACGGGACCATCCACGCAGACATACTTCGGACCGATGGCGCAGTGGCCGCACTTCCCCACTCCGCACTTCATGTAACGCTCCAGGGTCGAGACGATCCGATCCTCTGCAAAGCCCATCTTGAGCAGATCCTGAATGACGAACTTGATCATGATGGGCGGCCCGCAGGTATAGGCGATGGTCTTCGACGGATCCACGGTGATCTGCCGAAAGAGGGTCGTCACGACTCCCACGGGTCCCGTCCAGGTTTCATCGCCCACGTCCACCGTCTCCAGCAGCACGAGGTCGCCCCGACTTCTCCAGCGATCAAGCTCCGTCTTGTAGACCCGATCCTGTGAGGTCCTCGCGCCGTACAAGATGGTAACGGCGCCGAAGGCGTCTCGCTCCTGAAGGATCGCCTCGATCAGCGACCGGAGCGGGGGAAGCCCGATCCCGCCGCCCACGATCAGGATGTCCTGCCCCTTCGCCTCCTCGTACGGGAAGCTGTTCCCGAAGGGGCCGCGTATCCCCACCCAATCCTCCGGCTGGAGGCGGTGGAGGGCCCGCGTGACCGAGCCCATGGCCTTCACCGTGATCTCGAAGCCATTCCCCTGGGCGGGGCCCGAGGCAAAGCCGATGGGAGCCTCCCCCAGTCCGAACACGGACACCTCGACGAACTGTCCCGGCTTGAAGCTGAAGGATCGCCTGATCTCGGGATCGGTGAACCGCAGCAGGAACGTCTGGGTGTCCGCCGTCTCGCGTCGCACCTCGGCGATCTTCGTCAGATGGGGCAGGTAGATGTTCTCCATGAGTGTCTCGTCAGGGGCTCGTCTTGGGCTTTGCCGCCCAGGGTGGACCCCACTTCGGCCTCTGGCCGAGCTCGCGAAAGCGCATCAGGACCGCCGCCATATCCACAGCCGTCATGCACGTCGTGAGACAGCGGCCGCACCCCACGCAGCCTGGCCTGCCCTCGCGCTGCATGTACTGGTAGCTGAGCTTGTGGAAGAAGCGGCGCTTAAATTGCTCACATTTCCGGTCCCGGGGGTTGTGGCCCGAAGCCTCCCGCGTGAAGCCGACCAGGATGCAATGATCCCAGCGCCTGAACCGTTCCCCCTCCTTGCCATCCCGGCTCCGGTCAGAGACGGTGAAGCAGGTGCAGAAGGGACAGAGGTACGAACAGCCGCCGCACCCGATGCAGCGGTCGGCCAACTCCTCCCACACCTCCTCGGGAACGGCGTCGTTTGTCACCTTCGAGATCCCCCGGGAGAGGTAAGCGCTCGTAGAAAATTTCTGGTCAATCTCGTCCAGCATCTCCTCCCGCTCCGCCAGATCGGCCGAGGTCGCGTCCCGGAACAGTCCCGGTGTTTTCGCCACGAGAGACGCCCCAGTCTCGGAGTCCACCTCGACCAGGTAGCGGCCCTTCAAGGGAGTGAGCTGGATGTCGTAACCTTCCCCTGGTTTGAGGAGCGGCCCACCGTCGCAGCAAGGGCAGAAACAGGTGGGCAAAGGAGGCGTCGTGCAGGCGAGGCTGACCAGCGCTGCCTTCGTGAGCCGGGTGAGGAAGTAGATGTCGGGAAAATCCCTGCGAAAGAACTGCTCCTGATAGCGGATGCCTTTCACATCACAGGAGCGGATGCCGAAGAAGATCCGCCGTTGATCATCGTACTCGGGGACGAGCGTCAGGTCGTCCCCGTTCCGGAAGCGGAAGAGGACCTCGGAGGGCGGCAGCAGATACCGGGTCGGGGGGAGGAGGTCATGAGTGTAGTCGAGGTCCAGCTCTTTGACAGAGCGCAAGGGAACCAATTGAGGATCGCCATTCGGCCCATGGTGGGGCGCGATGAGGGCCGCTTCCGCCATCAACCCGGCGACCCAGGGCGGCACTGCGTCCTTCTGGATCACTTGAACCCGCTTGGCCATCACGCTTGCGTCCATTCACGCCGCCCGTTCGAGCTGGACCGGTCCTTCGAGGAGGTCGTAAGGGGTGACAAGGATCCCGCGTCCGACCCGTTCCGACATGCGGACTATGGCCTGAAATTCACCACCCTCCCCCGCGACGCGAACCATCCAACCTGGTCGAAGGGCCAATTGTTTCGCATCCTCGGGATGAATCTCGACCCACCGATCCTGGTGCTCGCGTTGCCAGTCGTCCGTGTGGCGGAGCACCGTGTCCTTGAGCCACATCCATCCGAGGCGATCAGGAACGTGCTGGAAGTTCGAGTGACCCCCCATTGCCACCGCGAGTGGCTCTTCGGAGCGATCTGCCGGAGCAGGCGTCATCTGCCCCGAGGTCATGGTGTTCCGAATTTCCTCCAGCGTCGATCCCACATCGCGAAGCCCGAGGCGACGCGCCAGCTCGGCCAGGATGAACCAGCCAGCCCTTGCCTCGCCAGGGGGGAGGACCGCAGGCCGAAGTTCCTGCTCCCGTCCCTCGGTGTTGGTGAGGGTTCCCTCCTTCTCTGCGAAGCTCGCGCTCGGCAGCACCACGTGGGCGAGCTCTGTTGTCTCTGTGCGGAGGGTATCCTGGACCACCGAGAACTCGAGGCATTGGATCATCTCGTGATATGCGGAATTCCAGCTCGCGGGGTCTTCCTCCACCACCAGGAGAGCTTTCAGTTCGGGAGCGCCCAGGTGTGGCGACTCCAGTCTTTGGCGAAAGGCCCCACGAGAGTTTGCTCGGGGGAAGAGAAGCAACACCTTGGTTCCCTTCTCCCCAACCAGACTTTGGAAGGCGCTGAGGAGGTTGAGCTCGCGAGAGAGAGGAAGGCTCTTGAGGGGGTAGATCAAAATGCGTTGTTTCGCGTCCCCCCACATCGTCCGGAGAGACTCACACGACCCATCTCCCCCACTCGTTAGACGGGGAACAACTTCGTCAAGGAAGGGAACCTGAAGATGAAGCGTCGCGTGTTTCGCCAGAAGGTCCCGCCGAGGGGAGATCACGATTCCCCTCGTCCCTTGATCCATGGCCTTCAGGATCCTAGAGGCGACGTGGGGATGATGTTCCTCCAGGCCGTGGGCAAAGATCAGGAGGAGATCGGCGACCTGGATGTCGTCGAATCGAGCCGCCTTGGAGCCCTCGACGAGGGAGGACGGGATATGATCCAACGTGTGAAGGGCGGGATCGAAACGAACCGCTTTAGTGTGCAATCCCTCAGACGCGATCCGCCGGAGGAGGAGAAACTCCTCGTTGGTGACGCGCCCAGAAGCCCAGAGGCCGATAGCTTGGGACCCATGTCTGCGTCGGACGGCGTCAAGCCTTTCAACCACGTGGACAAGCGCCTCTTCCCATTGGGCCCGCATCACTGCCCCATTCAACCTGATGGAAGGAGAATTGAGGCGTTCGGGGCGACGGAGATGCTGGAAGCTTGTCCAGCCCCTCATGCAGAGGGTGCCCCGAGAGACGGGATGGCCGGCCGAGGGCATGACCCCGATGGCCTCTCCCCGGTCTACCAGGAGGTAGAGGCCACAACCGGCGCCACAGTGGGGACAGACGGAGAGGACGCGTTGCAACTATACACACCTCGCCGGAAGAAGCTATGTCACCGCTGCCTCGATGTCATGGGGAGTGGGACCTCTCCAGCCTTCTCCTACCTCAGGCCCCCAGGAATTTCCACTGGAATCTGCGCAATGTCTCCTCGTCCATACGATCGAGGAGGCCGTCCACGTGGACTTCACCATCTGCCGCGGTGACGCCTATCAGGGCGTGGCGCACTGCGGTAAGCATGCGGGACAAGAATTTTTGGCGGCCGCGCCTCGATCTGTACAATCCCTCTCACCTCAGGGCGCCTCGACATCATCCGAACATAGACGACCATCGTCATCTCGTTTCGGGCAGTTCAGAGCCTTCCTTAATATGCACCAAACGCGAGGAGAAATCTATGGCTAGTAACCCGTGTGCGGTCACATCTCAATTATCTCGCCGTATCAAATCTCAACCGTCCTGAGGGGGACTGAGAGATTTCGCGGTCCGATGCAGTTGGGCCATGACTCCATCCTTCGCGAGAATTCCTCTCTAGCTCGACATTATCATGCCTTCCTGAGCCAGCGTTTTTTCAGGTTCCCTATGGGGAGGCCTTCTTTCCTCCGCCTCCGTGCCTACAGGCAAAACAACTGAGATGTGGAATGCTGGGACAGCTGAGATGTGGGATCACACAACCCGACGTAGTGGTATATTTCAACCCCAATCCGAAATTATTAACCGCCAAGGCGCCAAGAACGCCAAGACCAGAAGGCCTTATTGGGGAAGACAAACGGAACTTCTGAAGGCCTCAAGAACCGGTTCTCGTGTTCTGGATTGGAAGGT
>Ga0315285_10002924_pt1 | contig 17882 bp, 19 predicted proteins | sample YL17G09_36_MG_FD_203698 | JGI IMG/M metagenome (GOLD analysis project Ga0315285, IMG submission 203698) | Sediment microbial communities from Yellowstone Lake, YNP, Wyoming, USA - YL17G09_36 | ecosystem: Environmental > Aquatic > Freshwater > Lake > Sediment | place: USA: Wyoming | collected... | reverse complement strand
TTCTCCTCCGCATATCTGCCGAAGGATCAGCGGCATGTTCTCCAGCTGCCAATATTCTCTCACACCTCTGGCAACTTTGGCATGCACGAGATGGTCCGGCGGATAATCGCCGATCAGATCCCTGAGGTCGAGAAGATCGACTATCACAGCCAGGCTGCCGACTACTATCTGGGTGAGAGGAATCTGCCTGAGCGCCTGAATCATCTGGTGCACTCAGGGAGATTCATCGAGGCCGAAATGCTCATTCACTCGCATATGGATGAGCTAGTATCCCTCGAATCGCCCCAGAACCTCCTGGATGAAGCCAACCTCATACCTAAGAGAATGTCCAAGTATGCCTCTTCGATCGGAGTACTGTCGGCCCGCTCCTCCGCCCTGTTGGGGGACGAGAACGGAGCCATCGATCGTCTGATGAAAATCGCCGAATCGGAGCAGGGGGAGAGGCGCGCCGAGATACTCGTCGAGCTAATGAGCAGGCCGCTCGATAAGAAAGCACAGGGAAAGATATTCTCTGAGATGGAATCTCTAATGGCCGATCAGAATCTATCCATGGCGATCCGATCGAAGATCGCCCTCGCACTCGCTTCGATTAAATTTTCCAGCGGAGACATCGAAGGGTGCGAAAAGCTCGCCAATAAGGGCATAACGACCGCCGCTAACTCGTTCTCCTTGGAGACGATATCGTCTTTGAACAGGCTGCTTGGCCAGATACTTGTGATGAATAAGAAATATCCAAAGGCTGTCGCATTCCTCGGCCAGACAGCCCCGAGCTTCGAGGGGCTGTATCGCCCCCTTTACCACCGCCTCCTTGCCAAGTCGATGGGGGAAACGGGCAACACCCTTGAAGCGAAGATGAATCTCGAATTCAGCGTCAGGGTTGCCGAGGAGAACGGGCTGTTCAAGGAGCTCGGAGAATCCCTCCTGGACCTATGCAGGATGCGCCTCGCACAGGGCGATATCGAAGGTGCGGCGGAATCCGCCTATCGCGGCATCGAAGTCTCGTCGTCCATTGGGGAAAAGAACACCCTCGGTGCGGCGTACGCGATGCTCTCGAAGATCGAGACCAAACGCGGAAACCGAAAGGAAGCTGAAGAGAACAGGGCGTTGGCAGAACAGATCTCAAGGGAGATGCAACCTAATCCGTCCGGCTCTCCTCGGAAATAGGAGCATCCGACGGACCTTCTAGCTCCTCCGGCATCGCGATCCTGGCACAGATGAACATGATTACCGCGCTTCCCGCCAGCAGCCCTGTCAGAAATCGTACGCTGTTTGTTGAGTCATAACTTGTAAGAGCTTGGACCAGCCCATCGACTCCCATGGGAACGAACCCCAAGGCCATCCAGATCCATCTCATTCTGAACGCAAGAATCAATGCCACCAAGGCTCCTCCCGAGAGGCCTGCGAATATCCCCACATCTCTCGCGCAGAAAGGCATCTGGTTGTCATTCAGGAAGTATGACCTGTCTGACTGTTGATGGCAGTTGAAGTCACCTGCGGTGTAGACAGCCCAAGCGATGGGATTGATCCCTTCGATCTTCTCCGCGTTGTCCGTGAAGAAAACGCGCCCAGAGAGATCCGGGAGTCGCCCGGGCTGGACGAGGTAGGGGCTGATCAACACGAGGATTAGCCAAACCGCGAAGATCGTGAACGCAAATGCGATGTTGCGGTCGAGCTTCTTCCTGAAATTCAGTTTCACAGAATGCCTTCCTGATCCGCGCGCTCAAAGGATGGACGCTTTTCTCAGCCAGTCCACGTCGCTCACATAGAGCTCTCGTATGTCTGTGACCTTCCATTTCAGCATCGCGAGCCTCTCCAGGCCGAGCCCCCATGCAAGGACCGGATGCTTCACGCCGTGCGGCTCGGTGACCTCGGGCCTGAATATGCCGGCTCCTCCGAGCTCCATCCATTTCCCGCCGTACAGGATGTCGACTTCGAGAGACGGCTCCGTGTACGGGAAGTACCCTGGCCTGATCCTGATGTCATCGATCCCCATCCTGCTGTAGAATTCCTTCAGGACGGTGGCGAGCATGTTCATGTCTGCGTGCTCCTCGCAGATGATCCCCTCGACCTGCGTGAACTCCGGAAGATGGCGTATGTCGATCGCCTCGTTCCTGAAGACGCGCCCGATCGAGAACACCTTTATCGGCGGCTCGTTGTGCTTAGAGAGGTATCTGATCGTGTTGACCGTGGTATGGGTCCTGAGGAGCATCTTCTGCGCCTCTTCCAGGCTCCATTTGTAGCCCCATCCCTTCGACCCGGTCTCCCATCCGTTCTCGTGGACCTGCCTTATTATCTCGACGAGCTCCTTCTCATTGATGTCGAGCTCCTCCGGCTTCTTCAGGTAGAAAGTGTCGTGCAGGTCCCTCACCGGGTGATCCTGCGCGGTGAAAAGGACGTCCATGTTCCAGAAGGCGCTCTCCACGTAATCGCCCTTGATCTCCGAGAACCCCATCTTCAGAAAGACTTCACGCATCTGGTTTATCAGGATGGTCAGCGGGTGGAGCTTGCCTGCATTTATCGACGGCGCGAAAGCCTCGATGTCGTACTCCCTTATCCCGGCGCTCCTCCATTTCTGCGACTGGATGTCCCCCGGGGTCAGCTGGCCGATCTCGTCCTTGATCTCCAGCCCGGCTCTGAGGATCTCCTTGCCGTCCTCCGTGAGTCTGACTTTCCTGCTGACGACGGGCCTTTCCAGGAGGAGCCCCTTCCTCCCCTTCAGCATCTCGACCGCCTTGGGGTCGCAATCTTCCTCCGGGAGATTCTCCTTATCCAAGAGATCGTCCAGGAGATTCTCGTCGATCCCCTTTCGGTCGATCATGCCCTTCCCATCATCGGTAAGCTTGAGCATCACCGAGCCATCCGCAGCCTTTGATATCTGCGCCCAGCCCTTCTTCTTCATCCAGCCGACGGCTGCAGAGACCTCGTCCTTGGAAACGACGCCGTTCCTCTCGAGATCCGAGACCAATCCTTCGGCATTTCCGGAATAGAGCGCCTCGAGGACCTTCCTCTCTGGCAGCTTCCTCGGGGTCCTGTCCTTGGAGCTCAGGTAGTAGACTTTCGAGACTTTCTCCTCGACCGTCAACAGCCCCTTCATCTGGTTCCAGGAGATCCCATTCATGACCTCGACGAGCTTGTCCAGCCCGCCTCTGTCCATTATCTCCTCGGGGGAAGCCTCGTCGACTCCGTCCATGGCCAGGAGCACCTTCTTCTCGAGGTAGCTGAGCTTTTCCGCGATATCCTTCGTCCGCATAACTCCACTGAATCCTATGATTACGATATCAATCTAATCACGCAGCATGAAGTCCTCGATCGAGTCCTTTGCCTTCTCCCTGCGCTCCTGGTGGTGCTCAATGAACGTTATCACCCTGTCAGCCAGCGCCTGCTTGCACTCCCCGCACAGAATGGCCCCGGTCTTGCATTTGTGCTTCAGCTCCTGCAGCGCCTTGTCGTCTGGCAGGAAGAAATATTGGTCGTACTGGAATACGGAGCAGACATCAGGGTCCCCTCCGCTCTTCCTCTGCTCTTCCACGGAGACCGCGCCCCCCGTGAACGCGTCCCCGATCTTCTTCTTGATGGTCTTGGCGGAATCGGTCGTCCATATGGTCGTGTCCGCCTTCGAGGATGACATCTTGCCGGAGCCGCCGAGGCTCGGCATGAGCTTCGCGTGGATGAGCGCCGGCTTGTAGTAGCCGAGGCCTTCCGCGATATCCCTCGTGATTCGGAAATGCGGGTCCTGGTCTATGCCGCACGGGATCAGGCAAGGCACATTCTTTCCTTCGAATTCAGATTCCAGGAAGGCGGGGACGCTCTGCATGCTCGTGAAGAAGATCGATCCGATGTTGTTGCTGTTGTCGAAGCCGAAGACCGCCTTGACGGTCGAGAAGTTGATCTTCTTGGCCGCTCGGATGGCGATAGGGTACATGGTCTTGATGAGCTCGGTGTCCAGGAAGATCTTAGTCTTCCCCTTCTTGAACCCCATTGCGATGACGTCGAGCGCGTTCTCGTATCCCCACTTCTTCGTATCCTCCATCGTGAGTTTGTCGTAGAACATGAATTTCTCATCGTCGGTCATCTGGAAGTACAGCTTGACATCGAAGACATCCTGCAGGTACTTGGTGAACACCCACGGCATCAGGTGCCCCAGATGGACCGGTCCGGACGGCCCCCGCCCCGTGTACAAGACGAACTTGTTCCCCTTGTCGTACTCATTCAGTATCCATTCCAGGTCCCTGTGGGAATAGACTATCTGCCGCCTGAGCATCGAATGTATCTCGCCGTGCTTCGAGATCCTTTTCAGGAGGTTCGAGTCGATCTTCTTCGTTCCGAAGCGCTTGACCAGCTCGTCGTAGTCTATGTCTCCGGACACCTGATACGGCGTAACTATGAAGTCCTCTGCCATTATATCTCAGCCAGAGAGTTGTATTCTGGGCTATAACGATTTTCCTCGATAGAGTCCGACCGGAGCGTAGAAAGCCAAGTATTTTCCTCCATAATGCAATCTTTGGCGACCGTCAACTGATGCCAGAAGGAGCACTTGCATGAGAAAGTCGTTCTTCGAAGGCTATGACGCCCGGTTCAGGGTCCTCTTCTACGGGAGGATGTTCGCGGCGATGGGCTGGTCCCTTTCCATGCCCTTCCTGGCAATCTACATGTCGCAGGATCTCCACATCGATGCCGCCCTGGTTACGCTCGCGTACACGATCGCTGCATTATTCGGCGCCTTGAGCCAGATCATCGCGGGCGAGCTCGCCGACAGGTTTGGCAGAAGGATCACCCTGCTCACGTCGATGGCTATCAGGACGGGCGTATTCGTTCTGATCGCCATCGCTGTCCAGTTATCGCTGGGCTTCCTCTCAATCGCCATACTGATGTGCGCTAGCTCGATGTCAGGCAACATGTTCATGCCGGCTGCGAACGCGATGATTGCGGACATCGTCCCGGCGAACAAAAGGGTCGAAGGGTTCAGCATCGCCAGGATCGGGGCCAACATCGGCTGGGCGATCGGTCCTGCCATGGGAGGTTTCTCCTCCCAGTTCCTGTCCTATCCGATCACCTTCATGATCACCTCGATCCTTTCCGCGATCGTCCTCGTCCTCGTGTTCCTCTACGCGCCGGAATCTCATACGAAAGGCACGACGGAGAAGTTCAGGCTGAAGGACATCGTGGGGATCCGCAGGGACAAGGACTTCATGTTCTACGCCCTCATCACGATCTTCGCCGGAATCATCTCGATGCAGATGATCGCGACCCTCTCGATATACACTCAGGAATACACCCCCTGGATAACGAAGGACCTGCTCGGCATCGTCTACGCTCTGAACGGAGTGCTCGTGGTCTTCCTCCAATTCCCGGTGTCGAGGTCGCTTTCGAGATACCGCCTGACAACCATGCTCGCGCTCGGCACGGCGCTCTATTGCGTCGGGTACTTCAGCGTGGCATTTGCAAGCACCTTTGCGCTGTTGCTGATATCAATGACCGTCGTCACGCTGGGAGAGATAGTCGTCTCGCCTCCCTCTCTGACCATCGTCAGCAACATGGCTCCCTCTCACAGGCGCGGGCAGTATATGGGAGTCTACGGCCTTTTCGAGACGTTCGGCGGATCGTTCGGCCCACTGGTCGGCGGCATCGCGATAGATGCATTCCCAGGGCAATCAGTCATCATATGGACGATACCGTGCCTGTTCGGCATAGTCGCCATTGTCGGATTTCTCATCCTCGGTAGGCGGTTGAAGGCAGAGGTCAACGCCGGTTCACTGTGAGCACCAACCGATTGGAGATAAAATTCTTCTGAGTGTTCATCTAAATTCCTTGATATTCTCCTTGACATAGGTTAGCAATAATACATGGATATCCTCGTCATATTTGAAGAATTCATTGTCGAGTTCATTCCATAGTTGTTCCGCATTCGGATTCTCCTCAATCTTTTCCTGGATATTATTTCTCTCGTCCCTATCTTTTGGTACTTTTCCCTCAGGGAATAACTTGACAGCTGCTTCCGTTATTCTGAGGAATTCTACAGATTTGACTTCTTTCAGAGCCTCGATAATCTCATGCGTATGATTTCCTGCCTCGTTATAAAAGAATAATTGAAAGCCGTCACAATTGACCGCATCCTCTAATTCCTCGATATAGCTGAAAGTCCGTTCAGGATGAGATAATTTGTCAGGATTCAATTCGAATATCGGCTGGAGTAACATATGAATATTGAAGATGGCTCGCTCTCCTTTTTCTGATTTCAATATCTTTTCGACCTTTCCTCCAAACAGCATCTTCTACCTCCTTGCCCTGAATCGATTAGGTTAGTAAATCGGCTCTCATATAGAAAAATGCATTGAAAAGGGTTTGAGGGGAAGACGGGCGGTTGTTTCAATCTGGTCGGAATAGCCAGTCTTTGTTATCTCACTTTCAGGGATAGAAAATCACTATTAACTGCGATGACGCTATTGACGCTCTATATTCCACGAGAAGGTGTTCGAATCAAGCTTATTCAAATCATGCTGGAAGAGCACAAGATGATCGACGAGATGCTGGACCTGCTCGACCTGTCAGTAAAGAAGACGAAGGAACCGCCCGGCCTCTCCGTGGGGATCATGATGAAGGAGCTCGACTTCTGCAAGAACTTCGTCAACAAATGTCATGAGGTCAAGGAGGAGGAGATACTCGCTCCAGAGCTCCACAGACGCGGGTACCCGGTAGATCGCGGCCCCATCCTGGATATGCTTGAGGACCACAAGAAGGGGAGAGCCATCCTGAGGCGGCTGCTTGCAACTGAGAAAACCGTGCGAGCCCAAGACCGCCAGCAGTCATTCGCGGAGATGGCGGCGGCATACACCCTATTCCTCTACGGGCACATGCGGGAGGAGGAGGATCACCTCTACAAGAGGGCCGACCTCGCCATCGAAGCGTCGCGGCAGGAGGAGCTCGATGCGGATTGCCGAAAATTCGATGAGGCAAAGCTCGGGAAGGATTCCAGGCAGAGGTATCTTAAGCTCATCGAAGAGGTCAGGTCGGCGCTGGACTAGAGGCACCCTTGTGGTTGTATTTCCAAGATGAAAGGTAGATCACCCAGATCATCTCGAAGATCACGAGCATCGTCGGCGGGATGGCCATCTCCGGCATGCCAATCGAAAGCGCGACCGCAATGGCAAGCCCCGTGTTCTTGATCGTAGCGAACATCGTCAGCGTCCTCCTCGCGGGGTCGTCCCTGCCCTTCAAGATTCGGTCCACGAGCAGCCCGACGCCGAAGACCGTTACGAAAGAAGCGATTGCCAGCGCGAACACGACCTGAGTCTCCTGGAAGAAGATGTTCCTGTTCGCGCCCACGACGATCAGGGAGAAGAAGAAAAAAGTCAGGTTCATCGCCGTCCCTCTGACCCTCGCGCTGAATCGCGCCCTCCTGACTAGTCTGGAGAGCGCAAGCGGGACTATGATCAGGAGCAGCAGCACCTTCAGGAGTTCGACCACGTCGACGCTCGCATTGAGCATCACGATTGCGATCGCCGGCGTCAAGACGAGTGCCAAGAGGTAGATTGCGATTTCGCCGTGCAGTGCTAACCTCATGTTGCCTCTCATTCTCTCAGAATAGGGGACGATTGCGACGGCCGCTGGCATCGCTGCCGTCAACATCCAACCGAGCCGGAGCTGGCCGTCGAAGAAGAAAGACGCTGCGATGAATACGGGTGTGAGGATTCCGAATGTCATGAGGGCGGGAGCTAGCCCCTCGATGAAGCCCGACCCCGTCTCCCCCAGTTCGAGGACCATGTCGCTCATCGACAGCGTCATGATTGTGCCGAGGGTGATTAATGAGAGAGGGGCCGACATGCCCGTCGGATCTCCTATGACGAGGCCAATGGCGAACCCTGCGAACATGAAGAGCGACAAGCTGCCAAGGGCCGATTCAAGCCTCATCAGGTTGGGCCAAAGCGATGTAGATGATAATGGTTTCCGAGGGGCATTTTTCTCCTGTTGGTAAGGTTTATCAATTCACGCTGATATATCTGGCATAGGTGAAATATTGGCTTGCGCTAAGTGTGCTCCAAAGAAAACAACGAAAAAGAAAGCAAAGAAGAAAGCCAAGAAGTAATCCTGGCCATTCATGCTTTCAAACGTAATGGGACAAACCCCTTGCTCTATTCTTCTTTCGCCTTCACGAGATCGTCATAGTCCTGAGAAATCGAAATCGACGCGCCTCATGTTGGTCTTGAGGCCTTCGACGCTCGTCCCGTCCTTGATGAGCTTCGAGACACGCGCGATCTCCTTCCTGCTCCCCAGTATTATCGCGCCGACCATCACCCCGTCCTTCAGGACGAATTTCTTGTAGACTCGGCCGTCGTCCGATTTCGCCCTGATCTCCTCGTACCCGCCATCTGCCAGAGGGTTGACCAGGCCGATCGAAGTTAGATCGATCCCCATGACCTTGAGCGTGTTCGAGACGAGAGTCCCTTTGTATTCGGCGGAATCTTGTCCCAGGATCATCCGCGCGACGATCCTCGCATGGTCCAGCGCCGCCGGGATTATCCCCCAGGTGGTCCCCTCGAACTCGACGACGTCGCCCGCTGCGAAGATCATCGTCTGCTTGTTGCAGCAGAGGTTCGCATCGACCACGAGACCCTTCCCGACCTTCAGCCCGGATTCCTTCGCAAGGTCCAAATTCGGCCTTACGCCAGCGGAAATGATGACCAGTTGCGCATCAAATTCGGTCCCGTCCTTTAGCTTCACCTTCTCGACCTGGGTCGCGCCCTTGATCTCCTCGACCTCCACGCCGGTGTGTATGTCCATCCCCATCTCCTCGATGAGGGCCCTCAAAATCGATCCGCCCTCGTTATCGAGCTGCCGCGAAAGGAGAGATCCGGTCTTCTCGAGGATCTTGATGGATAGGGTAGGTCTTGCCTGCTTCATCGCCCTCGCAGCCTCGAGCCCGAGCACCCCGCCTCCGATCACAACGGCCGACTGGGCCTTCGGGATGAGCGCTTTGATAGCCTTCGCGTCGTCAAAAGTCCTAAGCGTGAAGACGTTCTGCTTCGGAAGTCCTTTGATCGGGGGGACGAACGCCTTCGCGCCCGTTGCCAGGACAAGAGCATCGTAATCCACCCAGAGCCCGTTCACCAGCACCCTCTTCTCTTCGGGGTCGATCTTCTCGACCTTCGTCCCGAGGTTCACCTTTATCCGGTTCTTCTGGTACCAGTCTTCCTGGTAGAACAGGAGCGACCTCTCGTCCGCCTTGTTCGCGATGAACTCGATCAGCGCGGGCCTGGGGTAGTAATGGTATTTCTCCTCGGCGAACACAATGATGTCGACGTCCTGCCTGAGCTCCCGTATCGTCTTCGCGGTCGTTATCCCAGCGACATTGTTGCCGACGATTATGACCCTCATGTAGTTCCGACCTTCCGTTCAGCAGGCCTGCGCGGTCTGGAGCCAACCCACTACTTGAATCCAATCCTGCAATCCATCTTAGGATTAGAGCTTTTCTGCACTTCCTCTACTTTCCGATTTTGATTTTCGATTCCGCGTGGCGAAATTCGATGTTGCCGCGGCCGTAAAGACCGAAAACGATTTGGGCTCGCATCTCTTCCTCGGAAGCAGGCATCTCAACATGAAGGTACTCATCGTGGGAGGTGGGGCGGCTGGAGCCACCGCCGCCCAGTTCGCGAGGAAGCAAGACCGGGACGCAGAGATCATCGTCTTCGAGGAGACTCACTATCCCGAGTATTCCCGATGCGGGCTACCGCACGCACTTTCCGGCGAGATTCCGTCCTTCGAAAATCTCATTGAATTCACGCCGGAATGGTTCCAGAGGAACAAGATCGACCTCAGGCTCTCAACGAAGGTAAGTGATATTGATGTCCATCGGCAGGAATTGAAGGCAGAAGGGAAGAACGGAACGACCGCCGAGCATTTTGACTCGCTGGTCATCGCCACCGGCGCTGCCCCTTCAATCCCCCGGATCGAGGGAGTGCTGATGAACGAGCGCCTTCGGGACGGAGTCTTCCAGTTCAGGAGTATGGATGACGCGGAGAAGTTGAAGGACTGGTGCGGCAGAGGCAAGCGAAAGGTTCTGGTCGTTGGAGCCGGCCTTGTCGGCCTTGAGGTCGCCGAAGCTCTCTCCAAAATGGGCCATGAGGTTATTGTCGTCGAATATCTGGAATCCGTCCTGCCTCTGATGATCGACTCCGATATGGCCGAACCGCTTGCGTCAGCCATGGCGAACTCTGGCTTGAAGCTGATCACATCGGCCGTGGTCGAGCAGATTATCGGTACTAAAGAGATTGAGGGAGCGCGCATCAAGCGTCGATCAGACGGAAAAAACGAGCAGATCGATTGCGATACGGCCATCCTTGCAACGGGCCAGAAGCCTTCGACATCACTTGTGCAAAGAACGAGCTGCAAGGTCGGGAGGGGAGGCCACATCCTCGTCGACATGCGATGCGAGACGAACCTGAAAGGGATATTCGCAATCGGTGATTGCTCAGAGTACAAGGATTTCGTTACTGGCGCAGAGATGCCGGTGGGCTTGGGGACATTGGCCGTTCGGATGGGCGAGGTCGCTGGCAGGAATGCAGCAGGCGGCGATTCCCATGTTCCCAAAGGCTTCCTCGGCGCAAGGGTGACGCGGCTCTTTGGTCTGGAGATCGCGGCGACGGGTCCGATAACATCCTCCATTTCGAATGAAGTCAAGACCATCCAGACAAGAACAAAGGGGTCGACGCTTCCACCTTACTATCCAGGCGGCAAAGATCTCCTCGTAAAGCTGACCGCTTCCGCTGACGACGGTCGAATCCTCTCATGCCAGATCGTCGGGGAGAAGGAAGCCGGTCTTAGGATAGACATTGTCAGTTCCTTCATGCTCGGAGGGCTCACCGTCGGGGACCTCGCGAAGTTCGAGAACGCCTATGCTCCCCCTGTTTCGCCATGCGTTGATGCACTGGCCGTCGCCGCCCAGGCCATATTGATCAAGCTCGCGCGCGCAAAGCCAGGTTAGTCAGATTCGCGGCATTCATCGGTTGGACGAGTTATTATGCAGGATCAAATCAAGGTCGGATTCCAGAAGGAGGACAGGCTTGACAGGGCGAAGCGGATCGAATGGCTCGATGCGGAGAGGATATCCGGATCGTCGGCCCTGATACTCGGAGCCGGTGCTCTTGGGAACGAGGTCGCAAAGAACCTCGCCCTTTCTGGGTTCAAGAAACTCACCATAGTGGATTTCGACATAGTCGAGAGGTCCAATCTCGCGAGGTGCGTGTTCTTCACGGAGATGGACGCCCTTCAGGGTTTGGGCAAAGCGGACTGCCTGGCCAGAGCCGTCGCCGCGCTGACTCCCGGTCTCGAAGCGACTCCGGTCTTTAAAAGGGTCGAAGACCTTCCAGTGAGTGTTTTCAAAGAACACGACCTCGTATTCGGCTGTCTGGACAACTTCAACGCCCGCATCCACGCGAACGCCCATTCCCGCGCCGCCGGGAAGCCCTACCTGGACGGCGGGATGCAGGGGACGATCGGAAAGGTCTTCGTGTCGAATCCTCCCGATGGTCCGTGCATAGAGTGCGCCTCCAACATCACCCATTCGAGGATCGCCGCGCTCAGATACTCCTGCACCGGCTCGTCCGTCAGCTTCTTCATGCCGCCCGTTCCCGCCGAGATCACGACGACCAGCATCATCGCCGCCGTCGCGGTCAGGGAAGGTCTGCGCCTACTCTCCCCGAAGGCTCCTCCACTTGAGGGGCAGATGATCTACTACGACGGTCTGAAGAATTCGATGGACCTGATGGAAGTGGATGTCGACCCGAATTGCCCGAATCACGGGGCATCGCGGGAACCTGGAACCGGCTGAACGACCACCCTTTGGACTACAATTAGTAGTCACTATTTTAATACCCTAAATCGCTGGCGTAACCAGGTGATATGCCTGAGCATAGTCCTCAAGATCAAGAACGCCGAGACAGGCTCCACTCTCGACATGGAGCTTGAGCCGGAGAACACAGTGAACGAGATCATAGAGAGTGCCGCTTCGTTCTGGCACAAGGACCCCGGCGCCTATGTGCTCCGCCGAGGGAAGAAGGTCCTGGGCGGAGGGATATCGGTCAAGGACGCCCCCCTGATAACCGGCGACGTGCTTGAGCTGATACCCGACCCCGAAGGTGGATAGGCAGATGCCGCTGCCGCCGGAGGTCCTGCGGTCAAGACTGAAGAACGAGATCGAGGCGTGCCATCGACAGCTCCCCCATCATCTCGAGGTCTCGGACCCGTACCTCAAATCATTCCCCGTCTCGGTGAGCGTCTCCCTTCTGAGGATTCCCGGGCCGGCATGGAGCGAGGACAGGATCGTGACGCGGTACCTACATCGGTTCCAGATCATCATCACCGAGGATTATCCATATGAGAGGCCGATCGTGAAATGGCAGACCCCGGTCTTCCACCCGAACATCATGGAGCCGAAAGACGGCGGATATGTCTGCACGAAGCTGCTCGAGCGATGGGACTTTAAATCGAATCTGGCGACCTTCATCAAAGGCATAGAGATGCTTCTTGCGAGTCCGAATCCGGTGAATCCCTTCGGGAGCGATTCGTGCACGAGGGCCGCCGAGTATTTCAGGGGGCACAGCTACTCGCCTCCATCCATAAGGCCGATGAAGGCCCCGCCGAGAGTCGTGGGGTGTGATGGGGATGGCTAGGCCCGTGATACTGTCATCCCAGGAGAGGCCCGTAATCGAAAGAGCACCTCCCGACCAAGAGCATGTCAAGCCTCACGAATGGCTCAGCGCCGAGATGCTTGCGAGCTACCAGAAAAGATTCTCAAAGAGATCCTGCTTCGATCTCTACGTCTCCAAGGTCGCCGCGGAGAAAATGGTGAATCACGCCAATAGGTACGGCCGGATCAGGAAGGAGGCGATGGGCTTCATGCTCGGCGACGTCTGCGAGCATGAAAAGCACAGGTACGTGATCGTCAGGGACATCGTGACGGGAGCCCTGCTCAGCTCAGCAGACAGGGTGCGCTTTGACAACGACAGCTATTCGGAGCTGTTCTCCGAGCTCGACTCGTCCGGCTTCGACTACGTGATCGTGGGCTGGTATCATTCGCACCCCGGCTACGGCTGCTTCATGTCCCAGATCGACCTGAACACGCAGATGGCCTCGTTCCGCGAGAATTATCATTCCGCCATAGTCGTCGATCCGCTCCTGAAGGAGATACAGGCCTTCAGGTTGAAGGGCAAGCGATGCACGTACGTGGATTTCGCGATATACTGGCACGATTTGGAATCGCCGTACAGCACCGTGAAGATCAAGAAGGTGCGGGTCGTCAAGAAGGATCCCAGCCAGGGCGGCGTCACACCCAGATAGCGTGCCTTTTTCGCATCGTCTGCTCCGTCTCGCCGAGCTTCTTCATCAGGATCGTCGTGATCGCGTCTAGCAGCAGCGTGGAAGCCTCCTCGAAGATGGTTCCCAGAGGCGCATAAGTCCTGCGCGGCTCATCGTCCGGTATCTTATCTGCGATTATGATGACCTCGGACGCGGCGCTAGCTAGCTTCGAATGCGTATCTGATGTGATCGCGAACACCTTCGCTCCGATCCTGCGCGTTATGTTCGCAGTCTGGACGGCCGACATCGTCTGTCCGGTGTTGGAAAGAATGATCACGACGGAGTCGCTCTCGACCATCGGCGTGTTGCTCTCTCCGACGAAGAACGGGTTCAGGCCGATCTGGACCAGCCTTATCGCGAACGCCTTCGCGACCAACCCCGATCGCCCCACTCCGTAAAGGAATATCTTCTCCGAACTCAGCAGCGATTTGATCATCTCTTCGACTGCCTTGATCCCCCTCTCGTCCATCTTGAGATTCATCGGGGACGCGGTGCAGAGGTATTCCAGGGCGCTCTCGATTTCTCCTCTCAAGCTCAGCCACCTTTCTTCGTGACCTTTATCTCTTTGGCGACGCGCTTTGCCAGCAGCCTCTCGAGGATGACCTTCATGTACATCGCATCATGCTCGAGCAGCGGCGAGGATGAGATTATCGTGATGTCGTACTCGTTGTCGAGGATGCACTCGGCCAGAGGTTCGAACCTGAGGTCCCCCTTCTTGATCGGCGTGAGCCTCTTCTCGTTCCCCTCCCCGTGCTCGACCCCGGAGAAGTGCGAATAGATCGGACTGCCCTTCGTCAAGGTTCGGATCCCTCCGATCAATTTTTCGAAATCGGCGGTTTCTCGGAGCGTGCCCTCCTCCCTCGCGTGTATCCTCGCGAAATTGATCACTGGGACGACGTTCTTGATGGATTTGGACAGGCTTGCGATCTCGCTGACGCTGCCGAAGACCTCCTGCCTGCCGGAGTTCTCAACCCCTATCTTCACGTTCATCTTGTTCTTCGTGATCCATTTCGAGAGGGAGTCGAGGCGCGTCTTCACCCTGTTCAGCCCCGTCCGCGGTGAGACATCGCCGTAGAGCCCTATGTGGGTCGTGACGATCTCTGCCTGCAGCTGGTTCGCGATGACCGCCGCCCAGCGGATCGCGTCCATGCTCCTGAAGCAGATGTCATCGTTGCTGATGAGGTCCATGTAGTACGGTGTGTGGATCGAGAGCTTGACGTCGAACTCCTTCGCCATGTTCCCGAGGTCGACGAGCTCCGGGTAGCTCCGCGCCACCCCGCAGTTCAAGCTGACCAACGTGTCGCCCTTCTTGATGGGCTTGGAGAGATCCGAAACCGGTTCGATCTTCCCGCTCTTATCCCTGAGGAGCTCGATCACCAGTTCGCTTGCTATCGATGCCGGAGTCTTCCCGACCTCCTCCGCATCCGCGATCCTCTCGGACATGTTCGTGCGGAGAAGCTGCACTTCCAAAGCGTTGAGGCCGAGGTTGTGAACATCCTCGATCCCGTCCCTGAGGGTCCTCCCCTTGCATGACAACGGTATCCCTGCAGGACCAAAACGAATCATAAGAGAGCACCTAGGGTGGGAAAGATACTCGGCTATCTCGATACTTGTATTTAACCCTCTTCAATAGTATTCAACTCTTTCTATGATTCCAATGCTGTTTTTCCCATTGCCAGCAATGTCGATTCCGGTAGTTCCCCCGGACACCAAAACCTTTTAAAGGGACCTCCCATTAGGAGGCGTTGCTTCCGTAGTTGTCGGAGGAGTCAGACATGGGAAAAAGAGTACTAAAGACAAACCCCAATCTCTTGAACCTCATCGTGAGGCTCAAGAAGGAGGCCTACATAAGCGAGGCTCCTGTCTGGCGAGACGTTGCGGACCGCCTGATGAAGCCACGGCAGTACTGGGCGGAAGTGAACCTGAGCAGGATCGAGCGCTTCGCATCATCGGAAAAAGAGACGATCATCGTTCCGGGGAAGCTGCTCGGCGCAGGGGTCATCAGCAAGAAGGTGACCGTTGCCGCGTTCAAGAGTTCGGAAGCCGCAAGGGAGAAAATCGCCAAGGCAGGTGGAAAGAGCATATCGATCGAGGAGTTGCTCATGGACAACCCGAAAGGCTCAAACGTCAGGATACTGGGGTGAGCTAAAATGCGGATTATTAATGCAGACGGACTCGTGCTCGGTCGAATGTCTTCGGTGATTGCGAAGAGCCTGCTGAACGGCGAGGAGATCATTATTGTGAACTGCGAGAAGGCGTTGGTCTCAGGCAACCGCGTCTCCAATGTTGAGGAGTACGAGAGGAGCCGGGCCATGGGGAAGGTCCGAAAGGGGCCGTTCTTCCCGAGGATGCCGGACCGTATCATGAAGAGGACGATCAGCAGGATGATGCAGCACAGGACGCCGCGCGGGAAGGCCGCGCTGGCGAAGCTCACGATACACATAGGCGTGCCGCCAAGCTTGAAGGACGCGAAGTTCGAGTCCATCGATGTGGCGAAGAAGACGACCCTGAGGAAGTCCATGACGCTCGGAGACATCGCTCGCGAGCTGGGAGCGCAGTTCTGAGGTGAATGATCATGAAGGTCGCAATTGCAAGTGGAAAAAGGAAGACGTCAATCGCCAGGGCGACCATTACCGATGGAAAGGGGCGGGTGCGCATCAACGCCAAGCCGCTCGAGTTCCACGAGCCCGAGATGGCCAAGGCGAAGATAATGGAGCCGCTGACGATCGCAGGCGACGTCGCAAAGAAGCTCGACATAGACGTGAACGTCCAGGGCGGCGGGGTCATGGGGCAGGCAGACGCCTCCAGGACAGCGATCGCGAAGGCGATCGTGAGCTACACGGACGACGCCGAGCTGAAGATGAAGTATGTAGCGTATGACCGAACATTGCTCGTCTCCGACCCGCGCAGGAAGCTTCCGAAGAAGCCACTCGGACGCGGCGCCAGGGTGAAGAGACAGAAATCGTACAGGTGATCGGACTTGATAATACCGGTAAGATGCTTCACATGCGGCAAGGTCATCGGAGGGCTCTACGAGGAGTTCCTAAGACGCGTCCAGATGGGCGAGAAGCCGAAGGAGGTCCTCGACTCGTTGGGGCTCGAGAGATACTGCTGCCGCAGGGTGTTCTTGACGCACGTCGAACTGGCGGACGAACTCGCTCCATACGGATGAGCAAGTTCGCTGGGAAACCCCTTCCCAACCTCTCGCGGGTCTGTGGGGTAGCTTGGTATCCTTCTTGCTTGGGGTGCAAGTGACTCCGGTTCAAATCCGGACAGGCCCATTCGCCTCTTACTGGTTAAAATCTAATCAGCACTTTGGAGTTTTTGCCGCGACAGGGGCTTCTTATGCCCGCCGGACTTGGGAGAACGCGGTTTCGCTCCGGATCCGTGCATAGTACTGTTCTGTGGTACTCGTGCTCGTATGCCTGAGGCATTTTGATATGGCTTCAATCGGCGCGCCATAGTCTTTGGCTTGCTGAGCGAAGGTAGATCGAAGGTCCTTCCATCGGAAATGGACCCCTGTTGCCCTTTCGATGTCCTGCTTGAGCTTCTCTCACATGCCTGAGGATCAATGACCTATCGTGCGGTCTTTGCGATGGCGACCAACTGATCCCATTCAGACCGTCCCCTCTCTAATTGCATTTCCTGATTTTGCGACCGCTCACAATATCTCTTCATTTCTTTCGGATTGTCTCCCTTTCATACTTCTTAATAAGCTCGTTACCCTGTTTGACAATCGATTTGTCAATCTCAGGCACTTTATGCTCTCTCAACAGCTTCTTCGCAATTTCCTTTGCTTCTGGCACCATTCTATCAGATTGCGTCGCCCACCAATGGTCGCGCTTCTTGTTGAAGAAGAATAGCTCTTTCCTGAAGTTCATTGCGGTATGGGGGTGCGTCAGGAAGCTGTTGCCGTGACCCACCTGCTTCACAACATCAAGTGCCGCGGTCTTCTCGTCAATCGATAAGTGTCTAATGAAGCCGCGGACATCTTCCCACAGATATGAATCAATGACCATCTGCTCCAGTGCTGAGCCTTTCGCATTGTCAAGACCCCCTACTCCGGTGACCAGGTCTGTGCCTGTCAGGACAGTCAAGATAGTGGGCAATATCTCGACAAGCGAACTCATCATTCCAGGTTTATCTCCGCCGACACCCCAGCTGCCGACCATGCTCGGCCTACCGTATCTCCTTGCCAACTGGCCGATTGCTGCACTGATAAATGGCATCTCGGGCGCGGAATAGTTCGTGCTCCCCGTCATCATATCAACTGGCCAGGACTCGGAACTAAAGATGTGTGGCGCCCCAGGAGAGGCGAATTGTGTGATCACAAGGCTCGCAAGATTCTCCGTGTTCACATTTATGATTGTCCCAGCAATCGTGACCGGACAGGACATCCCAGAAAGAGACATCGACATTGCGACAATTGGTATGCCAGCCTTCGCCAACTCAACCTGAGCTTCCACTGATCCTTTCTCGAACGATAATGGAGCGATGGGGCAGTTGACCGTTGAGAATATCGGCCTTTTTTT
>Ga0315285_10002923_pt1 | contig 17883 bp, 13 predicted proteins | sample YL17G09_36_MG_FD_203698 | JGI IMG/M metagenome (GOLD analysis project Ga0315285, IMG submission 203698) | Sediment microbial communities from Yellowstone Lake, YNP, Wyoming, USA - YL17G09_36 | ecosystem: Environmental > Aquatic > Freshwater > Lake > Sediment | place: USA: Wyoming | collected... | reverse complement strand
TGTTCATGTGGCACTACGACTGGTGCCCGAGCGGAGATTGGCAGACGTTGACGTTCGACAGCGAGAACATGCTGAGCCACTACCGGACCCTGGACCTCTACCAGCGGCTGGGCACGCGGGTGAACCTAACCGGGGTCGAGTGGGGGATGCCGGATGCCTATCGGGACGCGGACACCTTTGCGCATGCGGTCGGCGCGCTCTTCGAGTACCTGATCCACACCAGGGGCTACACCTGCATTGCGGACTGGACCCTGACGAACGAACCCAACCTGGGCTTCATATCGTCGGGCTACACCTTTGAAGACTACGTGCACCTTCAGCAGCTCGTCGAGGCGGAGTTCGCCCAGCGCGGCCTGGCCGTGAACGTCGTGACATCGGACGAGTCCAACAGTCCGACGTGGTTCGAGTGGGCGGCGACGGACGACGCGGCCTTCGCGGTGGCAGACCTCTATGCCTCTCACACCTACATGAAGGGGGACGACCGCCTGCTGGCCCCTTACTGGTATGACGACCACCTGTCCTTGCTCGCCTCGCGGAGCCCGAGGAAGCCTTTCACAGTGGCCGAGTTCGGGTTCCAGGACGAGCGGTCAGGCGTGTTCGCGAACCCGCTGATGGAGACCTACCCGTACGCAGTGTGGACCATCGCCTTTATCGCCGAGGGGCTGAACCGGGGCGTCGCCGGCTTCACCATCTGGGCCATGCACGAGGTCTACTACCCCGGGTCCGACGAGATCATGAATTACGCCCTGTGGGACTTCAAGGACGATGACTGGCGACCGCGGCCGGTATACCATGCGGTGGCCCAGCTGACGCGTCTGACCGAGTCTGGTCAGCCCGTCCGAGAGTGCGTCGCCTCCCATCCGGACTACGTCATCGGCGCCGTCGTCGGCGACACCCTCTTCTGGGCAAACCGCTCTGACCAGCCAGTGGAGGTGGAGGTCGTCGGCCTCGACGCCGCACACGTGCGGATCGTCACCGAGGCCACCCTCTTCGGCGACCGCGAGTGCGGGGTTGTGGAGCCCTTCGAGGGCCGGTTCACCGCGCCGCCGCAGAGCTTCGGGCACACCATGGGGCCGCCAGTGGCAGACTTCCTGGCCGACGTCACAAGCGGCAGCGCGCCGCTGGACGTCGCCTTCATTGACCTCTCCGCCGGTGACCCCGGCGAGAGACTGTGGAGCTTTGGGGACGGCGGGGCGTCAACACAGCGGGACCCGCTCCACCGCTACGAGAGGGCGGGGCTGTATTCAGTCAGCCTGACGTTCACGACCGCGGCCGGCTCAAGCACTGAGACCAAAGAAGACTATATGCTGGTGACCTTCCCCGACGCGCCACCCGGATTCTGGGCCTGCTGGGAGATCGTGGCCTGCGTGTCGGCGGGAATCGTGACCGGCTACGATGACGGTCTCTACCATCCCGACTGGGAAGTGACCCGCGACCAGATGGCCGTGTACATCGCCCGCGCACTGGGCGGCGGCGACAGCAACGTCCCCGAGTTCACGGGCACGCCGACCTTCCCCGATGTCCCCGATGGCTTCTGGGCGCTGAAGTATGTGGAGTACGCGGTGGACCAGAACGTCGTTGCGGGATACGATGATGGCAACTACCATCCGGAATACGAGGTAAGCCGGGACCAGATGGCAGTCTACGTCGCCCGCTCTATCGCCACGCCCAGGGGCGAAGCCGGCCTCGCCGACTACGTCCCCTCCGACCCGCGTAGCTTCCCTGACGTGCTTGATACATTCTGGGCATGGAAGCATATCGAATACTGCGTCGAGAACGGGGTCGTGCAGGGGTATGAGGACGGCCTCTACCATCCCGAGATCGTGGTGACCCGCGATCAGATGGCGGTGTATGTGGCGCGGGCGTTCGGCTTGCTGTGAGCTTGCCCGCGGGCAAAAAGGAGAGAATGATCGATGATGACCCCACGCGCGATGCCGCGCGTCCTCAATGACCGTCGGGACAAACGGGGTCCTGCAAATTGCTTTCAGGAGAGACGATCATGAGACTCAAACTCTTCCCCAACGTGCTGATCCTCACCCTCCTCCTCTGGCTGCTGGCACCTCCCGCCCTCGCCGCCATCACCGAGCGCGTCAGCGTCAGCTCTGCTGGCGCAGAGGGGAACGTCGGCGGCTTCTACCCCTCCATCAGCGCGGATGGCCGGTATGTGGCCTTCTGGTCCCCCGGCACCAACCTGGTGGAAGGCGACACCAACAGCTTCATTGACGTTTTTGTGCGCGACCGGCAGGCCGAAACCACCGAGCGTGTGAGCGTGAGCTCCGCGGGGGCACAAGGGAACTGGGACAGCGACTACGCCTCCATCAGCGCAGACGGCAGGTATGTGGCCTTCTGTTCCGGTGCCAGCAACCTGGTGGAAGGCGACACCAACGGAGCGGCGGACGTCTTCGTGCGCGACCGGGAGGCCGGGACCACCGAGCGCGTCAGCGTCAGCTCTGCGGGGGCCGAGGGGGACGGCGGCGGCTACTGGCCCGCCATCAGCGCCGACGGCAGGTATGTGGCCTTCTCGTCCGGTGCGACGAACCTGGTGGAAGGCGACACTAACGGAGTGGTGGACATCTTCGTGCGCGACCGGCTGGCCGGGACCACCGAGCGCGTCAGCGTCAGCTCCGCTGGGGCAGAAGGAGACTACGGCGGAGACTACTACCCGGCCATCAGCGCGGACGGCCGGTATGTCGCCTTCTTCTCCGAGGCCACCAACCTGGTGGAAAGCGACACCAACGGAGTGACGGACACCTTCGTGCGCGACCGGCTGGCCGGAACCACCGAGCGCGTCAGCGTCAGCTCCGCGGGGGCAGAGGGGAACGGCGCCAGTTACTGGCCCTCCATCAGCGCGGACGGCCGGTATGTGGCCTTCCACGCCGATGCCGACAACCTGGTGGAAGGCGACACCAACGGAGCGGCGGACGTCTTCGTGCGCGACCGGGAGGCCGGCGCCACCGAGCGCGTCAGCGTGAGCACCGCGGGGGCAGAGGGGAACGGCGCCAGCTACTACCCCTCCATCAGCGGGGACGGCAGGCACGTGGCCTTCTACTCCGGTGCCAGCACCCTGGTGGCAGGCGACAGCAACATATGCTGGGACGTCTTCGTCCGCGACCGCCTCCTGGGAACCACCGAGCGCGCCAGCGTCAGCTCTGCTGGGGCAGAAGGAAACTACGACAGCTGGTGGCCTGCCATCAGCGGGGACGGCAGGCACGTGGCCTTCCACTCCTCTGCCAGCAACCTGGTGGCAGGCGACAACAATGTAGCTCCTGACATCTTCGTGCGCACCCGCTGGGGCTTCCGGGATGTCTTCAGCAGCTACTGGGCCTACGACCAGATCAACGCCTGCGTGGACGCAAATGTCGTCAAGGGTTATCCAGATGGGACGTACCAGCCGGAGTGGACCGTGACCCGGGACCAGATGGCGGTCTACATCTCCCGCGCCCTGGTCATCCCCACCGGTGATGCCGGTATTCCCGACCCGGAGCCCCCGCCCAGCTTCTCCGACGTACCCGCCGACCACTGGGCCTACAAGTGGATCGAGTACGCGGTCAGCCAGAACGTGGTCAAGGGCTATGACGATGGCACCTATCAGCCGGGCCAGACGGTGGACCGCGGGCAGATGGCAGTCTACGTCGCCCGCGCCATGGTCGCTCCGACGGGCGATGCTGCCATCCCTGACCCGATGCCACCGGCCACCTTCCCCGATGTGCCCGACAGCTACTGGGCCTACAAGCACATCGAATACTGCGTCGAGCAGGGAGTGGTGCGGGGCTACGACGACGGCCTCTACCACCCGGAGATCGTCGTCACGCGGGATCAGATGGCGGTGTACGTGGCCCGAGCATTCGCGCTGCCGCTGCCGACGCCGAGGTACAACATCACAGACTACTTCCCACTGAGCGAGGGCAATACCTGGAACTACGATAGCGACGCCGGGGTCCACACGGAGAGCGTCTCCGGCACCGTCGATGTCCTCGGCATTCAGTACCGGCGCGTGGTCTCAACCCAAGGAGAGACCATCTTCTGGGCGTCGGCCCCGGACGGCCTACGACAAGGAGGACGCCAGGAGGGGACGGACACGTTCACCTTCGACCCTCCTATCTTGATACCCAACGGCCTGCAGGTGTCGGACCAGGGATCTATCATCTCGGCCCTCTCCATGAACGGGGCGGCGGCGGGGAGCATGACGACCGATTACGTGTTCCATGGTGTGGAGACGGTGACGGTGCCGGCGGGGACATTCGCCGACTGCATGAAGCTGGAGATCACCATAACGGTAGACGGCGTGACGCAGGATCATTTCTACAGCTGGGGGGCAAAGGGTGTCGGCACGGTGAAGCAAGACAGCCGGCCCTTCGGCGGAACGGGGTGGGACGAACTGACCTCGGCGACAGTGGACGGAGTCAGCTATCCGACGGAGGGGGCCAGCTATGCCCTGGCGGACTAGTTCGCACTGAGCGTGGGAAAGCAGCGCGCCTATGACTCGACGACCGGCCTGCGGATCGAGGAAACGGTGGGAGTCGAGCCCGTGGACGGTGTCGAGGCGGTGTCGGTGGATGAAGGCCCGAACTACGGCCGGAACGACTGCAACCGCAGCTACTACCGCCTGGATGAGGGTGCGATCACCTAGGTCGCGGCTAGTTCTTCCGTCTCACCGGCATACTGCAAGCAGAAGTTGAAGGACTACATCAAGTCGCATGGCCCCTGAGCTTGGAGGTGACAGACATGACCCGGCATTCAGTTAGCAGACTCTGGCAGTTCTGTGTCCTCTTGTGCTGTCTCCTGGGCTGGGCTGGCGCCCGCGCCAGCGCCGAACTCTCCCTGGAGCTCGGCAGCACGAGGAGCCAATGCCTGGTTGGTGAGTACTTCTATGTCACGATCACACTCACGAATGTAGGTCTTCACGACGCGCCGTTCACCATTCTGCTTGACCCGGAAGTGGGCATTGTCACCTTTGAGATCGTGACACCGGATGGGCAGACACACACCTACCGACCCCGCGGCGCAGCCGAGGTGGGACTCAAGGGCATTCAGGACTCCATCGTGTGGCTCGCCCCGGGCAGCCAGTATACGCATTCTGTGGACCTCAGCTATGAGTTGAGGCGGGTGCCGGGAAAGACGGGCGGCTGGTACCAGGCCAACGGTGAGATCAAGCCTCTGCGAGGAGCGGACGAGGTCCGTCCGGAGATGCTGCTCTCGGCTCCGGGCGAGTACTCAATCCGTGCCTGCTATGAGATACCTGCGGATTGGCCATTGGACCCGGTCACATTGTGGTCAAACGAGCTCACTGCGTCTGTGGCTGAACCGACTGGTGCGGATCGGGCCGCCTACCAGGTTATCCAGGCTGGCCCGCGCACCCAGGAACAGGGGCCCTGGAACGCGTACGAGGAGCAGGCGCAATACTACGAGCAGATACTCCGAGACTATCCGCAATGTGCCTACGCAGCGTACGCCCGTTGGTCCTTGGGATCGATCCGTGGTCTCGCTGGAAGTCACTTCCTGCGAGGCAAGCCCGAGGCCGTCGGCGCGCTGGAGAGCGCGGCTGACCTCTTCCTATCAGTTGCTCGGGACGCGGGCCGAACACCCTTCGGGCTGCGAGCAACGGAGGCGGCGGCAAAGAGCCTCGCGAAGCTGGGCCGATCTGCGGAGGCGCAGGCACTGCTTGAGGACGCATTCGTTTGGCCGACCACGACCGATAGCGATAGGGCTCGCTTAGTTGCCTGGATGGACCATATCGAGACTGGCTACTTCCAACGGAGCGCGGGGCTGGGTGCGCACAGCGCGGCAGGGACACAGCTGTCCCTGCCTCTCCGTCAGTTCGCCCAGGCCCTCGGCTTCTCCGTAGACTGGGCCGGCGTCGGCAATAGCGTGACTGTGTCCAGCCCAAGAGTGAAGGCGATCCTCAGGCCGGGTCAGGAGTACATGATGGTCAACGGCCTCCGGCGAATTGGGGTGCGGACCTCGCTCAACGATGGCCACACCCTTGTCTCACCCTCCGTCATCGCCACCCTGATGGCCGAGCACTACGGGAAGGGGATGGCAAGCGCCTTCCCGCAGCTCATCGCCAAGGCCGACACCGCGTCGGCACACTAGACCCGTACACCTTGAGTCGCCGTCGCAGCCTGCACCTCCCTTCCGTTACCCGCTGTGACGGAAGGGATAGAGTTGCATCTCTGTGCTCTTGCTTTCCATCCGTGCTTCAGGCCGCGAGCGGCCCTGCCCCGTTCGATCTCCCGACGTGACGTCCGTCGGCCGCGAAGCGCCGCGGCCCTACCACCACCCCGCTCCCGAGCGTGGCGCTGAAGCCAACGTGGTGCGCCGTTCTGGCGGATTTCGCCGAAAGCCCCAAGGGATTCGCCGGGCCCTTTGTGGAGTGGTGCTGTTTCCCACAGGGCGGTCTGTCTATCTGCTCGGCTTCTCGCTCCCTCTCCCCGGCTGGCGATACCTGAGGCGCGCCGAACGGAAGGGCCATATTGGCGATCCGTCCCGAAGGTGATATAGTCATGCCGCTACAGGAGTGGTGTTTCGTTTCGATGGCCGCTGGCCACGCGGGCTTGCCCGCGGTGGCCGACGCCACTCCTGTAGCAAGGCTGGCGGCCAGGCTGCCGCGGGCTCTTTCTTCCGGCCCACGTCGCCTGGACCGTCCGCACTTGCCTGGCGCAGAAGTCTGCGCAAGGAGGGGCAGCTGCAGTGCCTAGCGGACGTCATCAACGACCTGAGAGCACGGGCTGCTAAGCTGCTTGCCAAGAGTGCCCAGATCAATGAGCAGGAGACGAAATCGGCGCTCGTAACCCCGATGCTCCACGCGCTGGGGTGGGATTGTGAAGACCCAGATGAAGTCCGTTGGGAGTATCGCTATACCTCCCAGGATAACCCGGTTGACTATGCACTCTTTGTCGGCGGCCGTCCTCGTCTTTTCGTCGAAGCCAAGTCCTTGGGGCGCGACCTTGGTGATCACAAGTGGCGAATGCAGGCCGTGAACTACGCCAACGCGGCGGGCGTCGAGTGGTGCGTGCTGACCGACGGCAACTTCTGGCAGATCTACAAGAGCAACGCCACCGGCGACCTCGACAGCAAGCTCTTCCTGACGACCTGCCTGTATCCGCCCGACGGCCGCCAGCCCGCCTATGAGCCGGGCTACGTGCTCTCGCTCCTGTCGCGAGAGAAGCTGCCCGAGGATGAGATCGAAACGCTCTGGACGCGCTTGAATGTGGATCGCCGAGGAGCCAAGGCTCTGCAGGACTCGCTGCGGGAGAAGGACGCGGTCCTGGTGCGACTGCTGCAGAAGCGGGCCGGCCTGACCAAGGGCGAAGTCCTCAGCTTTCTTGACCGTGCCCGTATCGCGGTTGGCAGCTCTGGTGCGACTCCGGAGCCACCAGCGCCGCCTCCCGTGATTGACACTCTCCTGTCAGATGGGCCCGCCGGTGCCTCGAGGCCGACTTCACCGTCGGCTGCCGAGGCCGCCCGGAAAGCATGGACAACAAGGCGAGCGCGCCAAGCCTTGATGCCGACTGCGTCGCCAGTTGCCGACGCCACCCTCGGTGGAGATCCGCTGCCGAGCTCCACTCCCAAACTACCCACGCAACGCGAACTCGAGGTGCCCTTGCTACGCGCGATCCTGAAGCGAGGCGGTGATATCACGTCGCGGAATCATGGCGCCCAGATCGACGCAGAGCTTGCTGACGCCTTCGGCCTGGATCAGGAGCAGCGCAGGGCGCGTCTGGCCAACCGCAGCGAGACTCTCTGGAGCAATCGGATTCGCTGGACGCGCATGCGCTTGGTAAAGAAAGGCGACCTCGACGGCAGCCGGCGAGGAGTGTGGGCCCTGACCGAGCAGGGGCGCAGGCGGGCCGCCGAGTGAAAGGGAGCGGACCCGGCGGGGCTGGCCCTGCCCCAAGCCGAGGGTTGAGTCCGAGGGGCGCCTTACCTCCACCCCGCTCCCAAGCGCGGCACTGAAGCCAACCAGCCAGAGGCTGGCAAGCGTGGCGCGCCGTTTGGGCGCTGTCTGGGCGAGAATGCCTGGAATCGCGCGAACCCGCCGAGTCAGCGGTCCAAGCGTACGCGAGCCCAGCGGCTCTTGTGCCCGCGTCGCGCGTCGTCCCACGGCGAGCGGCTGACCCCAGCCCGATGCTAGGCGGATGGGCTTTCGCGGAGGAGGCGCCGGTTTCCCGCACCACGGCTCACGCCAAGAACCCGCCGACGAGTGCCGTGCTCTGCCAAAATGCTTGGACCACGGCGTCCCCATCATCTGTGCTCCGCCCGATCCGCTTGCGGATGTCGTCCTTGCTCTCCAGCACGATCTTCCCCCCGCTGCTCATTCTCCAATGCGGCGCCGTCAGGTCGCCCGTCAGCATGTCGTCGGGCGGCAGCGCGATCGCGTGCCCCTGTGCCGGGTCGAGTAACTCCCGCAAGCTCCACCAGGCGGCCGAGCGCAGGTTGGCGAACTGCAGCGTCTGGCTCACGTCCTGCCAGTCCGTGTGCTCACCGGCGTTGAATGACTGGACGTTGGCTCCCTGCTCCCGCATCCGGTCGACCACGCCGGCGCCGATCCCGATGACGTCCACGATCGCATACGCCTCTGTCCCGGCGATCGCAGCGACGGCCGCGCCGGTGGTCTCCATGGTGTCCTGTCGGGAGGTGCGTCGGAGTTCGCGGATCGCCTCACCGTAGCGCATCGCCAGCACTGTACGGTCCTCGCCGCCTCGAGCAACGTCCACGCCCACGCAAGTTAGCTCGCCCCAATCCTCGGTTTCGCTCAGCGCTTCCCACCGCTCGTTTGCGGCCACTACCCACGACAGCGGGATGATGCCATCGGCCTCGCTCGCAGCGAACTCGCCAAGCACCCGGTTCTGGTAGACGGCGCTCTCCTCGCCCCATTGTAGGCGACGCTGTTCTGCCCAGTCGGGCTTCACGCGTCCTGCCTCTATGCACTCAGCGAGCGAGATGTGCCGTACCCACCAATCCTCATAGCCTGCCTTGCGAGCATGGATGTCGTAGAAGCGGCCCTGCGGCTCGCCTGGCGTGCTGATCGCCAGCGCCATGCAGTCCCCGCTGGCAAGCGCACCCTCGGCCGCGTCCCATGTCGCTCCCGGTATTGCCTTCGCCTCGTCGAAGACGTACAGCAGTCGGTCGGCGTGGGCGCCTTCGATCAAGTCCGGCTTGTCCGAGGCCGCGCAGAAGGCCTGGCCGTGCTGGAGGTTGAGCATGAGCTGGAGCAGCTCGGTGCGCTGGTCGAATGGCCCACGCCCCAGCTTGTCCCATAGCAGGCGCCGCGACCACTTGTGTATCTCCGGCGCCAGGTAGTGCGAGAGTTGCCGCCAGGCGCTGGCCGTCATCACGATCTTCCAGTCGCCCGTGCCGGATGCGTCGCGGGTCAACGCGAACCAGAGCACGATCCAGGCAGCCAGCGCGGTCTTCCCGCTACCATGGGGGGAGCGCACCGCGACCCGCCTACGTCTCACGATCTCCCGCAGAATCTCGCGCTGATACAGCGTCGGCCCCTCGCCTTCTTCCCACTCGAAGCACTCCAGCACGAAGCGGTCTGGACTGTTCCGGTAGCATGCGAAGGAGGCCTCCGCCGCCTGGGCCATGAACTCCCGAGCGACCAGGCCCAGCAGGCTACTCGGTGGTGGCTCTGTCGAGCTCCTGAATTCGCTCGGCCAGCTCATGCCATCGCTCCCGCGGGACGAAGTCCCGCATCAGTTCCCCCACCTTGCGGACGGTCTCGCGCAACTCGCCCCCCTCGTAGACGAACTCGGTTAGCTCGTGCTTCTGCGGTGGCGGCCCATCGTGGTAATCGAAGATCAGCTTCGCCAGCGCGGCGTTTCCCTTGGCGGCGTTCACCACGATGGACTCGACGAGCACGTCGTAGAATTCCTTCTCACCGCCCTTGCCGTCCTTCGCCTTCTTGCGCAAGGCCTGGATCAGCAGATTGCGAAGGCTCTTGGTGCCTTTGGGCCGGCCCCCGGGATTGCCCGACTGGCCGGGCTGGAACGGCCGGCCGCGCACACGCGGTTCCTGGTCGGGCAGTATGCTGTTTTCGTGCTGTTGCTGTGGGCTTTCCATCTCACACTGCTCCAGCCTCGAGGTCGGCCTCTCCGGGCAGGCTGCCGCCTGCATTGCGATCCGCCGCCACCTCGCCGAAGGCGCGGCCATCGCCGGCGAGGATCGCCTCCTTGCCTGTGAGCGTCTGCCAGCGGAGGATGGATACGTCGACGTAGGCCGGGCTCAGCTCGATCCCGAAGGCGCGGCAGCCCAGCTGCTGGGCGGCGATGATCGCCGGGCCGCTGCCCAGGAACAGGTCGAGCACGATGTCGCCCGGCTGCAGATGGTTGCGCACCGGGATGCGCCAGAGCTCGGTGGGCTTGGTCGTTGGATGCTGATGCTCGCTCTGCCGGGCGATCTGCCAGACCGTTGACTGGTTGCGCTCACCCAGGAAGGTGTGGCGCTCGCGCCAGCCGTACAGGCAGGGCTCGTGCTGCCAGTGGTAATCGGAACGGCTGAACTGGAAGCTCTCCTTCGCCCACACGATCTCCTGGTGCACCTCCACGCCGACAGAGGCCAAGGCGGCCAGGAATGCCGGCCGGGTGATGCTGGCGTGCCAGACATACCAAGCCGCATCTTCGGTGGTGTGAATGGCAGCCGCGCGGAAGGCGGCCTCCAGGAAGGCCTCCAGCGCGGGTCCCTCCAGATCGTCGTTGGCGATCGGATCATAGATCCTGCCACCGCCGTGCTCTCGCCGGTGCGCGTTGCCGTCGTAGGCCACTCCATAGGGCGGATCGGTGGCAAGCAGGCCCGCCTTCTCTCCTGCCATCAGTGTCTCGACGGCGGCTGGATCGGTGGAGTCTCCGCACATGATGCGATGCTGTGGCATCGGGATGGCCTCGAACCGCTTGCCACAGTGAGCGCACTCACATTCAATGGCTGGGCCCTGCAGGCCGCCATCCCGGCATGCTGGCTCAGGGACCATTTCGCTCATCGCGCACCTCCGCGAAGGTCTGGCCGGTGCTCGCAAGGGTCGGCTGCTTTCCGGTGAGCTGCATCCAGCGTAGCAGGGCGACATCCGCATAGGCCGGCGAGATGTCCATGCCCAGACACCTCCGGCCTACCTGCTCAGCCGCGACCAGGGTCGTGCCGCTGCCCAGGAACGGCTCCAGGATTGCGGCGCCATCGCCGGCATAGTTGCTCAGGAGGTCGGCCCACATCCGCACGGGCTTCGGGCAGGGATGCCCTCCGGTGTCCTTGTGGGTGCCCGCAGGAAAGTCGAAGACGTCGTTGGGCCTGGTTCGGGGCCAATGCTCTCCGAAGAAGAGGATGGGTTCCCAGCACCAGAAGCGAGAGACCTTGCCGTTGGTCATGGCGTTGGTCTTGATCCACGGCGCGACGTGATAGGGATCGAGGAGCCGCAGCCACAGGGGGAGGTTATTGCAGCCGGGCGTGACGATCTGGCGCTGGCTGAGAGCGCGCGCCGCCTCGAACCAGCGCCTCGTGAACTCCCGATAGGCTTCCGCGCTCTTGCGGTCGTCGGTCTCCTCGTCATATCCCAAGCCGACGTTGTAGGGCGGATCGGTTGCCAGCAGTTCAGGGGATTCACCGGAGGTCAGCGTCGCCAGATCCGCCTCGCTGGTGGCATCGCCACAGAGCACGCGATGCTTCACCTGCGGCTCCGCTTCGAACCGATGCCCGCAGTGCTGACAGACGCATTCAGACATCAGTCAGCTTCCCGCAACGAGGACACTGCACGACCCGGCCCAGCAGCCAGAGATCGCCCGGCCGCGTTACCGGCTGGGCAGGCGGCTCCGGGGCATCGACTTCCACCGGTTCCTCCTCAGGCTCGAACTGGCTCATCAGCTCGGCCAGAGCCTGGTCGGTGTAGCCGGTGAGCTCCAGGTCGGCGCCCGCGACCTCGAGCATCCCTGAGTCCAGTTGCTGGAGCAGCTCCTTGAGGGCGGGGTTGTCCATCTCCGACAGTTCGCTGAGGCGGTTATCGGCGATGAGATCGGCCCACTCCTCGGCTTCGCTGGCGTAGTCCTGGCGGTCGACCGGCACACACTCGACGGCCAGCAGCTTGGCCGCGGCAAGGCGTCCGTGCCCGCGCACGATGAAGCCCGAGCGATTCGAGACCGTGATGGGCGCGCGCCAGCCCTGATGCTTGATTATCTTGCTGAGCAGGCGGATCTGCTCGTCCGAGTGACGATTGGGATTGCGCGGGTTGGGGACGAGCGCATCCACATCCACGATCTCATCGTGCGCGCAATGCACGACGATACCAGAGGCCTCGACGGTTTCGGTTAGGGTGCCAGTCGATCCACTCGCGAGATGATCCGGCGCCTGGTCCATCATCACACCTCTTCCCTCAGCCGCACGTTGCGGCCGATCACGGATGTGCACCCCCACACAGACGAACCGGCCCCTGGGCTCAGACTCGGGTTAGCTAGACCCTATCTCAGCTCAGACGCCGGCTTCGCGACGCCAGCTCTTCACCCCAAACCCACAGGGCCAGGGGCCTTACTCTCACCGGTAGTCTACCACATCGAACGGATGATTGCTAGTGTGCTAAACAGACGATGGTGTTGCCGCACTATGCACATCACTCACGTGGCCGACGGTCCACAGATCCGAATAGCTTGCGCAAGCTCTGAGCCGACTCATCGAGTCTCTGCCTGTGCCTCTCGGTCGCTCCGTCCGCGCTCTTCGTCTGAAGTCCCTCCGGCGCACTGATGAATCCCTCCCTTAGCAGATCGGCACCGATCCTGCACCTATGGCATCCGGGACCTTCACATAGCACGTCCTCGCGCGAGTAGTCTACGAAGTCCTCGGTCAGCCCGCAGTTGCGCTTGACCGCCCTATCAAGCGCGCGGCCTGCACTTGGCGGTAGCTTCGGGGATATGACTGCCCACTCCTTTGCCCGACTCGCCGTCCGCAGGGTCTGGGCAGCGGCTTCGAAAACCTGTGCCCGCGTGTCGTTTCGCTCGCGCGTGATCGGATCGACGTCTTCAGCTTCGTTGGCTCGCCTAAGGGCCTGCGCCTCTGCCAGCATTCGATGGGCATCCTCGGCAAGTCGCGGGTTGCCTGGAACGGTCTTGACGAATAGGTCCTCTTCTCGCAGGCCTGTCATTGACCCGGAGCTCAAGCCCTGACGCACTGCCTCGGCCTGCTTCGCCCAATCCCGGAACTCGCCATCGAGATACAGTTCGCATACGCGCCGATCATGCCTGGCACGCCGATACGCTCGTTCGAGAGCTTCGGCCGACCCTGGATAGTCAGGGTGCTCCTTCTTCCATTCGGCGTAGATCTGTTCCCACGAGATCGAGTGCCCCGCGGTGTCGAAGCCTCGCTTGGACCGATTGGCCACCGGTACTACCCGCGGAGCCACGCAGCGCAGTAGCGCCAGACGTTTTGCCTGAGTCGCACCGTAGACACGCGGACGCGCTGAGCGCGTGCTGGTAGGACCTCCTCTCCTGCGCTGGTATGCCTCGGCGGACCTCTCCATCCTGGCGAAACACCGCTTCCACGCGGGCAGGCCGGACCTAACGAACTCGACGATCATATCCCGGATCTCCTCGACCTCTCCATACATCTCCGGATTCGCTAGCCCCTGGTACTCGACGAGAAATGCCCATGCCTCGGGAGGTATGGACTTCCTATACTCGGCCTCCACGTCCACGCGCAGCCTCTCCAGCAGCGCGCGGCGGGCCTCTCTCTCACTCTCGTTTCGGTCCATGGCTCGCTCTCAAAGAGCGGACAGTTTCGAAACTGTCCGCCCGATTTCCGCGTGGCATCTCTTACTGGGTGCGATTCATCACCTAATTCTAGCTTGGAGCAGGTGCGATGGCAAACCAGTTTCTCACAGCGCCGCAGGCGGCAAGGGAACTCGGCGTCGCCCCTTTCTCGCTGCACCGCATGGCTCGTCGAGGCGAAGTGCGGTTTCAGCGGCTGGGAAGGTTCTGGCTCTTCGAGCGCAGGGAGATCAGGCGGCTGAAGCGCAGGCGGGCAGCGAGGGGCTCCGACCAGAGAGCTATGCCGTCGGCGAGACCGGCGGGAGGGCAGTGACATGGTTCGCCCAGTGATCGTGTCCAGACCTCAGCTAGCGAAGCTGCCAACCGTCTCCACCCGCATCCGCCGCTTCTGCCTCGACTGCCTCGGAGCTAGCGATGGCCGAGGCGCCTTCGACTGCGGCTCGATGGTCTGTCCGCTACGTCCTGCCAGCCCCTTCCTGCGCAAGCCCATGCCGGATGGGTTCCGGGGACCGAGCTACCTCGGCGAGCCAGCCCCCGTGCCCAAGCGCCGACCAAGCCGGAGGCTCATCCACGCTCAGTGCCGCCAGTGCCAGCCGGGGGACAGCACCGACTGCATGGCGGAGGATTGTGGCCTCTACCCCTTTCGCCCGTGGGATGGTCCTGGCAAGGTGGGCAAGCGCAGGCCAAGTGAGAAACAACTGGCTCACCTGGAGTCTGCCAGGCGGCTGACCCCCGCGGCCAGGTTGTCTGCGACCCCTATTCAGAAGCCAAGTACAGCCGTAGGAGCCGCGTTCGATGCCTGAGCCGAGGTCAGACAAGCAGGGCACGGTGAAGCTGCGTTTCCGGGCTGTGTTCGCGGAGGAGGCGCTCGGCACCGACGTCCTCGAGGCGGCAGAGAGGTTGTTCGCCCGCTGGGCGATCCGGGCACTCGGCGCGAGAGAGTCGGAGCCGTCTATTCCGGCGCAGCACGGGACGCCAGGCCCACAGCATGGGGAGGCGGATGGAGCGACAGACCCTAGGCCGAGCATATCCGCAACCGGAGCGCGCGGGTGAACGCCAGCCGCGTCACGAGTTCGCGCATATTGGACCCCGAGACTCGGGCGCGCGAACTCGCGCTGGGGAACGCGCAGGTGCAGCGGGAGTTGCTCGCGGCCCACCTTGGCGTTCCGGTCGAGAAGATCAAGCCCTGCGTGGCGCTCATCGGCCGCGTCAGCGAACACAGCCGGGGCGAGTTCTGCTACGTGCTCGCAGTGGCGTGCTTCCGATCCGGAGCCTCCGAGGAGGCGATCCGCGGCCACCTCGGGTTCTACGTGGGAAGCCAGTGCGAGCAGCCGCCGATCGCGTCGCACTCGTTCACCCATAGAGAAGCAGACGACACTCTCAAGTCTCTGCTCGCCGAGGCGAAGCGGACACGCATCCGAGGCCACGGCTGCCTGAACCCCGCCAGTCCGCTCAGGGAGTTCTGCCTGTACCGCGATAACCACAGGGCCTGCCCCTATGTCCGCGGACTGATGAAGCAGCCGAAGCGGGAGGGCATGAGCACAATCCTGGGGGCGCTCAATCTGCTCGCCTCCCATAAGCCGCCGGCACATTGGCGAGAACGTGAACGGATGCGGCGCGCCCTCCTCCTATGGACCATCGCCGCCCTCGAGCAGGCGAAAGGCTACGGGGGCGCGGAGCTGATCACCAGTGAGCAGGAACTGACCCTCTACTACCCCGGCCCTATTGCGCGGCGGACCGTGCGCGGCGACCTCGCGGCGATGGCGGAGGCGAGGCAAATCAGATGGGTGCCTGGGGAGTCGCGACGCGGCCGCGCCGGCCTGCCGCCTGTTGGCATGAAGATCACGCGGCTTTTCCCACCTGACCGCGAGCGCGTGCGTCAGGTGCTTGAGACATTCCCCGGCTCCCTGGAGGTCGGCGGATGACCGCCCCCACGGCCAGGCCCAACAGAGACAGGAGGCAAGACCGAACGGCCGGGCCTTTCGGGCTACTGTTTCCCGCTGTTTCTGTTATGGGGCCGAAACGGGCATTTCCGTGCGCGGGAACTGGGCGTTTGAGCACCATAGGGGAGAGGAAGCCGAGAAACGGACTTGACTTGCTGGCGGCACTGAAGTGATGAATGCATCCCGAACCGAGGAGAAGACGTGGTGACGCTGGCTGCACAGACATCCGAGGGCTGCAGGTAGGAGCCGATGCGACTCGCTGACATCGTGAGAGGCGAGGCGGTCGAGCTCTCGGCCCAAGACCAGGGGATTCGCTACTTCCTGGCCTATGCCCGCGTCTCCACGGATGACCAGGAGCGGGCTGGCCTTTCCATCCCGGCCCAGCTCCGGGAGATGCAGCAGCACGCGCAGGCCAAAGGCATCGTCCTGGTCGAGACCTTCCAGGAGGCGGAGAGCGCCTTCTCTGATGAGAGCCGCCGGCCTGAGTTCTGGCGAATGATCGAGCGGGCGAAGAGCGACCCACAGATCACCGGCATCCTGGTGCACGATCACTCCCGCTTCTACCGGGACCCCTACGCGGGCCCCCAGGTGAAGGGCGAACTCCTCGCCCATGGGGTCCGTGTCTACTCGGCGACCGAGCCGGAGTACGACCCGCGCACCATCGCGGGGCTCGCCATCGAGAAGATGACCGAGTTCAAGAACGCGTCGTACTCCATTGACGTCGCTTTCCACACCCGCAAAGGCATGAGAGAGAACGTCGCCCGGCGCGATACCGAGATCGGCTACTGCTACAAGAACGGCGGCGCGCCGATCTGGGGTTTCGCGGCTTACAGGGTGCAGCGGGGGACTGACCGGCGGGGCGCACCGATCATGAAGACGTTGTGGCAACTGGATGAGACCATCGTCGCGGGCCGGCCGGTCTGGGAATGGGCGCGCCAGACGCTGGTCGAGCTGCGCCTGAAGCAGAAGGCCTCCCTGGATCAGATACGCGACTTCCTGAACGACCACGGCGTGCCCTCTCCTCGGAAGCGATACTGGGCGACCAGCAGCTGGCACGAGTTGCTCCAGCCCCCCGGCCTGCTCCAGTACGCTGGCTACGGCGTGTGGAATGTCCACGCCAAGAAAGGCCGGCATCGGCCCGCCTCGGAGTGGAAGATCGTGGAGAACGCCCACCCGGCGATCATCACGCTGGAGCAGGCCGAGGCCATCATGGCGGCGAACGAGCGGCAGACCCGTCTCGGCACGAACAGGTCCAAAGGGCGCATGGCCACCGTCCGAGCGCAGGGAAGCCGCCATCTTCTCACCGGCGGGCTGTTGGTCTGCAAGCGGTGCGGGGCGAACCTGGTGGGCTACCGGAACCAGGGCCGGCTCTACTACGTGTGCGGGGCGAAGGTCTACCGCAAGGGGCTGGGGTGTGGGCCGGCGCTGCAGATTCGCAAGGAGGAGATCGAAGCGGCGGTGGTGGAGGAGATCGGCCTGCTCTTCGCGTCATGGACTGACACGAAGAAGCTGATGGAGATGGCGAACGAGGAGGCCCGGGCCCTCGGCCAGCAGCAGGCCTCCGAATCGGTCGAGACCGCGCGGGAGCTGGTCAAGGTCGAAGAGGAGCTCTGCAACATCCGGCAGGCGATCAAGGGTGGCCTGGATGACCTGGAGTGGGCGAACTCCGAGCTGGCCCGCCTGAAGGCGCGGCGCGAGGAGCTGCTGGCCCGCCAAGCCAGGGCAGGGGAGGAGCCGGAATACCCACGGTTCGACCTCACCCAGGTGGAGGAATGCCGCCGGCGCTTTGCGGAGGTCTTCGCCCAGGGCACCAACGAGGAGAAGCGGGCCTTCGCCCGCCTGTTTGTGCAGAAGATCCAGGTGGACCCGGGCACCGGCGATGTCCTGATGCACTTGTTCAGCCGCCCGCCTGTGCCGGTGTCGCGTGGGGGACACAAGAAGACACCCGCCTCCGCAGAGACGGGTGTTCGCATCGGCATGGTAGCGGGGGCAGGATTCGAACCTGCGACCTCCGGGTTATGAGCCCGACGAGCTACCTGGCTGCTCTACCCCGCGATCAGAAGTAGTGTACCACACCAGCGGCGCGGTGTAAATAGCCTGGCGCGGGGGCAGGGGGGGTCAGTTCAGCAGGTAGACCTTGACCTTGCGCCGGCCGACCTCGATGGCCTCGTGGTAGGTGTTGTAGCAGAGGTCAATGCGCA
>Ga0315285_10002922_pt1 | contig 17886 bp, 30 predicted proteins | sample YL17G09_36_MG_FD_203698 | JGI IMG/M metagenome (GOLD analysis project Ga0315285, IMG submission 203698) | Sediment microbial communities from Yellowstone Lake, YNP, Wyoming, USA - YL17G09_36 | ecosystem: Environmental > Aquatic > Freshwater > Lake > Sediment | place: USA: Wyoming | collected... | reverse complement strand
ATCATCTTTTATTATATCCACATTTAGCGCTGACAGTCTTTTATTGGCATACCACCAATAGTATGGAGCAAATAATTTATTCACCAGTAATTCTCACTAAGTTCAACAGGTTTCTTTGATTTTTGTTTATTGGGTTTGCGGACAGATCTAGGTTCATATCCAGCAAGTTTTTCTTTATTTCTACGAATACCACAGTCATCTTCTCGACTTCTTTTTGGTAATACATAATCATCTATATTCATTTCGTTCTCAAAAATCCCATACAATTTCTAACTTCTTTATATATTGATAGTCTTCCAGCGCATCATTGATATTGCTTTTGTTTGGTGGAATGAACACATAATCAACATCACCTTCTTTTGCTGCAAGCTTTTCGTTTAGGTATTCTATTGCCTCTAATGCTGTACTAAAGGTTTTCATGTCCTTGTTATTAGCTAGGACCGGTCTGCACACGTATTTTATCATGTATATTCTCTTGTTCTTGGGTTGTAGTACATCCCATTCTTTGGATCATAATACAGCACCTTTCCATCTTTACGTATTGGACCAAGATACCCGTCTCTGTGGGTATATCCATCCAAATTTATACTGCGTTCAATTGCTATCGGTTTGAACTGAAGTTTCATGTGTTCCTTATTTGATAGTTGTCAACAAAACTACATCACAATTAATCCTCCCATTCAAAGGAGACGCGACAGATGTGATGTTAGCCATAATCTTTTTAAGAATCGTTTTCTTACCCTTCACAACATCCGGTATAACTTCCAGTGGCTTCCTTACTATTTTATTTATGGATAATGTTTCGTCATAATTCTCAATGGTAGTACCTTTGATACTCAAACCAGCCTCATCCTTAGCAACATATACACCTAGCTTTCTGGTTTTAGTATTGAACACCCATAGTGACTGACACCCAATAATACTCTCTGGTTTGACCGACACAATCTTATATTCAGGATCATCTTTCTTGAATACAAGTTTCAGTATCTTCTTGGATAACGGGATCACTTTCTTCTTGCGTGGTATTTTAGCGACCTTTGCATTAGAAGTGAATTTATTACAATCTGCCAACACCAATTGCAGAAACTGATTAAGCTTCTTTATTTCGGTCTTGTTGTAGTTCGAGTACCCCTCAACGAGCTGTTCATCTTTACCAGCAACAACTTCTTTAACCTCAATACTTAATGGTTTAAAATGGTCAATGATTTGTTTTGTATGAACAGCTTTACACACTTGCGCTGATAGAAACTCATACACTTTTAATGTGTAATCACGTATATCAATAGCATCCTCGATGCTATTGATGATCTCTGTACAATGGTTGTATATCTTATCCTGGAGCGATACCTTTGGTTTAGTGGGTATCGTGTCGGGTTTATCCACTACTGGAGCAATATAATTGAACAGCTCATTGATCCTAACATCGATCCACGAGATCTGTTCAAGTGTTGGTTGGTATCCACGAGAGATCATCCTAACAACATGCCCAACATTTTTGACTTCCCATTCTGAGACTGATGATATTTTACTAATCATCTTTGGGTCATATTTGTTGAGTTTCATATGTGTCACAAGATACGCACGAGAATCTTTGTAGTCCTTCGTGCGAGAATACCAACTTAGACACTCAGTGAAATTGTATGTGTTATCGAATGACGGCTCTTTACCATATACAAGATCATCAATGTTTACACGTTTTTTCTCGGCCATGTCAATATACTATTTCCATAGAAGTTACTGAATCGACTCTAAATGATCTGTAACTATCGATCTCTACATCGAATACCACGACCACATTTTCGTTGGTGCCTTTTCTTTCTTGTGCTTCTGTAATTGTTTCTATCTCAACTTCATCTGGTGCCACCTCCTTTACTGGTAACAAACTCTCTATCAAGGTACCTCTTAACACACGAACATCACCATTCAATTTCGTGAAAGTGATGATCGCTACATTATTAGTTAACATATGAACCATTTCAGCTTTATTCATCATCATTTTCTCTTTCTTGCCCCAAATTAAGTCCCAATTGGCGTTGAATTTGTCTGTATCTACCGCCCTAGCATTACTACCTTTACCACCAGCCCACGCTGCCATAATTTCTCCTACGCTACTGAATTAGTTAATGGTGATTTGATATTAACCACCACATCGTTTTCATACAATTCATCGACCATCAACAATTTTGATTTAGTAATACAATGGTTGCAAATGACCGCCCCAGTTTCTGCTATAATCAATATCGTACCTTGCTTCTTTACAGCTGCACAGAAACTACACTTTGCCTCAGAATCCATGATCAACTACCTCTGCAAATGTTTCAACTTCCACAACAGGTTCAACTGTCATCTTAGCATACAAATCAAGGAAACCTGCTTTTGTCTCATCATCAAAACGATTAGTACATAATGTAATAGCTTTCATCTTATCATTAAAGATGTTGTATGACTTAGCAACATGTACAAGTCTACGAGTACTTATTAGTTCATCAATAGCACCTTCCATATATGTCTTCCTGATGACATCCGCCCACTGCACCAATTCATCGATGAACGCGGTATCCTTGATCAATGGTGATAGAATCTTCTTCTCTGTTCTAGCATCAGGAAATTCTTGCTCGATAGTAATAACGAAACGTTCCAAGAATGCTGAGTCAAGTATCTGTGATAGGTAGTTACCATCTTCAGAACCCGTACCCTTTGTGTTAGCAGTAGCTATGATATTGAATCCAGCTTTAGGATGAATCATTTCGCCAGTCTTCTTGTTATAGTACGAAGAACCTTCAAGAATACCCTGCAAACACATCAACTTAGCACCATTACCACGATCAACCTCGTCTATCAATAGAATTGCGCCACGTTTCATTGCAGTAATAACAGGACCCTCACGGAATACCACGTTACCATCAATAAGGGTATTGCTGCCGATCAAATCAGATTCATCGGTTTCAACACTAATATTGACACGAATGCACTCACGTTTTAACTGAGCACACACCTGTTCAGCCATTAAGGTTTTGCCGTTACCACTGAGACCAGTGATGAACACAGGATAGAACTCGTTGGACTTGACTACTGTGACCAAATCTTTATGGAATCCGAACGGCACATAGTCAGCATATACTTCCGGTACAGTTGGTGCTGATTCATCTACCATCTTTGGTTGTCTGAAATGTCTAGTATTAGTAATCAATTCAACCGACATTTCTGGTGCCGCTGCTAATGTAATAGCTACTGGTGTTTCATCTAGTGTTGGTACTAGATATGATCCGCGACCAACACGATATGTTGATTTGTTAATCAACCAATGTGGATATGGTGCTGCTAATGTTTCAACCACATGATCAATTTCTTCTCGTGTAATAGTTGCATTAACGCCATATATATCCTGTGATGCTACGATAAACTCTTTCTGTTTTGCTGATAAAGACATAATATATTCTCGCTGTTTTAAAAGTATGGGTCATTATAACACTATGATTACGATTGTCAACTAAAACCCTATAGTTCGCCAGAATTTGAACACTGGGTGCCTAGGCTTTTCTTTAACGCCAATATGAAATGACTTATAAGTTAGTATCTTTCCTATAATGCTATCGCGATTTTCCCATATTTCGTCACGTTGTGCTGCATCAAAACCTGTCCCGATATTGAATTCGATACCTGTCTCAACATCTCTGACAACCAAAGCCCCCATTGTACCAGCAGCACGTTTGCCATCTTGATGTGATGAACGTTTGCTTCTACCTAATTCATTGACGGTTTTCTCGTTATCATTGTGCATTAATTCCTCTATACCAATGACTTCAGCTTCACTATCGGCAAACCGTTTAACCTTGCTTAATATGTTCTCTTTTGCCGTTGCTCGGCCGAACTTGTAATGCCCATTAGGGTTTCTGACCATCATACCTTCATATCCTAAACTAAGGAACTCGATCTCGGCATCATCAAACTCTTCCTGGGTTTCAATATAGCGATGTTCAACCGTAGATATATGTTTTCCTTCAATTGATGGGCCGCACTGTATCGACTCAACTCTGTCCTTAGCTAATGCTAAACGCGTTGAAAATGGGAGTTTGTGGTGTGTAAATTCATCAAAGACTCGGAATGTGAAGTCTGCTACCTTATCATGTGACATAACAACAGTAGTGGTATTTCTAAAGCAGTTTGGATCAGTAGGGCTGCCACAAATAATCTCCCCGTCTAAACCACCCAATAGGATTGATCCAATAATTGATTGGATATGCTTATTGGGAATCGGCTTAAGTGTTCTGCTCAATGCAACACCATCTACGATGACACAGCGTATGCCATCTAATTTAGGCGATGCTAAGTATGGGAATGATTGGGTATCTAATTTTGCGGACAACATAGGTTTGAAGTTTGGTATCATAATAATGCTCTTTTGATTAAGGGTGGGTCATTATAACACCATCCTTGCCATTGTCAACTATTCGTGATGAAGTTCTAACACATTATTGTTATAAACTTTTCTTGGGATGTATTCGGGGTGTTTATTAACTTTCCAATTGTAAAAACCGTCTTCATTGAGTTCTGGTAATTTCAGTGGTGTTTTGTCTAATCTGTTCAGTGTGTCAATGTAATCCGCACAGGATTTTCCTATTATAAAACTTATCATTATACTCCTTAAATAGAATTGCGCCACGTTTCATTGAGTTCTTGTAATAGTGATATGTTACAAATTCATCGTGTTTGGTGTAGTTCGATATGAAATATTGGTCACAATCTATATCGGGGAACGCTATATCACCACCACATTCAAACTTCATGAATGATATAATCATATTATCGCAGTATGGTGCTAATTGTTTGTATATCTCTGCACCACCACAAAGATAAAATCGTGAGGCTGCACTATGTGATGCGAACCACAAAAATTTATCGATAGTCATTGTATCGAACCCTTCGAGTTTGTACTCCGGATCTCGTGATAACACAATACATTCACGACCAGGAAGTTTTCCTACCTGTTCTGCCGTTACCCTACCCATCACCAGAGTTCCACCCATAGTAATTGTTCTGAATTGTCTTAGCTCATCTTTACAATGCCACGGCATAGAATCCAGTGTGCTGTCCCCAATTATACCGTTCTCTGATACTGCTGCGATCAGTGTTATCATAAATACCTATGCATTATTAACTATGTTTTAAACTTATGATGCATCAATCCAATTAACAAACCAAAAGGAAAATCGAAATGACAACAACATATACGATGCATATTGATTCGCTTGAATGTAAAGCGAATTCAGAACATGCTGAACTTCATGAAAATGACTGTGATATACTTACTAGCGTAATGTGGACATACACAGCTAATGATGGTGTTAACACAGCATCCCTTGCTATTAGAACCCCATTATATGTGGATATAGCACAAGACGAAGTGGAGTCCAATAATGAACCGTTTCTAACAATGTCAGAAGCTAATGTAATATCTATGATTCAAAGCACTATTGGTAACAACCAAATATTAGCGTATCAATCACAGCTAGACACTAATCTGTTATCCGCTAATAGCATAACTCATGCATTACCCTGGCACTAATCAACCAAAAGGAAACTCGAAATGACAACAACATACGTTTGGACAGTCGATTCACTTGACTGCACCGCAAATAACGAAATATCTACTGATTGTGATGATATTACATCGGCATTATGGACATTAACTGGTAATAATGGTACTATTTCATCTAGTATTACTAGCAGAACACCAGTGTTAATGCATCTAGAGCCAGGTGGCGAACAGTCAAACAACGAACCGTTTCTGACATTAACAGAAGCTAATGTAATATCTGCAATTCAAACATCGCTTGGTACTAATCAAGTAGAACAACTTGAAGCACAGATAAATATTAATCTGGCAAATATGTTGATAAGCACTATTTCACCAACACTGCCTTGGGCATAATATCATATTGCTATTGGTGCAGGTATTCTTGCATGACTTATAGCATTATGTAAAGTAAAAGATTCATACGTGTAATCATCTATATTATTAATCCCACAAGCTATTTCTAATGTTGGCAATGGATATAAACTTAAATCCCGTGACAACAATTCATTAGCCTGTACCAAGTGATTCTTGTATAAGTGTGTATCACCAAATGAAATATGAAGCATATCAGGAACCATGTTCACAACATTAGCGACCATCTCTGTTAAGAGTGCATACGAAGCGATGTTGAATGGTAAACCTAAGAAAGTATCACAAGATCGCTGATACAAATGACAAGACAAAGCATACCTCGGTGTTTTCAAATCATCCATAATTTTATGATATTCTTCTTCATAATATTCGGACGGTTGAATATCGGAAACACAATATTTTGTTCGTTCATGAAACGACAACTTCCTCACATAAAACTGAAATAACGCATGGCACGGAGCTAGAGCCATTCTGTTATCAGACACATTCTGTTGTGGTGATATAGTTTCATCCGGTAAATCCGCAACATTCCAAGCAGAAACAATATGTCTACGACTAAAAGGTCTTTCTCTTAGTCCAGTAATAAGTTCAGCAATCTGGTCAATAAAAATTTGTTTCCTAAAAACATACCCATCTTTCGGTAATATTTTTTCTAATTTCCAGTGTTTATATTTGTTATTGTGTGATTTAAAATAATTACTGTCTACTTTTATTTCATGATCTAATAACAATTCACTTATGAAAGTATTCTCATAGATATTATTTGTGTTGGTGTTGGTGAGTTTCCACTTATGCCCTGAGTTACATATACTGGACATACCTAATTTAATATTGTATGATGATGGTATAAATACACAAGAATCTTTGCCATAATACTTGGCACCCAAATAATCTTTAGCTAAGTCAAAGTTAGATGGATCCTGATTCCATAATGAATATCCTACTAACTGTTTAACATCCTTATAGAAATTTGCAAATATTCTCCAGTCTACATTCACAAATATTCCTAAACCACCATATTGATGATAATTTGGATGTTTCAAATGATGGCATCTAGACATCATATTATTCCACATATCATATAGTTTTTGGTCATTAGGTTTAGATTTATTAAACCCCATCGGGGTTCCAAATACACCATTATGTGCATATCTATTTTCAGGACTATTAGGTAGACAGTTTCTAATATTTGGTCTTGAAATTTCAATCAAATGGCCATTTGTGTATCTGACGAGATAGTAACTATTGTTAGTTATCTTGGTTCTTCTGACAACAGTAGCGTCCTCACCTTTTTTTGTTGTAAATATCATTCCAACAAAATCATCATCCAATTCTGTACCATAATTATCGGTTAGATTGATGTCAACATTTTCAGGAAATGTGTCTACACCACCATTTGGTATCTCCAATTCAACAATATTATTAGATGGAGAACCTAGTTGCCATCTAGTCCACTGCGCGCCATAAATATTTGAAAGATCACCATCCTCGTCAGCCCATTCTTCCCAAATTGTTGGTTTGTCATTACCATTCAATTCTCTCAATGTTTCATTATTAGTGCTTCCTTTAAGAAACCACAATAACTCAGCAGCAACCAATTTGAATGGTGTGAGCTTTCCTGGCAGTAATGGGAATCCTTTCTTTAGATCAAAATCAAGATGCTTACCGAATAGTGACAATGTCCCAGTGCCTGTTCTATCATCCGAATCATTGCCATTATCTAATATCTCTTGTAATAGATCATAGTAACGATCCATTGGTATGTCCATCGGTTCAATAGTATTCAATTATTTAACACCTAACATAGACAGGGTAAGCGCTATCATTAGTGCAACATTCAGTGTTGTAGACATGTATAATAGTGTGGTGTTTTTGTTATATCGCAAGTGTATATCATAAAAATCTTTCTGCTTACGTTTTAATGAAGCATATACCAACTCCAATTCATCTGCCATTGGGTTTCGTGATGGATTATATTTTTCCACAGGTTCTTGCTCGACCTTTGGCTTTCTGTTGTATGCTCGTTTAGGAGCAGGAGCAGGTGCTGGTTCAGTATCACCAACCACTTCTGCGATGTAGTACGATTTCTTCTTTTTATCTGTTTTCATAAGATGTTCCAAATTATTGTTAGTATAGCTATTGCTGTGATGCCATTCAATATAATAGAACCCACCAACCATCCGGTGAGTGAGTTCTTGGTATGGTACAATTCCGCGCATTCATCGAAATAGTGTGTTAAATCTGATTGCAGATATACTTGCTCACACTCAAGTTCATATACCCTGAGATCGTGTTTACTCCACGCATCTTTCACAATATTATATTCGTCTAATGACACCCATGTACCATCGTCAGATTCTATCATAAAACCAACACCGACACAAAACTGTTTATACTTTTTCAGTACTATCTCCAAGAGATTTTATTAGCAGTTCTTTGTCTTTCTTACTCATATTACCAATGTACTGTAATTTTCCTCGATGGTCAATCCATGCCACCAACATAATTGGCTTTGAACCAATATGGAATTTCTTTACACCCATAAGAATATAAATCCAGCAACACCACCAAAGATAATGACAGACATACTGATTACGACTAATCTCAACTTATCAACGGTATCTTGAATTTCATTACTATGTGCGTATACGATAGTGGACACTTTTTCATTATATGCCCTATGTGTTTTTTCCATATCTTTATTATGAGTCAACTCACTAAGGTTATGGTCTTCCCACGTAACCCAGTGACCACAAGCACATTCTTCAACCGGATATGGTCCCCCAATTTGATTATATCTCTTCATTACCAAACTCCAATCCAAATACCAACACCGTGAACGGCACCTACAGGAAACGCAATAGTACCAGCAATCAAGAACATCCATTCTTCTTTCTGGATACAGTTGACCACATGAGTACCCCACGCAGCTAATGGTACTGTTACCAGCAACGCTAATGTCATAACCATTCCAAAAATAGCACTTAACTCTACATACTCACTTTTCATCCTAAACTCCAAAATTTTGGATCACATAAAACTACGTCAACCAACTTAGTACATTCTGGCAAAGCACTCACTTTATCAGAAGCTTCAAATGGTGATCTCGCATCAATAAATTTGAACTTTGTTTCCTTTTTGTCGATCAAATATTCAACCATATATTCGTTATATGACATAGAATTACCAATTTTGTGCATCAGTTAGATCAATTTCAGGACCTGCCTCAAACATAACAGAAATAGATTCGCCGCGTTCAATAAGTTTTACTACCTGAGTTCTACCACCTTCGCGCTGCTTCTGTACTGAAATAGCAACTGATAATCTTAATAATTCATCTTCACTGATGACAACTTCTTTAACAACAGTAGGTTTAGTATCTTCTGGCAACTTAGCAATTGCATCTGCCGCTGCTTTCAGGATATTACTTTCAATTTGGTGCTTCTCATCTAACAATACTTCTACTACAGATGCATAGTAATCAGCATCGCTCGAAGATCTTCGGACATGTTCTTCGAATAGTTTAATATCATCTAATACAGTTTGTAGTGCAGTTTTATTTTTCATTATTTGTTAGCCTTTGGTTGTCGTGGTTGTCTTGGTTTCTTTGGAATGCCAGTTAAGCATTCACACTTATCTCTTCTATTCTCGCAACGATTGATCTTACTGCAAGCAGTTAGTAATCGAAACAGTTGTGATTCCTGTATTGTGTATATATTCTCTTCTTCCATTTATATCTTCTCAAATACATTTATATAGGCGGCCATTATATCACAAGTATTTACAGTGTCAAGAACTGTCTACGTATAAATACTGATAGTAAAATGGAGGTATCATGAACGAATTCTTTAAACTTGTAGCAGATCTTGGATTTCCTATTGCAGCTGCTATTGCGGCTGGTTACTTTGTATCTATAATGTTAAAGTTCATTCTAGCAGGTGTTACAAGTTCTGTCAAGGGCATGGCTGGGATAATCACTGCATTAGATAATAGAGTTAAAACTATGAATGCAGATATCATCAGAATTGATACTTTAGTAAGTTCAGCACTTGGTTTGAGACCTGATCTTGATAGGATTGGTCGAGCAAATGGAAAAGAAGATTGTAGGAGAGACTAATGGATAATATTGCTGAGTTGGTATCGAAGTATGGATTTCCTATTATTGCTGCTGGTGGCATGGGATATCTTGTGTATAGTGTGTGGGTATGGGCAACAGTAGAGATTAAACCGGTAATATCGGAAACTAGTACTGTATTGATTGCGTTGATTGATAGAATACGAATGCTAGACCAGGACAACATAAGGCTCCAACAAAAAGTGACTACAGTATTGCATCTTCGTGGTAAGACAATTGAAAGGGAACGGGTTCATGCCGAATTGCTAATCAATAAGGAACACCATGATAAAAATACTATCGATACTTCTGATACTGATTAGTAATAATACACAAGCAGAACAATCATTCTCATTTAAGTCACCATCATTTTCTGGTATTGGGTATTCATCCCATGTTCAAACCATAGAGAATACAGAAACCACACGAAAACAAGCAATACAAGCATCAAACTTACAAGCAGCAAAGGATGCTGCTGCATTAGCCGGTAATACTACTCTTCAGAAGTTTCTAAACAATTTCGAAAGTCGTGTTTATGCTCAATTATCAACACAATTGATCAATAATCTGTTTGGAGTGAATCCACAAACGAGTGGTACTGTTACTATAGAAGGTAACACAATACAATACACCAAGACAGCTGATCAGATTTCCATGACTGTTACCAGTTCTAATGGTAATGTAACTCAAGTAGTAATACCTGTTGGTAGCTTAACATTCTAATGCACATTATTGTACTATTATGTTTGTTGTTGTCTGGGTGTGCCAACTGGCCATCACCCTTTGTAACATGGACTAATGAACCAGAACTTTTGGATATAAAACCAAAAGAAAAGATAATTCTGCCGCCACCAAAAGATGGCAAGATCGTTGTTGCTGTATATTCATTTTTAGATAAGACCGGACAAAGAAAGGACTCCGCTACCATTGCAAAGTTATCATCTGCTGTAACACAGGGTGGTGAATCCATACTATTAAAGTCACTAGAAGATGCTGGTGATGGTATGTGGTTCAGAGCTGTAGAACGAGTAGGTTTAGATAACCTATTGAAAGAACGACAATTGATTAGGTCGGCAAGGGATGAAGCAAAGGATGATAAGCGCATAGGTTCTATTCTATATGCCGGTATGATACTGGAAGGTGCTATAGTATCATACGACACCAATATCCGCACTGGTGGTATAGGAATAAGATATTTGGGTATAGGTCCTGACACACAATATCAGGAAGATTTAGTAACTGTTTCACTTCGTGCTATAAGCACACAAACGGGTGAGGTGTTACTTACTGTTAATGTACAGAAAACAATATTGAGTTATACGTTAGGTGTTGCAGTATTTAAGTTCTTTGATATGGGTACACAATCATTTGAGAATGAGATAGGCGCAACAAAGACTGAACCAGGAATATATGCATTAAAATCCGCGCTGGATTTAGCGGTAGAAGAATTGATTATTAAGGGTGAGCGAAAATCGTTATGGAAATTTTCATCAGCTTACAAAGGAAATAATTAAATGAGTCTAATAAGAATCATTACACTTCTTAGTGTAATATTAATGAGTCCATCATCTATAGGTGATAGTGGTGACAATTCCGTTTACATAGACCAGACTAATGCTGATAACTCTAGTGTTAGTATTACACAAACAGGATCTAATAACACAGTAGGTGATCCTACTTCATTGATAGCACCGTCATTTATCATTGAAGGTAACTCTATGTTCGTTACCATTATTCAAGATGGTATGAACAATGCTATAACTGGTAACATAATTGGTGGTGGTACAACTGCTGATGTTACTCAAACTGGCAACGGCAACTTTACCAACTTCAATATGGGTGGTATGGGAACTGCTTCTGGTATATTGAGTATGACAATGACTGGTAGCAATAACACATCAAACTTGAATATTGGATTACTTCACGATTCGGGCAATTACTCATACCTTGCATTATTAACTGGTTCTACTAACACATTGACCAGTACAATTAATAGCAAATATACAGTAAATTCATTCACAGTTACAGGATCAAACAATGCAATCACGACTACACAAATTGGTGCTAATGGTTCTAATAATGTTGTTGGTAATAATATTGCAGTTTCCAATATTGGAAACTTTAATACTATAAGCATAGCACAAGATGGAGCAACCAATCCGAATAGTGCCATCGTCAATCTTACTGGCAATAACGCTTCTGTGTCTGTCATCCAACATTAATGCTGGTATTGGCAAGGTAACAGAACATAAAGGTAGTGCATCTATTACACATGAAAAGTCTGTAGTAGATGCTAAGAAGGATTCCAGTATTGATAGTCTGGATACTATTGAAACTGGTAAGGGTGAGGTTGGTATCTCATTTGATGATGATACACAAGTAAAAGTAACCGAGAACAGTAAGCTGGTCATAGATGATTTCGTATATGACCCAAAGAATAAATCGGTTGGTAAGTTGGCATTGAAATGTGCTATTGGCACCGTGAGATATGCTTCTGGTAATATTGCCCATGATAACAATAAGAATGTGGCAATCAATACACCAACAGCAACTATATCGGTTCGTGGTACAGCATTTACTATGACTGTAGATGAAATTGGTCAATCTATGGTTATATTATTGCCCAATTTAGATGGTAGTGTTGGTGAGATTGAGGTTAGAACTGCAATGGGTGCAGTAGTATTGAACCAAGCATTTCAAGCAACAGTAACCACATCTAATGAGAATAAACCAATGAAACCTGTGGTGTTGCTTATTGCTGAGTCAGCTATCAACAATATGATGATAGTTAAACCACCAAAGGAAATCAGTCAGAAGTTGGTTGAGGATAATAAAGCATCAGCATTAGACTTCAAGGGTTTAGATAAGGATGTGTTATCAGTAAGGATATTTGTTGACCCTTATGCAAAGTTCAACGAGCTGAGTGTTGATTTATTGGTGATAGATTATTTGACGAATGTATTGGATAGTTTTGGTGCAGTAACAACATTTTCAGCTGGGTATAATTCAGGCAACCAAGTTTACATATTTGACAAAGAAACAAATTGGCTAGTCCAAAGAACGGTGAAACAGAGTGCTTCGTTATTATTAAACAAAGATCGTGGTTATAGTGTGACACTTATACAGGATGGGATTACAGTGAAGATGCAGAGTGCAGATACAACCACTAATACTATTTTTATTAAACAAGGTGCAAACTAATGGCAGTAACAAAAACTATCGTTGTAGAGAAAGAGAAAGAAAGTTGGACACAAACAGGATGGAGACCACTATTAGGATTTATGTATGCTGCGGTATGTATATATGACTTCATTTTTGGTCCAACATTGTTCAATATATTACAATATTGGAATCCTGGACAAGATATTAGTGCATATCAAGCGGTAACTTTACAAGGGTCTGGGTTGTTTCATATTTCTATGGCTGGTATATTAGGATTAACAACACATGGTAGAAGTAAGGAAAAGATTGCTAATATAGAAAGTTCAAAACAGTAAACATATAAATAAGGAGTTAGTCGCGGATTGCAGTCCCACTAACTCTAATCATTCTTACATTAATCAAGGACTAATATGACCAGCAAAGTTATTTATAACCATTCCGCATTCGACAGAACACCATATAAAATGACCGATGTGGTACGACAGAATATGAGTATTGCACAAACAGGTGCTATACGCGGACCAATGTCTCAAGAGAGCAAAGATAAAAAGAGCGCATCACTTAAAGGTAAAAATTTAGGTAGAATTTCACCACTTAAAGGTATAAAAGTTGGACCAAAAGAAGGTTCTAAATCTGAACAAATCATTAAGTTAATATCGCAAGGATTAAGTAGAGATGTTGTTGCTGAGATCGTTAATGTGAGGTTGGCATATGTTGGTAAAATTGTAAGGAGACATAAAGAGAAATTAGCAGAAGCAGCATAAATGTATTAAATACGAAACATTATTCAATTAAAACCGTTTAATGTTTCGTATACTACTCGTTTGTTGGTCTGTATACCCCATCCCAGTCTTTAGGTAGTTTCTTACTGAGTTTATATTCAGCAATTCGTTGTATCATCATATCATAATAGTAATCTAGTTCACCATCGAACGAACCTTTCAAAGCATTACATTCTAATGCCGCAAATTTCCATTCTTGTCGGTTATAATGAAATAACATTTTACTGTGTATATTATCTCGCATCTCTTTAGCCAGAACCAAATTCTTAGGTTCTAATACTGTATAAATGTCTAGTCCAACAGTCTTACCTTTAACTGCAATGTTGTCCAGTTTAATCACAAAGTAATCATCTTCAACCAATCGTGCTGTTTCTGGTCCAATGATTAGTAGTACACCATATGATTTAGTCTGACCTTCTAGTCTTGCCGCAGTAGATACAGAATCACCTAATACATCATATCCAAATCTGTGTTTACTTCCTATATTACCAATCAAGGTTTGTCCAGTATTAACACCAGCACCCATACCAATCTTTGGTTTACCTTGTGCAACTAATGTATCATTGAATCCATCAACAGCAGCAATCATTTCTAATGCCGTCTTAACAGCATTCTTGGCGTGGTTTACATCATCCAATGGAGCATTATGAACGTGAAGTGATGCATCACCAATGAACTTAATGATACAACCATCATTCTTCAATACAGGTTCGGATATGGCAGTCATATAATCATTCATGATCTGGGTCAATCCTTCAACATCATCACCGTAGGACTCCCCCAAAGTTGTGAAATTTCGTAAATCCGTCATCACAATTGATAGTTCTTTTCGTTCCCCACCAAGTTTAATCAATTCAGGATTCTTCTGTAGTTTCTCCACCATAATAGGTGACACATAAGAACCAAATTGTTTCTTTATTTGAAGTTTGGCATTCAGTTCTGTGATGAATTTTACTACATAAACGTGAAGAAAAACAACTGTAATCGCAATACTAGGGAATGTAACATCAAGTAAGTAAAAGCTATTGGTAAATAGATAATTAGAAACGGGATAAAGACAAACCAAAATAGCACAAAAGATAATAATTCCATATTTCCACCTTGATAGTAAAATTGATATTAATGATAAGATGATTATGGTAAGTATTTCTGCACCATCAGCCCAATCAGGTCTTGATATATTAGTACCTGTTATGATCGTATTTAGTACTGATGCTTGAAGATGATGTGGAAAGACAGATCCAGAGGCAGTGGCCACTGGGTTATTGAGACCACGGGCATTGAGTCCAATAATGACGATACTGGAATTAAAGGACTCTGGAAGGTGGCTGGCGGAGTATTCTGTAAATGTTGCTGGTTTAACCCAAATCCGCCCGATACTGTCTGTCTGTATCTTTCCAAACTTTGGTATCCTGACAGCTTCAATTGATCCATCGTTAACCTTGACTTGGAAAGATTTGTCTCCTGAAGCGACTCGCAATGTCTCCAAACTGATACTAGGGTACAATAGTCCATTGGAATTGACCACCATTGGTACTCTTCTGGTAACGCCATCTATTTCGGGGAGTGTATTAACAACACCAACACCAGTGGCAGTATCATTAAGTGCTTGTACGTTTGGTTGAATATTTTCATAAGAGATTCCCACATCACCTGTACCAATTACCGACACACCTGGTCTAAATGCGTCATAGGTTTTTGTGAACACATCATTAGTACCTGTCTGGGGTAGAACAACAGGATATTCAGTTATTGTTGTAGCAAAACTACTGTCTTGTCCGGATCTATCCACATCAGGCAGAAATACATTAAATACAACAAGACCAGCACCATGATCATAAAGTTCTTTAATAATTGAACCATACTCATTTCGTGGAAATGGCCATTGACCTTTTTGAGAAATCGTTTCATCATCTATGTTTACCAGTACAATATCAGAATGTTGTATATCTTGAGTGAGTAGAGTATCAAAGTATCTTAACCTGATACTCTCTACAACTGTGGGGTCAAGTACTCTTATCCCAATGATAATTGATAATGTTATTAATGCACACCAACGGGATAAAAGTATCTTCTTCATTAATCTAGGTCCTCATTCATCTTTGTGTGTATATCACATAAGAATGATTCGTAATATTCATCGAGACTGTCATTGAATGAATCTTTAAGTTCCATACAATTGGTGGCAGCTCTTCTATAACACTTCTTCTCAAAAAGTTCCACAGTTTCATTGTGTAGGTTTCTTGATAACGAATACGCAAATGTATTGAAATCATTAACAGGTATTTGAAAAGATCCCAATTCCTTTTTGTGTGTAACGATTTCTATGTACATTAGAACAAATCCGAAAACCAGTTTCCTATAGAATCGAGAAAGTCATCATCTTTCTCTACTGCTTGTGCATCAGGTATAGCAACTTCTTCTGCAACAACTACAGCAACGGCGGCAGCAGCAATTAATGGAGTTACAACTGGTGCTGGTTCAGAAAATACATCATCAGTAATAACTTTCAGTGCTTCATCGTAATGGTGTTGTCTATCTTTCAATCCAACAGTACCACCATTGATGCGTTTAGTTAATGTAACGAAATCACCTGAATCGCAGAATTGGTTTAGTTTGTTGCTCTTCCAGAAGAATGCACCAGAAGCAACAGCACCTTCTAGGGTTTCGCAATATGCAACAGCTTCATCTAATGATTTGCCACAATCCTTGGCGAATGCTTGATAGTTAGATTTGCCGGTAGTTTGAATACAACCACGACCACGATATTTGAATCCATCACCACTAGATTCTGTTCCGTTACCTAAACGATTACAGTAAACGAGATTAGCAATCTTTTCTGGATTACGGTTGTATGGTGCTGCCATCGCAGCAGAGGTGAACCTTTTTGGCCATACTGAGCAAAGACCAGCAGCAGAATAGTTAAGGTTTTCTTTTAGTGCTGTGAACTGGGCAGATTCGTGGATAGTTTGACTCAAGAATCCACAAACTCTTTTCTTATTGTCTATACCATACTCAGGGAGGATCTTGTTCAATACTGCACACAACGCATCCAAGTCTTTATTATTTGGACACAACACTTTTAATTGAGATACACTGATCATTTTATGTTCCTTAGTTAGTTTCGATATGTATAAATAGTTACAGGTCACGAGACAGCCATCTCTACCTATTCTAACACTTTCACGGAGCATCAGCATTAATATGTATACAGAAATAATACCAACATATCTTTACATCAAACAACATTCAGTAACAGGTCTAAAATATTTCGGTAAGACATCACAAAAAGACCCAATAAAATATCTTGGCTCAGGAACTCGTTGGTGTAACCACATCAAAAAACACGGTAAACAGTTTATTGTGGCATTAAGCTCCATTGCGATGCCATTGCCTCGGCAATACCTTGATACGTCTTCGATCTTAGTTTTGCTCTGTCTTTAGATGGGGATAGTAAATGCAATCGCTGCTCTCTACCCTCTACTACATCTGTAGCAACTAAGTTGGGCAGGTTCTTGAGCCATAGACAGGTTGCTTTAGTTTCACCATGACCAAACATCCACGGTTGCAGTACTTGGTCAGGCTTGCGGTATCTAGATGACATCACACCAATTGGATTCTCTATGGCAATTTTAGGTATATTGCATATCATCAACCGCATAAAGAAATATATAGCTTTCTCTCGGGCATCTCTTCGAGCCTGTCCTACTAACGCACCAGACTTACGCTCTGGTTGATCCGCGTACCATTTGTTAGCACTAACAGTTAAGTATGTGCAGGTAGGGAAAAAGATACCCATATCCCAACCACCCTCATCAATTGCTTCAAACACATCACCTTGTATGTGCCATTCTGGATGACCTCCTGAGCATTCTTGT
>Ga0315285_10002921_pt1 | contig 17888 bp, 14 predicted proteins | sample YL17G09_36_MG_FD_203698 | JGI IMG/M metagenome (GOLD analysis project Ga0315285, IMG submission 203698) | Sediment microbial communities from Yellowstone Lake, YNP, Wyoming, USA - YL17G09_36 | ecosystem: Environmental > Aquatic > Freshwater > Lake > Sediment | place: USA: Wyoming | collected... | reverse complement strand
TGTGGATATGCGGGGTGTAATGCTTTTGCAGTTGCATTGACTAAAGGTGATGCTGAGATTGATGAATGTCCTGTATGTAATCAGGAAAGAAGAGAAAATCTTGCAAAGTTGCTTGGTAAGATTGTTAAAGTAACTATACCAAAGAAGGCGAGATGTTTTTGTAATGGTTCTAAGGAAAATGCGAAAGAGAAATTTAGCTATATGGGTGTTTATGATTGTAGGGCTGCTATCCTGATTGGAGAAGGACCAAAGAAATGTTTTTATGGGTGTATAGGGCTTGGCAGTTGTGTAAAAGCCTGTCCGTTTGAAGCCTTGTATATTGGTGATGATGGCTTGTCACACGTTATTGATGAGAGATGCACTTCTTGCGGGAAATGTGTTGATGCCTGTCCGAAGAATTTATTTAAACTTGTGCCTCAGGATAAAGGAGTATTTATTACTTGTTCAAGTTATGATAAAGGCAAGGTGGTTAAGGAAGCCTGTAAGGTTGGATGTATTGCTTGTGGAATATGTGTTACTCGGTGTCCTTTCAATGCTATAAGTATGAAAGACGACCTGGCTGTGATCGATTTTAAAAAATGCACGAGTTGTGGATTGTGCATCGCTGGTTGTCCAATGCATACTATTAATGATATTATTCCGAAGGGAAATTATCCCTATGCAAGGATTGATGAAAGCAAATGTAATGGTTGTAGTATGTGTTATAGGGTTTGTCCTGTTGATGCCCTTGAGGGTGAATTAAAGAAAAAGTTTGTCATTAATAAAGATAAGTGTATTCATTGTGGTTTGTGTATTCCTAAATGTCCTACTGATGCAATAATGTTTGTGAAAGATTCATAATAAAATGTCCTTACAAATGTGTATATAGTTTGCCTTATACATTAAAAAAATTTCGCTTGATTAAATGTTAAATAATAAATAAATATATTATAGATTATAAAAGTAGAAAAAGGAGGGAATAAAAAATGAAGGTTGACACCTATACCAAAGTCGTTCTAACTATTATTGCTATTTTGTTATTTGTGTTGGTGGTAAAACCTTTTTTGAATGTGTCAACTCCTGCTTATGCGCAGGATAGCATTGTGGTTGCGTATGAAGATATAGCTAAAGCGGTTGAGAAGAACGCAGAAGCTACAAGCAAGATTGCAGAGGCTTTAAATTCTATTGCCGAGGCAAATAAGGGAATAGCGAAAGCTGTATCTACGATGGAGACGAAATGAACGGATTTAATCTTATTTTCTATGGTTATATAAATTTGTTTAGAAAACCTGGGTGGGATAGTCTATCCACAAATAAGCCTATGGACTTATGTTCATAGGCTTTTTTAATTTCTATAAGAGATTGTAAAGCTGTGGTGCGACATAATAAAATTTCATAAATTTCTGTACATAAATCAAATTGTAGTGGCGAGGTCTCCTCGCCCGATTAATAGGGCGGGGCAACCCCGCCCCTACATACAAATTTGTGAACAATAATTTTCAAAAATTTATTATGTCGCAGCAATATGCGCATCACTTTGGAGGTAAGAATGCCAAACGAAAATATGACTACAACAAATGAGAACCAAATCACCGAAGAAAACGAAGCACTTTTTCTGAGAAGTAAGATCGAGGAGAATTTGAGAAAAAGAAAGCATCATAGAATTGAAGAACAGTTATTACGGTTAATTGAGATTGAACCCATTGATGCCAAATATACGCAAGATATAATGAGGAAAGTTATTCGGGATAAATATTTTGATAAATTAAATCTTGTTTTTCAAATGATAGCACAAAAGCTTGTCGAGGAAAAGAGATATGCCGATGCCCTGGTTCTAATACGATTAATTCTGCATGAAGATAGAAAAAATATTGAACTGAGAAAGGATGTATTGGAAATAGTTGAGAATTTATTCGGTAACAGGGAGAATTATAGTTTGTATCTGGAGAAATCAAGGCTTGAGATGGCAGATAGTTTGTTTGAGGCATTGGATAAATTTGAAAAATTTGCTTATTTTGATAGAGGGGAGTTTTTTATTCATAAAAGCTGGGGTGTGGGTGAGGTTTTAGTGGTTGATACAGATAGGAATAGAATTCAGATTAATTTTGAAAATAAGGGGAAGCATTTTATCAATCTTGAGGGTGCTCCTCAATTTCTGAGGAAACTTTCCAAAAATCATATCCTTGTTCAGCAAGTTATTAATAAAGAAGAGATTAATAGAATAATGAAAGAGAATCCTGTGGACCTGATTAAAAGGATTCTTAAAAGTTATAAAGGTTCACTGAAGTTGTCGAGTATCAAGAATCTCCTTACGAAGAATATTATCGAAGAAAAGGATTGGAACAAGTGGTGGTCTGATACACGGGTAAAGATAAGATATGACCCCTATCTTAACGAAAGTAATGGGAACGACCCGATTTATACGCTTCGGGAGGTAGCAATAGAGTATTCTGATGAGGTCATTCAAAAATTTCAAAGTGCTGGGACATTGGAAAAGAAATACAAGGTGTTAAAAGAAGCTTTCAAAATTAAAAAAAATAAAAATGACGTTTTAGTCCATATAAAAGAATTGTTATTAGAAGATTTTAAGAATTTAGGTACTCAGGATTATAATAAGAAGCTCGATCTTTTTTATGTTTATAAGGAAATAGCAGAAATCCTGAAAATAAAAGGAGATGAATTGCCTGATGTTTTAGGAGAAATAATAAACTCTGATATGGATTTGAAGGAGATTTTATTGGATTTGAAGATTTTTGAGAATCAAAGGAAATTTTTAACTGATATTAATGGACAAAAACCTGACCTCTGGGAAAATTTTGTTCAAGATGTGGTTAAAGAATTCTCACCCAAATTATTGGAATGGTTCTTGAAATTTATTGAAAAAATGGGGAAGGTAGAGTTAGGTCATAGTATAATAAAAAATATTATCAGAGGTTATCATCAATCTCCGGAATTATTTGCTTGGGTTTCAAAAAACTTACTTTCAGGCAAAAGGAATATTGAGGAGTTTGAATTAACAAAATTTGACCTTATCGAGAGATTGTTAGAATTACTTAATTTTATTCAGGATAATATTGACGCTAAAGTAATAGGGAATGAAGAGAAGAAGATAATTGATAAGATAAGAACAGTCATATCGGAAAATCATTATGCATACCTTATAGACCTTATTGATAATGAAACGATTGATGATGTGAAGAGATTAAGAGTGTTGTTACTTAGTAATAGGGCGTTAAGCGAGGTATTTAAGAGCGCTATTGATATTAAGATAAGGCAAAGAAGACCTGATACTATTGAAAGAGTCGCTGTGGAGGAGACGAAGACAGGAACTATTTATGCCACACAGAAGTCGATTGAGCAAAAGAAATTGGAATACGAGCATCTCGTTAAGGTAGAAATCCCGCAGAACAGTAAGGAAATTGCTGAGGCGGCAAGTTATGGTGATATTACAGATAATGCAGAATATGAAACGGCAAAACAGAAACAAAAGTCTCTTATGGAGCGAATCAAAGAGTTAGAGAAAGAACTCTCTCGCATAAAAATGATTATTAAAGATGAAGTGGATACATCAAATGTTACGATCGGGACAAGGATTCATTTAAAAAGTTTGATGGGCGAGCATATGCTTGATTTTACCATTCTGGGGCAATGGGATTCGCAACCCGATAAAAATATTATTTCCTTTCTTTCCACGATAGGTTCTACTTTATTAGGGCATAAAGTTGATGATATTGTGACATTAAATATTAATAATGAATTGAATGATTATAGAATTATTAACATTGAGAATGGATTAGAGTAATACGAATCTGTTTTTATAGCTTAAGAATTTTGAAATATTTATAATGTCGCACCACAGTTTTTCATAGGTCTCAATTTAAATTTCAGAGTGGAGATTATGCTTTATGGGTTCTATAAAAGAGGATGAAACGAGACAATTACTCTTTCCTGATCAATTGCCCGCGGATAAAAAAAATGCTATTTATAAAAAGTTCAATTTTAAAGACATAGAATGTGCTAATAGAAATCTGCTGAGTCTCGCTGGAGAAGGGGAAGTAAGAGAGCTTTTCTCAAAGATTGTTTATAAATTGTTGCTTGTCATAAAGGATTCACCCGATCCGGATAATGCCTTAATTAATTGGGGGAGATTCACTGAGGTTCTTCTTGATAAATCTTCCTTTTTTTCTGAATTAATCGAAGACCCTTCTGTCATCGATTATCTCACAATTATCTTCTCTTCGAGTCAGTTTCTTTCTGAGATACTTATAAAAAATCCTGAATATTTTGATTGGCTGATTGTAGAGAATAATTTAAAAATTGATAAGAACCTTTCTGATTACCAGGAAGAAGCCAATTCGCTAATCAAGGTTTTCAGAAAGAGAGAGAAAGCCAAAAATGCCATATGTCGATTTAAAAGAAGGGAAATTGTCCGAATAGCCTTGCGAGATTTATTGGGACTGGCTAATTTCAGGAATGTGGTTTCCGAGTTATCTTATCTTGCGGATGCGATTATTTCTGCAGTTGTGACGTTGTGTTATGATGAGATGGTCAAAGTTTACGGAAAGCCTATTTGTGAGAGCCAGAATTTGAAGGGAAAGGAATCGCGTTATACAATAGTGTCGATGGGGAAATTGGGTGGCGGTGATCTTAATTTTTCTTCTGATATTGATTTAATGTTTGTTTATGAAGATGAAGGAGAAACGGAAGGCATTGTTAATGGTCAAGAAAAGAAGGGAAAGGTTGTTACCAATCACGAGTTTTTTTGTCGATTAACAGAAAGAGTAATAAAGATGCTGAGTGAAATGGATAGCGAGGGAAGTCTTTATAGGACAGACATTCGACTTCGACCGGAAGGCGAGAGGGGTCCTGTGGCACGGTCACTTGACAGTTATCGTATTTATTATTTTACACAGGGTAGAATATGGGAGAAACTGGCTTTGCTCAAGGCTCGTTGCATTTATGGGGATTCTGAATTTCATAAATTATTTTATCAACTTGCAGATGCATTTAAATTTTCTGATATTAATCCAGAGGAGTTAATCAAGGAGACTCAAAAACTTCGGGAATTAATCGATGGAAAATTAGCATATACAGATCAGTATTACAGAGAAGTTAAGAGAGGATATGGAGGAATCAGAGAGATTGAATTCATTTGCGGAGTCCTTCAAATTTTATTTGGAAGGGATAATTATGAACTGAGATGTTTATCGACTCTCGATTCTATTGAAAAATTGACAAAGTTCGAATTACTAACAGCGGATGAAGGAAAACTTTTAGAAGATGCCTATATCTTTTTAAGAACTCTTGAACATAGACTTCAGGTGGTTAATGAATTGCAAACTCATATAATTCCTTCTGGGAAATATGAGTTGAGAAAACTCGCAAAGAGATTGAATTTCAGTTTTTCTAATGATGAAGAGGCTGAAAGTTTGTTAATGAGTAAGTACAGAAGGGTAACAGAGGATGTTCATAGAATTTATAATAAGATTTTTGAGGAGAAAAAGGATGAAGATAAATTTTCCGAGTTAGAAATCCTAATCAGTGAAAATCCGGATAAAGATGTATGTTTCGAGATTCTCAAACGATATAATTTTATGGATTTGGAATCAGTTCTAAATGTTATCAGACATTCCTCTTCAGGGAGTCGGGAGGTCTATATCAGTGATTCTGCAAGAAAATTGTTTGAAGAGATACTGCCGTGTTTATTGGAGTTGTGCTGTGAATCGCCTTTCCCGGATAAAGCAATAACCTTTTTTGAAGAATTCGTTGAGGCATATAAAGCAAGAGATTATATTTATCAGATAGTAAAGGCGAATGAGAAAGTCCAGGCATTATTGGTAAGGGTTTTTGGAACAAGTGATTTTCTCTCACGACAGATGATTGCTCATCCTGAGATTTTTGATATGATTGCTGAGCCAGAATTGTTGTCATTGACTCAAACGATAGAAGAAAAAGAAAAAACTTTTAAGGCAAATTTGGAATTGATAAACTCCTTTGAAAAAAAATTGGTTTATTTGAGAAAAGAAAGAAAATTGAATGTGATTTTGGTGGGTATCAATGATTTGTTGGATATTATAGATTGGGAAGAAGCCAGTAAAAGATTATCGGAACTCGCCAGAACTCTCGTGAAGATTGTCTTTGAATTAGTGGCGGAGAATTATAAAATTAAATACGGCACACCTCAGTCTTCTCAAGAACGAAAAAGTGATAAACACTCAAGATTTTGTTTAATAGCACTTGGAAAGATAGGTGGCAATGAAATTACGTATCACTCTGACCTTGATATTATTTCTGTTTATTCCGGAGAGGGGAATACAAATGGTGAAAATTCTATAGATATTTTTACCTATTATTCAAAACTCACTACAGACGTTATAAATGCTTTGTCAGATATGGGTGAGGAAGGATATATCTATAAAGTGGATGCAAGATTAAGACCCGAAGGAAAATCCTCTCCCATTACTGCACCTGTTGAAAGATATTATGATTATTATGAAAACAAAGCAATGCTCTGGGAATATCAATCCTTTTTGAAAGCGGATTATCTTACAGGTGATAAATCATTAGCTAATGAATTCATCAGTAATATCAGAAAGATTATTATTCAAAATGTGGGGAAGTTTAATATCCAAAATGACATTTTATATATGAGAAAAAGACTTGAGGAGAAAGAGAAGTTACCTGATTGGGCATTAAGTGATATAAAAAATGGGAAAGGTGGAATTTCTGATATCGATTTTATCATTCAGTATTTGCAACTTAAACATTGTAATTCTTATCCAGATATTTTTGAGGCAAATACATTAAAGGCACTTGAGAAATTACTTAATCTTAATATACTTAATAAATCTTCCTATAAAGACTTGAGAAACCTTTATATTTTCCTGAGGCAGATCGATAGCCGAACCCGACTCATTTTTTATCCTCAATTTGGTTTATTCCCGGACAAGGATTATAAATACAATGCTTTAAGGAAGAGTTTGAAATTTGAAATAAAGGAAACTGATTCTTTAAAAAAACTTTTTATTGATAATACCTCAAAACTCAGAGAAAATTTTGGAAGAATAATTAGTAAATAAATGAAAGTCTCTTGACATAGATGAAGGAGATTATTTATCTTAGTTTGTTTTCATTTGAAGGGTTTAAGGAGTGATTCTTTATGAAAGTTATTGTCAATGGGGAGGAAATGGAAATAAAAGAAGGGGCTAAAGTAAAAGATTTATTCCTTATGTTTGATATTCATAATGAACGGGTTGTTGTTGAGAAAAATAAGGTAATATTGCGAAAAAATGAAATGCTCGAGAATATCTTAGTGGAAGGTGATAAACTTGAAATCATTCAAATGGTTGGAGGCGGGTAGAATTAATATTGGTAGAACAGACATCTTTGTCTGTTCTATTTTGAGATTTGAAATTAATCCTGTGTTTATGGGCTATAAGGGACGCATATATGCGTCCTCTACATACCCGAAGGAGTATTAGATATGAGTAATGATGACAAATTTAAAATTGGCGATAGAGAGTTCTCATCAAGATTGATTGTGGGAACGGGGAAATATGCCAATTTTGAGATAATGCAAAAGGCTTTAGAAGCGTCGGGGTCTGAAATTATTACCGTAGCTTTAAGGCGAGTTAATTTTAAAAAGAAAGAAGAGAATATACTCGAATTCATTGATTCTGAGAAATATGTCATTTTACCTAATACGGCTGGTTGTTATAGTGCTGAGGATGCGATAAGAATTGCTCGTATGGCAAGAGAACTCGGCATCGGAGATATGGTAAAATTGGAGGTTATTGGTGACGAGAAGACTTTGATGCCGAATGTAATTGAAACCCTCGAAGCAACAAGGATTTTGGTGAAAGAGGGATTCACTGTTTTAGCTTATACAAATGATGATATAGTGATCGCAAAAAAGCTTGAGGAGGCAGGAGCGGCTTCTGTAATGCCTTTGGGAGCTCCCATCGGTTCGGGTCAAGGAATACTTAATAAGAGTAATATTAGGATTATTCTCGAAAATGCAAAAGTTCCAATAATAGTCGACGCGGGCGTAGGGACTGCTTCCGATGTTGTTATAGCGTTTGAATTGGGCTGTGATGGTGTATTATTAAATACCGGTATAGCAGGTGCAAAAGACCCTGTGAAGATGGCGGAAGCAATGAAATCAGCTGCAATTGCAGGGCGTAAAGCATTCCATGCCGGGAGAATTCCCAAAAAGCTTTATGCAACAGCCAGTAGCCCACTATTGGATTTTTAATTTGGTTGTGGTGCGAGATTCATCTTGCAATTTCTGCGACATAAATGTCGCACCACAAATAATACCAATAATTTTTAGACAGGATGAATCAGGATAAAAAAGATTTTTAAATTATCCTGTTAATCATTATTATCCTGTGTATCCTGTCAAAATATTCTCTTAGATAAATTGTTTTAAAAGGAGTCATATAATTGGAAAAAGATTATTCAGAAGAGATAACACAACTTGAAGAAGTTCAAAATAATTTGCAAATAGAGATTCGAAAGATTGAAGAGAGACTTAAGGAGTTGCAAATTGAAAGAGCCAAATTTGATGAGATTGTTTCAAAAGACAATTCCAATATTCCAGCCTTGCAAAAATTGAATGACATTGATTTAGAAATCGAAAATGAGAAAAGGCATTTTAATGATATATCGAAAGAACTTCTTAAGACTCAATTAAAGACCAGAAAGATAAAGTTAAAATTTGAGACGAATGTTATTGATACTCTAAAAGATGAATTAAAAAAGCTCAAGAGCGAAAGGGAAAAATTACGTTCAGAAATTATCCCTACCGTGGCTCAGAACTTAAAAGAACTCGAAGAACGAAAAACTAAAATCGAATCTCAGATTGTTATTCTTTCTAATAAAATTAGTGAATTGGAAACGAATTTCGAGGGCTGATTTTATTTATTATTAATAAAATAAAATGATTAGCGAGATAAATCTCGCATTACAAATAAAAAAGGGACTCAATTTTTGAGTCCCTTTTATAATTGAATAATATAAAGTGCTTAATTATTCATAAATGTTCCATACATTAGCATTTGTAGGAATTACATAGGGATCAAAGGAGATTTTCCCGCAGACATAGCTATTAGCTGTTACTGATCTTGCAATAAAATAACCCACACCTGCTTCCTCATCTAATTCAACAGTTCCATAACCAGAAGTTCCAATATCTTGACCTATCTGCACTTGTGTAATAATCGCGCCTGTATCTCCATTAAGAACGCTCAAATACTCATTAGTCTGGAGAAAACCAATCACAAACACAGCATTATGACCTTGTGCGTATCCAATTGGAGCAGCAGCACCAAATCCCGCGGGTGGAGCGGTATAACTGTTAGGGGGTGTAAAACCCGGTGATGCAGCCCAGAGTTGCACTCCAGTTGTATCCAGACGGCATACTTGACCAGAACCGTCTGCTTTAGTACCATAAACTTTTGCCATTCCTGGAACAAGAGCAACACCTTGTTTTATTCGCTCAGAAGCGAGGCTACTTACTGGTGTATTATCTGTGACGGAATAAGTCAGTCCATCTGTGGTTGTTAGGAAGGTAACTTTGTCCTCTAATACGACTACAGTACCTGTGACACCAATCACTGTATTCGCACCCGTACCGATAGCATCCATAGCTCTGGAGAATTCCATTGCGACTCCGAGGGGTTCAGCAGGGTCTTGCTGTGTTGGGACTGCACCTTCATTTGCCCACCGAATTAAAGATCTACCCGCTGTTACACCATCGGATTTAATATCCGTCGCTCCGTAAATAACGCCATCTTTAGTAACACATATAGCGAACACACCGAGAGAACCAAGGTTTAAACCTGTGGTGTTTAATTTAGCACCCGTTAATGAACCATCAGTGCCACTTGCAATACGAACCTTGTCTACAGCTGCAGCATTATAGTCACATACCAAAAAGTGTCCCGTCGTCCAATTATACGCACCAAATGAGGGGCTACTCGTACATCCTCCTACTGTAGCTGACCAGTCAACAGTAACAAAGGTTACATCTGCAACAATAAATGAAACAATAAAAAAACATAATAGAAATAAAATCGTCTTTTTCATTATATACCTCCTCCTTTTAATATTCTATAAAGATTTAAATGACAAAATAAAAGCTTTGTCAAGATTAATTTTGAATATTTGACACTTAGAACTCTATTTAGATATAAAACAAAACTTTGATATTATTTTTCTCTTGACATGGTTATATTAATAAGCATATAAGTTAATACAAATTATGAAAATAGGAAAGGAGGTAAAAATAATTTTTTTCTGTTTTTCATTTTCAAATTAGCTTAAGGAGGAATAATCTATGAAAGTAAAATTATTATTGTTGTTCTTTTTATGTCTTTCAATGTTGGTATTTTCTCAGGTAACTGTTATTATGTCAGCTGATTGGCAAATCAATAATGCTTTAACTGGTGGCTGTTATGCTGGTTGTTATAATCCTGCAACGAATCACTTTTTAGTAAGTGTGGCAGGAACAACTATAAAGATTTTCAGTGGTACTAATGGTTCAGATACTAGTAATACACTTAATATGACAGGTGTTGATGTTACTGGATTAGGCATATTTGGAATGGGTGCAACAACGGATGGGGTAATTTATGGTTATAGCGATGGTCCTAGTAATCTTTACCGCTGGGCAAATGAGTCTGCGACAGCTACTGTTGCAATGGCAGGTGCAAATTTCTCAAGAACAATGGATATTTATGGAACAGGGGTGAGTACTAAAATTGCACTTTGCGGTAGTGATGTTAATACACCAATTGATATCTTGGGAACAACAGACGGACTTACATTTACCCTTATCGACCAGACTGTTGCTATGGCAAAGAACGGTTGTGCGGTTAATTCAACCTTAGACAAAGCTTGGGCTGCACCTGATACTCAAGCCGTTCCAACACATGCTATTAAGACTGGCAGTGTTTGGGCATTAGAATCGACTATTTGGTTACCCCCAGCAGCAGCAACAGGAAGCACGATAAGGGATTATGACGATGCTGTTGATGTTCTTGTTGCTTGTAATCCTGCAACAAGCCCACGCACTATTATAGCTTTAGATGGAACAACTGGTGCATTGTACGCTTCTGTTAACGATTCTACTGTAGCAGCGAATAACGTTAATTGTTATGGTGGTGTTTATATTGACAAAACCGGTGGAAAGGTATTTTATACTCAGAGAGGTTTGGGAGCTGATGTAAATATGGGAAAATTATCCTATTCTGCTACTCTGCCGACAAAGGCACAGGATTGGTCAGTGTATGAATAATGCAACTTAGTTTTCTGACTTTTTAATATTAAAAGCCGAGTGAAATAACTCGGCTTTTTTATTTATTATGGTGACTGTTTAAAAACTCAAAAAATATTCTTATAAGGACGAGATTGCTTCGTCACTTCGTTCCTCGCAATGACACTACTGGAGCTAATGTGATGTCATTGCGAGGCTTCTGAAAGAAGCCGAAGCAATCTCAACCTTTAATGTTTTTAAACAATCACTTATTATGTATTATTTTTTTATTTTGATATTTTTAGTTTTGTATTATACTGATTTCTTAAGATTTTTTTAAATGGCAACCAATCATAATAGCAATCAAGATATGAAAAAACTTATAAAAGAATTAAATGGGCTTGTCTTTAAAGGTTCAGAATTTTTTGAGAAAAAGAAGATGGAGAAATTAGTTTCTATTGTTGATTTATTGGATGGTGAGTTGATTAAGTCTGATTCTGGACAATTTTTTCTGAAAAGAACTGTTATTCCTACTGAAGAAATCAGGAATGGCTTTGTAGGGAACGGTTTAAAACCGTTCCCTACAGGGTATGAAAATTTGAATCCTAAAACTCTCTCAATTATCGGTAGAGATTCAGAGATTGAATCTACCAATCCGTTAAAATTTCTTTATCTTGATACTGAGACCACGGGACTTGCAGGTGGAACGGGGACTTTTGCATTTTTAGTGGGTTGCGGTTATTTTCGAGATAATACATTTATAATCGAGCAGTTTTTTATGGAGGATTATCAGTATGAATTAGCAATGTTAGAATTCTTAAAGAATTTCCTGAGTGGATTTGAGGGATTTGTAACGTTTAATGGTAAATGTTTTGATATTCCACTTTTAAAATCGAGATTTATTTATAATCGGATTCCGGTTAATCTTGAGATTCCAAATCTTGATTTGCTTTTTATTGCACGACGATTCTGGAAGCGGAGATTAGGTGATTGCAGTTTGCAGAATCTGGAAGTGAATTTGTTTGATATAAAAAGGGAAAATGATATTCCTTCTGAACTCATTCCTTACGTTTATTTTGATTATGTTCGAGGAATTCGTCGGGAAAGAATGGTCAATGTATTTAATCACAATCAGCAGGATATTGTTTCGTTGGCGTTAATAACTATTCTTGCTCATAACATTTATGAAAGTCCGCATAAATTAGATTTTATTGAGCCAGTAGACTTATATAGTCTTGCTCTTACTTATCAGAGAGATAATTTTTATGATAGAGCCGTGGAGTGCTTCTGGCGGGCTTTAAAATCAACTCAGTCGGAGGAGTTAGAATTTCATATCCGTGGTAAACTTTCAATGTTATATAAGAAGATGCAGGATTATGAGAGTGCAGTGAATATTTGGTTTGATTTAATTGATAGATTTGAGATTGATGATGTTTTTCATTTTGAAGAACTTGCAAAATATTTTGAGCATAAACAAAGGGATTATGACCGAGCGATTTCAATTGTTCAGAAGGCGATTCAGAAGATTGAAATTTTGTGTGAAGTCTCTAAAAATGATATGTTACAGAAGGGTAAATATAATGCTCATTTGGAGTCTCTTAAGAAGAGGTTAAAAAGGTTAAAAAGGAAGATAAATAGAGCTCACTGAAAAATTAATCAGATTTCATAAATTAGTATTTTTTCCTTTTAGCGATTTCAATTGACTCATCGACTACTTTTTTAGCGACTTTTTTACTTTCCCTATAATATTTTCTCTCTTCCACTGAGTTTTTTATTTCTGAGACTACATCAGTTCTTATATCTGGAATCATTGATATTATTTCTTTTGCCTCGGCTATTTTTTTGACATCTTCAGAATCTCTTTCAAAGGCTTTTTCTGCCGATTCCCTTTTTGTTGTTTGAGATATTCCTTTTATGATAGAGATTTTATCTATATTCTTTTTTTCAGAGCTCTTCATAATCAAGGCGCTCCTTATAACTAATTTTACTTATTTTATCGTCAATAATGTAGTAAAACTTAAGAGAATAATAGTAGATGATCAGGAGTCGTTCATTTATAATTGTAATGCGAGCTTTAGCTCGCATATCTTTGCGACATAATAAATTTTTAAAAAGTTCTATTCATAAATAAAAACGTAGGGGCGAGGTTCCCTCGCCCATATTAAAGGGCGGGATGACCCCGCCCCTACATACGAATTTGGAACAATAATTCTTAAAAATTTATAATGTCGCGTTACGACATGTAAAAAAAGCTTGCAAAAAGTTGCGAATACAAAATATTGTTTTTTCCGTAAAATAATTAGATTTTTTCTTCTCAATAATATTTCTATCTATTCAGGATGCAATGAAAGAGAAAAGCAGAAATACAGAAGAGATAATTTTCCCGATTAAGATATCGGTATTAATCTGTATCTTCTTTTTGTGTGTCTATTTAATGGTATTTTTAGTGAAGACGTTTTACGCTGAGATTTGTTATATGCGAGGGCGGAATTATTTAAATAGTGCGAGATATGATAGGGCATTATTTAGCTTAGCAAAGGCAATTAGGTTTAATCCTGTGCATGGCAAGGCTCTTTTTTATTATGCGAAGACAAATTATTATCTCCCGATAATGGGTATAGAGGATAAAAAACAAGCTTATACAGAAGCTGCGATTATGGCTATGAAGTCATTAACTACTATGACTCATAAAGCGAGAAATTATCTGCTTCTTGCGGACATCTATTTGGATACTTTTGAATTTAAACAATCTGAGATTTATGCTAACAAGGCGAAAATTCTCGACCCAGGAAATGAAAATATAACTTATCTATTTGGGAGATATTATTATAATAAGAAGGAATATAAAAAAGCGATTGACCAGTTTTTAAGTATTAATTTTCCCAGATTGCAGAGGAAAGATCTTTATAAATGGATTGGTTTTGCTTATTATAAATTAACGGATTATGATAATGCGTTGAGATATTTTTTAAGATACCTGAATGAGTTTAAAGAAGATTTTGAGATTCATCATATTATTGCAGAGATTTATATAAATACAAAGCGTTATGATTTGGGTGTGGAGTATTTTGAAAAATTACGAGATAAATACAAATTGAGTGAGATATTAATTAATGATTTGGGTTCCTTTTATCTGCCAAAGAGACGATTTAAAGAGGCGATAGAGTGTTTTAATAAGGCTATCGAACTCAATCCTAACTATGCCCCTGCTTATAAGAATTTAGGAACAACTTATATGTATTATAGTGACGAACCAAATCAAATGAGAGATTTTAGCAAGACGGTTAAATATTGGGAAAAATATCTTGAGCTTGAGAAAAAGGATTTGCAAAGCATTGAGTTTGTTCAGAAACGTTTACCTGTTCTTAAAACGAGTCTGGAGAGTATGAAAAATGAGAAAAAAAAGGAGTTGACGAAAGGAAAAAATAATAAAAGTGGAAAATAAGTCTTTCGATACCTTGTTTATATATAAATTATTATTCATCTCATTTATTTTACCTTTTTTTATTCTTCCATTGATTAGTGTCTTTCTTAAAATCTGTTTTATAGTTTCTTTTGTATTATTTATCTGGTTGTTTTTAGATACTCGTATTAAGATAATAATTAATAAAAGGTTTTTATTATTATTAATTTTATTTGTTGTGTGGGGATTTGTTTCGTCTTTTTTTTCTGTGAATTTTTATGAGGCTATTCAATGGGTTTATTTAATCATTATCTTTTTTATATATTCTTTCCTTGCTTCATTAATGTTAAATAAACACAAACAGCGAGTCATATTTCAAGCGGTTGTTCTATTTATTTTATGGATTATATTATTATTTTCGTTATTTCAATATTTTAATATTAGTACACAATTAACGAGCAGAATTATTTTTATGTTTGTCAGTAATCAGTATCAACTGGCGAATTATTTATCAGTGATTATTTCCTTTCTTTTTCCCCTGATTTTTTATTATTACAGGAATAGAGTTACATTGACATTCTTACTCATCACCCTTTTTACGTCGGTGGCTATTCTCATTCTTTTGCAGTCAATGCTTAGTTTTATAGTTCTTTTAATAGGATTAGCCTCTATTGTGATTTTAGTTTTGGTAGATAAGAGATTGAAGGTTTATGATAGAGGTGTAGTGGTTTGGTTACTGTTGATACCTGTATTTGTGTTAATTATTGGTTCTATTCTCTTTTTTGTCTTAAATAGAGGATTATTCAGAGTTTCCTATTTGAATGATTTTATAAGCTTTAGGGTTCTTCTCTGGAAAGATTCTTTACAAATGGCGATGCAGAATCCCCTTTTTGGTGTCGGACCGGGGAATTTCTTAATCGTCTTCCCCAAATTTGTATCAAAAGAATTATGGAATATTATTATAAAACAGGGTGTGGATAGTATCAGTTCTCCTTTGAATGATTATTTACAGATAGGGTCTGAGTTGGGAGTTATTGGGATTATACTGTTTTTGATATTGTTAATTAGAACATTAATAGTGGGGATAAAAAGATATATTAATGCGGATCATTTTTTTGAGAAAATATTTTTATTATGTAATTTGTCCGGACTATTTTCTATATCTATACTGATGTTGTTTTCTTCCGTATTAAGTTATATTGTTTTCGGATTCTTTCTTTTTATATTTATAGGTTGTTTAAATGCGAGTGAAATTATTTTTATATCGGATAAAGAGGTGAAAGAAAAAAAATACAAATTTTTTGTTAAATACAAAGTTTTTCTGTTCATTGTTCTATTTTTATTTTTTTCAGTTATTGGTGGGACAGTTAATATAAAAAGGATAATTGGTGAACTTTATTATCAGATTGGAGAGGAATACTATCAATCAGGGAATTATAATCAAGCCCTTATTAATTATAAATTGGCTGAGAATTATATCCCCCATTATGTTTATCTTTATAGAAATTATGGAAATGCATTGAAGCTAACCAGAAGTTATAGCTCTGCTATTGAAGTTTATCAAAAACACCTAAAATTAAATCCCAATGACTTCAGGGTCTATCTTGAAATTGCCTATTGTTACATTATGATGAATAATTTAGATGAAGAGTTAAATGCGCTTTTGAAAGCTTATCATATAAAGCAAGACGCTAAAGTGGGAGTAGAGATAGGAAACCTCTATCATCAGAAAGGGGATTATCAAAATGCCTTGAATTATTATGAGAGAGTTAAGAATGAGCCATTTTTTAATCCCTATGCTGGATTAAAATTAGCGGATACATATGTTAAGTTAGGGCAGATTGATAAGGCATTGAAATATTTGGAGGAGACAAAAGAGACTTTTAAAGATGTATTTAGTTATTATGTTATTTTAGGAGATGCTTATAAACTAAAAGATGATGATAATAAGGCTATAGAAGATTATAAGAGAGCGGTGGAGATTAACTCTAAGGATTTATCTACTCTAATTAAGTTGGCTGAGTTGTATAAAAAGATGAAAAAGTGGAATGAAGCTCTTATTTATTTTGAAAACGCACTGGAGCTTGATAAAGAAAACGAAAATGTGTTGATTAATATAAGCTATTGTTGGAATAATCTTGGAGAATATGTCAAAGCTATTAATACATTAAAAGAGATAACGACGCGGATAAATCCAAAAAATATTGATGCGAGAATAAATCTCGGAGTTGTATATTTAAAATTCAATTTGCCGGAATATGCTTATCGGGAGTGGAAGGAAGCTTTAAAGATCAATCCTAACAATGAGTTGGTAAAGAAACATATTGAAGATTTGAAAAAGAATTATCCCAAAATGAAGTTTGATTAATGTATTGCAACGTGAGCTTGGTAGTTGCAATCTTTAGATTGCGTTTATTTAACACAGGCTAAAGCCTGTGGCTACCACTTTTGATTTGTATTTTTAAAAAATCACTTTGGTTATAGTTCATTTGCGACTTTTATAGCAACTGCTTTTGCTAATTCAATTTTTTCTTTCTGCACCTCAGGACCCAAAGCATCCGTAGGTTGTGCGTTAATAAATTTTATATCAGTAATCCCCACGAATCCAAAAATTGTTATCAAGTAAGGTTGCTGGTGGTCATAGGCTTGTGAGGGGCTTCCCGGGCTATAATCCCCACCACGACTTGTAATGATAATCATCTTCTTATTTTTTGCTAAACCCTCAACACCCTTTTCTGTATATTTAAAAAGATATTTTGGTTGGACGATGATATCGATATACTGCTTTAAGCGATAGGGAATACTGAAGTTCCACATAGGTGTACTGATAAGATAAACGTCAGCGGAAAGAAAACGTTCTATATGAGCAATAATATCTTTCCAGGCAGTCTTGTGTTCCTCTGTAAGTTCTTTACCAGTAAGAAGTGTATATTTTCCATCGATTGACTTTACAGTGAGATTTGGTAGGTTTTCAGTAAAGACATTGAGTGTATCGATCTCACAATCAGGATATTTCTTTTTGAGCTGGTTCAGAAAAGTGTTTGAGACCTTGAGTGTTCTTGAAGATTCTCCTCTTGGAGTTGCAATAATGTGAAGTAACTTTTTCATTGTTATTCCTCCTTATAAAGGTAATATTTTTTAGCACAAAGTATTCTTTCTTGTCAATCCTGATATTACTAATTAGATTATCTGTTTGTGTATAATCTGATGTGGTTTCAATTGGATTATTATTTAAATCTTGCCTATAGG
>Ga0315285_10002920_pt1 | contig 17899 bp, 15 predicted proteins | sample YL17G09_36_MG_FD_203698 | JGI IMG/M metagenome (GOLD analysis project Ga0315285, IMG submission 203698) | Sediment microbial communities from Yellowstone Lake, YNP, Wyoming, USA - YL17G09_36 | ecosystem: Environmental > Aquatic > Freshwater > Lake > Sediment | place: USA: Wyoming | collected... | reverse complement strand
CAGAGCGCCAAGAAAGGAGCAGAAACGTCCTTCTACCTAGCCTCCTCAAACGAAGTCAAGGATATAACGGGAAAATGCTTCGCCAAGAAGAAGGAAACAAAAACGTGCCCTGCATCATACGACGAAGAACTGCAGAAACGCTTGTGGAACAAGACGGAGAGCATGCTCGGTTTAGCTCCAGATCGGTAGCGTGAGCTTTCTTTTTCAGGGTATTGTTTGAAGGAGTGTGTCATCGGAAGAAAAAAGTGGAACACGATTTATTGTGCTATATCAGAAAGCATCACAATTAAAGTGCGCACAACTTCGTCTGGAATTGTGCGAGTTGTACTAGCGCGCGCTGGGGTGAACGGTGAAATGGCAGACGCCTGAGAACGTTGCTGCTGTCAACACGGTGGGCGATGAGGGTTGGCCGTACGTTACGCAGGATGGTAAGGAGCTTTGGTTTACGAGGACGTTTTTGGGTTCGCCAGGGATTTACAGGTCAGTTGAGGTTAATGGTACGTGGGTTGAGCCGGAGTTGATTATTAGTCAGTTTGCGGGTGAACCGTCTGTGGACGGTGATGGGAACATCTATTTTTGTTCATCACTTTTACACGGCTGATTCTAGGATGATCGAAGCAGACATCTACATCGCACAACGAAAATAGGCGTTAGGCCTTGCGCGGTCAAGATCTGACAGTGAAGACTTGCACTTTCTATTTCTTCATTTTTGGCTAGTGGTGTAAAAGGCGTTTGGAGACTCAGAATGGTAGAGGGGAACAAAAGAGGAATTCAGCTTTCGGGTCTATGGATTTCTCTATCAACCGTGGACAGGGGATTCTGTCCATAAGCATGCAAAACGCACCTGCGGTAGGTTGGTAGCTCGAGAGTTACCATTCCCAGCCTGCAATTTCTACCGAATTTTCCCTTTTTTGTCGGATTGTGGGGTCGCTGGGATTTGAACCTGGGACAAATGGAGATATCTCCACTCATCAACAGAAACATCTTCCCACACCATCCCCTTTTTTTCCAAAGTCAACTGCTCAGGATTTGGCTATATCTGGGTTTTTACCAACAGGGCTGCCTTCTTGAACTTTTCCAAGTATTCTTGGTATATGCAGAAGTTCGACTCCGACGGGAATTGAACCCAGCAAGGTGAATTTGTCCCACAAAAGACATCTTCTAAGCCCCCTCTTTTTCTATTTCGCGCTCCGTCTTTTGCTGAATTTGGCAAATGATATATCTTAACAGCAATAACAGTGCTCGTCAGTAGCATTTGGTCTTACCAAGGTGCAGTGGAAATGAGTATTACAAGCTTGCTCGGATTAATCGAAAACAATGAGATCGTGCTGCCAGCCATTCAACGCGGCTTCGTTTGGGACGAAGAGAAAATCGAGAAGCTACTGGATTCGATAATGCGAGGATATCCCATTGGAATCATTCTTCTTTGGGAAACGTACAACGACATTCAGTACAGGTATTTCGAGAAGGATTACAAACCAGACACCAGATTCACATTTCACGACAACAATCAGCAGAAGAGATTGAAGCTCGTCTTGGACGGTCAACAACGATTACAATCATTGTTTGTCTCACTGTATGGTGCCTACAAAGGAAAATCCCTGTACTTTGATGTAATGAGCGGCCGCGAGACTGAAGACTTCAAAGAAGACAAGTTCATATACCGTTTCCTCACAAGCACAAGGGCCCAAAGACTGAATGACTTTATTCTCTCAAATCGCGACAAAAACAGCAAAAAAGAAGACTCAGAGACCCGCTATTTTGTCAAGGTTCAAGATTTTCTTGCCATGGGTCCAAATGAAAGACACAAGTTCCAAAGAAATCTCGTCAAGCAACTGAAACTGTCTGAGGAAGACGAAGTAAGACTTGGTATGAACTTGAGCATTCTGCGTGATGCATTGATGAGTGATACAAGTATTATCCGGGCAACTGTTCTTGATGAGAACAAGCCAAGAGATAGCCCAGATAGAAAATCGGAATCCGACGTTTTGGAGGCCTTTGTAAGAATAAACCGAGAAGGAACACCACTTAGCAGGTCTGATCTGATTTTCAGTATGCTCAAACTGAATTGGAAGGAATCTGCTGAGACGTTGCCCGAGTTTGTACACAGCGTGAACGATGGCAACTCATTTGACCTGGATTCGGACTTTGTGATTCGCAGTTTGTTTGCAGTTTCTGATCTCGGGACAAGATTTGATATTGACCTGTTGCGGAAGAAAACCAACGTGGCAAAGATTCGTGACAATTTTGAAGAGTGCTGCAATTCGATTAGCTCAGTTGTTGACTTTGTCCAAAATGAGTGTTGGATTGCAAGCAGCGCCCTCTTAGGTGGTTACTACAATCTTGTTCCCTTTGTCTACTATCTGTTCCACACGTCGGGACATATGGTGCCAGATTCTGAAATCGGAAAGGTTCGAAAGACCGTCTATCTGTTTGGTTTCACATCTCCTTTCTCTCGCTATGCTGACAGCAGATTGGGAGCAATCATTAGAGACGTATTCAAGCCTCTTGCAGAGGAAGAGAATGAGAGATTCCCTCTCAAGGAATGCATGTCATGGATTAAGTATTGGGCGAACATTGAGGAATATGGCACACAATTGCTTCAGAACAACCCGTCACTTGTCCTGCACCTTATCCAGCGCCATATGGGAGCCAAGATACACTATGATAAGAATGCGCCACAGATTGATCATATTTTTCCCCAGTCAGTTTTGCGAAAGAAAGGTTATGAAGAATCGGAAATAAACCACTTCGCAAATTTCTGGATATTGGCAAAGAACAAGAATCAGAACAAAAGCGCCAAAGACCCAAAAGAGTACTTTAGGGATGTTAGCCATACGGTTTTGAAACGGGCATACATTGACAGAAGACTCTTGGAATATAGAAGGTTCAGAGCTTTTCTCAAGAAGAGAGAAGATAAAATCCTTAAGCATGTAAAGAATGAGCTCAGTCTGTCTAAGAGCGATTTCAACGTACAGTAAACATGTTTGAGGTTGGACAGCATGCCACCCTCTATCTCGACGGGCTAAGCGATGAAAATCCTTTTACATTTTGGCTTCAATATGAGGCAATATGAATCGCATTAGTGCATATTGTCCTAAGTGTGGAAAGCCCGACAACGTTGAGATTGTGAAAATAGAAATCAATGGCAAGGAAGTAATAAAACTGCATTGCAGCAAGTGCGGTCACGTTTTCAATATAGAAGATGGATACCCGATATCAACTGCATCCGACATCTATGCGGTTGGGCCTAATTCCATTTCAAAGCTGTCCGGAAGCTCGATTTTCCTATCCTCAGAGGACGTGAAAGAATGAGTGAAGTTGACTGGAACTCTCGGGTAATAAAAGACATAGAGCGGCTTTTTGGAGCGTTAAAAAGTATCGAAATCTCGTTGATCACCAAAGAGAAACAAATAGTCGACGAATTTAAGGTCAAAAGTCATGAAATTGATTCAACTGTTTGGAATGACTATGGTATCTGGTTCCTGCGGAATGGAGACTTCTCAAGTGCCGAGCTCGTATACAAACGCCTTCTTGATCTTGAAAAGATTTTGACCGAGAAAGACCCTGAATTGCACAAAGGATTGCCATTATACAACATGGGAATTGCTCAGATAAAACAAAGAAACTTCGACGAGGGTATTCAGAATATCCTAAGGGCTTACGAAGAAGACATCAGAACTCATGGAAAAGCTAAGGCACAGGAAATGCTCGCGTTCAAGCTGAAAGAAGGTCTTTCAAATTTCATCTCTAAAGCTGTTGACAACAACTATCTGCCGGAGTTCAACAGGATGCATTCCCCGACTGCAAAGTCAACAAGCGATCTAATGAAGAATATGGAAGAGGCAGAAGAGTTGCTATTTCTTAAAACGATCAACTCGACGAAGAGTCTTGGATTTCATGATGACATCTACACTAAGGTTGTCTTGCTTGACAACATAAAGAATCTCGCAATGTTGATCGAATACAACATCAGAAGAAGGTCCAAGAGAAAAGTCCATCTGAGTGAAGCCGATGAGGTCTTTCCTACTTCTAAATGGGCCGGGCACTTCAGAGCCTATAGAACTTTAACATCATACAAAAACATCCCGGACTTTGAAGGAAATATGGATGGGATAAAGAAGCTCACCCCCTCGGGCGACCCGGCGACCAACTTCTTCCTGAGGAATTTCCTGACAGCTGCCTTGATTCGCAATTTTGTTGCGCATTATCTTGATGAGAACCTCCAGATATTATCCAGTGAGGTCAATTACAACGAGGCTTTCAACCGAGTAGTCCACGCACTACTGTACACACTTTCAGAGAAGATTTAGATGCCCTGGCGCGCGTGTGCGCGGTTGAGGCAGGTCAGACTATTTCTCACATGACTTGTGAGTTTCGTGAAGAAGTCAATTTTATAACCAGGAGTCGGCCGAATATCTACTTGTGAGTCGACGAGATCGACGGAGACCGAGGAAAGTAGACGAGGAAGTCCCGCTCCGAGTTAGAAACATAGAAGATGAGTTGCCCAAACCTATTGGAATGTATGCAGAAAATCTCTCAAACAGTCTAATAACCAATTGCACTTTCGTGGGTGTGCCAACGCCCATATTTATCAAGCGAGGTAAGAATAACGTTTTTTGGAACAACAAAGTATATCCTGGAAATAGAATCGTCAGGTGAGTGGAGATGAATAAATACAAAGATAAGACGTTCAAAAATGAAAAAGTGTGTTTGGACCGCTCCGAATACGAGCGCTGTTCATTCGAAGACTGTGAAATACATCTGAAAAGCGGAATTACAAAAGTCGCGAATTGTGAGTTCAAGAACTGCAGCCTACATCTAAGCGGCCCTGCCTCCACCGTTGGAATGGTCATAAGATTGTTTTACCCAGAAGCCTTTCCGGTAGCGGAGTAGCCTTTTATTCTCCCAGAGTCTATAAATTTCAATATGATTGAGCTATCCCTCGGAGGCGCTTGGAAGATTGCCCAAACTACGCCTGAAATGTAAGACCTGTGGAATTATTTTTGAATCAGGCATATCGGCAGACGAACAGAGCTTTAAGACCCTGACCCTTACAAACAATGTTCACCAATGCCCAAAGGGGCATCATGATCCGTATGACAAAAAAGATTATTTTTTCTAAGGAAACAGAACCTGCGGAAACAGCAACTTTTCTGCTCAATTTCATGAGACTCCAAGAACCACTGAATCTTCTCGGAATCCGAAAGCAGTCTTTCCTCCCATTACGAAGGTTATTCCGAAATAGAGGTTCTTCTTCAGGTCTGTTATTCCATGAGGGTTAATGTTTAGTTCGACATTTGCCCAAGATAGGTGTCCTCTTATTGTCCATGTTGGAACGGTTTCTGGAGAGCCTATATACGCGATGAACTCGTCTATTGTGGAGATATCTAAGGACAGTTCTCTTTCCTTGACCCGCTTCTTTAGCTCAGACAGGCTTAGTTTGTAACATTCCAGTAGCTTATTTCTGAACTGTTCCAACGGGTAGTCATCAAATCTTATGCACAAGTTCGTTTCTTTGTCCCTGGAAATTATCTCCAATTCCTTCCCCCTGAAAGAACATCTCAAGTCAAAAAGGGCCTCACTGAAGGCAATCCAAGAGTTGTTCTCCATAATCAGGATAGGGTTTCCACTTTTGTTTCTTATAAGCAGGTTGAGTCTGCTATAGCCTTCACTGTCTTTTTCGAATCCAATGACACGCTCACCATTAATCTCCAAGACGTTCTTGACATTATATGCAACATTGCCAATCATGCAAACAACGTCCTTTCTTAGATAGTCATAATACTCAGATACCTTGTCTAAAGAAACGTAAGGTTCCTTCTTCAGTTTTCTGAGTTGGTCCTTGGTCCAACGTCCTCCATCGGCTAAAGAGGCATGTTTCCCACAAAGGGCAATCATGCCCTCTGGGTTGTGATGTTCTTTTTCTCTCCATAGCGGGTCAAAATGATGCCAAGTCAAATAGGGAACTCCACACTCTTGGACCGGACAACCGAAATTCACCTCTCTCCGAAGCTGTTCTTGAATTTTGTTTGGCGGGGTTCTGTCCAAAGCAATCCCGGGTCTTTGACCTACAATATTAGCAATTCGTTGCTCTTGAATGTTAATTTTGGCATACGCGTGCTTGAAAAGACGTTAATATCAAAGCTGTGGGTACTTGTCACAACCAGACCACAAATCTTAAAAGGTTATTAGTATTAATAATTTATTATGCCGAAGAAGATCATAAGCTTCGCCCTTTCAGAGGAAAGCGTGGAGAAAATAGACAAGACTTCGAAGGCTCTTGGAATGAGCCGTAGCAAATTGATAGAGTTCTTGGTGAGCAAGGGGTTTCAGTTTCCAGAAGAAGTTGTCTCAAACCTAAACAAGATTTCGAAGCTGCAAGAGGAAGCGAAGGAGAGAATCGTGAGCAAGAGGTAGGAAAATGCTTCGAGAATTTTGGGACGTCATAAAGAGTTTCAAGAAAAGATTTGCATTGTACTGCCTTGTCGTTTTGGCGATGACCCTTTTCGGCTCCTTTCCACTTATTGTCGTCAGGTTGGGCGCTTTCATCATCTTCGTTGCGGCAAGCGCCGTTTTCCTGCCTGTGGCTGCGTCCCAGTTTATTTCCACCATTCGGCAGTTTGCAATGCATAGGAGCAGAGAGAAACTGCCAATTTCTACGGAAATTTCAAATCTGTCAAAGAAGGCTGGCGTTAAGGTCAAGGAACTCGGAATAGTGAGAGCTAACACTGCTTACGTTCTTGGAAAGTCCCTCGTTTTGGGAACACAACTCTTAGAGAAGCTTAGTCTTGATGAGCGCCAAGCGGTGGTTGCTCATGAATTGGGACACGTAAAGAGAAAACATGCTATTATCCGAAGTGTCCTACTTGCTCCTCTTTTGGCTGTCTTGCTGTGGAGTTGGTCCAGATTCAATTCACCAGTTTTCTTTTCTGAGTCGATAACTCAAATCATCTTGACGACGATGTTGTATATTTCCGTCTTGGCATTTCAGTTTATGGCAATAATACCCATAAACTGGTACGTTGAGCAAGATGCGGACAGGTTTGCTGCGAAGCTTATTGGAAAGGAACATATGACGTCAGCTCTGTTGAAATTCGCGAATGGAAGGAATTTTGAAGAACCTTCTGAGACGCATCCGTCAATAGCTGAAAGGGTCAGACGGATCAGCAAGCTTGATTCATGAATCAGACTGAGGCTCAAATGATGGATGAAGCCGAAACCAGAAGGCGACTCGTCGAGAAAGCTTTAGCCAATGCTGGGTGGACGCCTATAGTTGACTACGTTCGAGACCGCTCGTATGAGAAAGGAGCGATCAGGGAATATGAAACTGACACAGGACCAGCTGACTATATCCTATTCATTGATGGCGTTGCCGTCGCTGTTGTAGAGTCAAAGAGGTTGGAGTTGGGACCTCAAAACGTTTTGGTTCAAGCTCAGAGGTATTCAAGAGGATTTAGAAGCGGCCCCTATAATTTCAATGGTTTCCGCGTTCCCTTCATTTACTCCACCAATGGTGAATTGTTCTGGTTCCAGGATTTGCGCGAGGCTCAAAGTCGTTCCCGACAGGTCGCATGGTTCCACACGCCTTCTGCTCTAAAAGACTTCTTGAATCAAGATATGGTGAAAGCAGAGAATTGGCTGGAGAACAATCCAGAAGATAATCCGTTTCTGCGGCCATATCAGAAGGATGCAATTGAGAGTGTGGAGCAGGCATTGCTTGCGCGAAAGAGAAGAATGCTTCTTGCTATGGCTACAGGAACGGGAAAGACTATTGTTGCTGTCTCTCAAATTTATCGCCTGCTCAAATCCGGCTTAGCTAAGCGTATTTTGTTTCTGGTTGACAGGAGAGCATTGGCTGCTCAAGCAGTTGCCAAGTTCTCGACTTTTGAGCCTGAGCCTGGGCTGAAATTTGATAGGATATATGAAGTTTACAGCCAGAGGTTCAGAAGGGAGGACTTGGACGAGGAGGTCAAATTTGAGCCAAACAGGTTGCCTGACGAGTACTTGACTAATCCACAGTCTCAGCATGTCTTCGTATACGTGTGCACAATCCAACGTATGAGAATCAACTTGTTCGGTCGAGAGGACATGTTTACAACAGAACGTGGGGACATGGATGAGGAAGAAGACGCAATGAAGTTGGATATTCCCGTTCATGCCTTTGACTGCATTATTGCTGACGAATGTCATAGAGGCTATACATCTGCTGAGGAAAGCAAGTGGCGCGAGGTTTTAGACCATTTTGACTGCATCAAGATTGGGCTAACGGCTACTCCTGCTGCACACACCAAGGCTTACTTCAGAGACATCATCTACCAGTATGAGTATGAAAGAGCGGTCCGCGAAGGCTTTCTCGTTGATTATGACGCTGTCAAGATAAACTCGGACATTACGATGAACGGCGTGTTCTTGCAGCCTGGCGAAGAGGTGGGGTTGAAGGACACGTTGACTGGGCGCATGACATATGAAACTTTGGAGGATGAGAGGAAGTTTGAGGCAGGTGACATTGAAGCAAAAATGACTGTGCCTGACAGAAATCTCAAAATAGTCAAGGAATTTGCGAAGTATGCGCGTGAGCAGGAGAAGGCGCTTGGGCATTTTCCGAAGACTCTGTTTTTTGCTGTCAACGATTTGAAGCAGGTTTCTCATGCTGATCAGCTGGTTGACATGCTTCGTGACGAGTTTGGCAAGGGTGATGCTTTTGTTGAGAAGATTACAGGAAGCCCGACTGTTGACAGACCTTTGCAGCTAATACGTAAGTTTCGCAATAGGCCAGAGCCAGGTATTGTGGTTACTGTTGACATGTTGACTACTGGTGTCGATGTTCCCAGGATTGATAATATTGTTTTCTTGAGACCTGTGAGATCCAGGATTCTGTTTGAGCAAATGTTGGGCCGTGGAACCCGTAAATGTGAGGAAATTCACAAGACGCATTTTACTGTTTTTGACTGTTTTAATGGCACGTTGTTGAGGTATTTCAAAGATGCAAGTGCTTTTACAGCAGATCCGCCTGAGAAGCCTTCAAGATCCATTCGGGAAGTTGTCAAAGCCATCTACGAGAACAAGGATAGGGAGTATAACGTCAGGGTTCTTGTGAAGCGGTTGCAGCGGATTGATAAGAATATTTCCGTCGAGGGACGGGAGCTGTTTTCGCAGTTTATAGCTGACACAAGTATTGGCGGCTTTGCTTCCTCACTTACTCAGCGTTTGGAGAAGGATTGGGATGCCACAATGCGGGTTTTGCGGGATGAGAAGTTTCTGAGGTTTTGCGAGAATTATCCTAAAGCTCCTCAGTCTTTTGTTGTGGCTACTGAGCGTGAAGACACTGTTTCCAGTGAGATTCTCTTTAGAACTGTTGATGGGCGAGACCTAAAACCTGCTGATTACCTAACTGCTTTTAAGAAGTTTGTGCAAGAAAATCCTGACCACATTGAAGCCATAAATATTCTGCTGAGCAAGTCGGCAGAGTTCAGGACAGCGCAGTTGAGAGAGCTGAGAACAAAACTTGCTTCTCGTCCTGAACGCTTTACTGAGGAGAATCTGAGGAAGGCCTATCACAAGCAGCTGGCTGACATAATATCAATGGTTAGACATGCAGCTTTGAATGAACCTCTGCTTGATGCGTGTGAGCGTGTTGACAGGGCTTTGCTGCGTTTTCGGGAAAGCAAGGTTTTCACAGAGGAACAGGAGAGGTGGTTGATGTTAATTCGAGATCATTTGGTTGAGAATTTGGTTGTGGACGAGGAGGATTTTCGCTTGATTCCTTTTTCAAGACATGGTGGGTGGAATAAGGCAAATAGGGTGTTTGATGGAAAGCTTAAGGAGATGTTGGAAGAGATTAATGTGAGGATGGTGTCATGAGCGACGTTGTTGGGAAGCTTTGGGGATTCTGTAACACGCTGAGACATGATGGAATAAACTACGGTGACTACATTGAGCAACTGACCTATCTTCTTTTCCTAAAACTCGCGGAAGAAAAGGGAGTTGTGGTTCCAGAAGGCTGTGACTGGTCATCTCTTAAGGCAAAGTCAGGAACAGAGCTTCTTGACTACTACGTAGAAACTTTGAGGACATTGTCCAAGCAAAAAGGTATTCTCGGTGACATTTTCGTTGGTTCACTGAGCAAGTTTCGCGAGCCAGTGAATTTGAAGAAGCTGATTAGTCTGATCGATGAGACCGAGTGGACCGCGCTCGACATTGACTTGAAAGCTCAAGCATATGAGGGTCTGCTGGCGAAGTATGCTGCGGAGCAGAAAGGTGCTGGACAATACTTCACACCCAGGGAAGCCATTCGCTGTGTTGTTCGATGCATGAAGCCAGACTTCCGCGAAAGCTCTGATTTCCTCATTCACGATCCTGCTTGTGGCACAGCTGGGTTCCTGATTGGGGCATATGAATGGATAATGAAACAGACGCATGAAGGAGCCGATTTGAGGCGTGAGGATAAAGAAAGGCTACAGAAGCGGACTTTTTCTGGTGTAGAAATTGTTCTGGAAACCAAGCGTTTGGCTTTGATGAATCTCTATCTGCACGAGATAGGAGCTGACATCTATTATGGCGATGCTTTGGCCGAAGGACCGCACCTTGGGAAAAAATATGACTGCGTTATGACCAACCCACCGTTTGGAACAAAGGGTGCTGGTGAAGCTCCACTGCGCGAGGATTTCACGGTCAAGACCTCTAACAAGCAACTGAATTTCCTGCAACACCTGATGACTGTTCTAAAGCCTGGCGGCAGGGCTGCTATTGTCTTGCCTGACAATGTTTTGTTTGAGGAGCATGCCGGGCGTGAGATTCGCAAGTTGCTACTAACTGATTGTGACTTGCACACTATTCTGAGGTTGCCTATCGGCACTTTTACGCCATACTCGCCGGGTGTAAAAGCGAACATTCTATTCTTTAGGAAAGGGTTGCCGACTGAAGAGGTTTGGATTTATGATTTGAGGACGAACGTAGAGAAGGTGAATAAGGGTCATCCGTTGACTGATGACTATTTCAGGGATTTTGAGGGTTGCTACCATGCTAAACCGAGAGTTGAAATGGAACGCTTTAAGCGATTCAGAAGGAAGGATATTGCAGATAGAGACTACGATTTAGATGTTTTCTGGCTCAAAGACGAGTCAACAGAGGCTTCGGGTAGTTTGTCTGAACCCCAAGATTTGGTTAGTGAAGCCTTAACCAGCTTGGAAACTGCCTTGTCTGCTTTGAATGAGCTTGCTCTGAAGCTTGAAAGTAACAATAGCAGCACAGGTAACGCTGCATGAATGAACTTTGTGAGCTACCTACGAATTGGGCTTGGGCAAAAATAGGAGATTTAGTAACCATCAGCAGTGGAAAATCGACAAAGTACATCTCTTTTGACAAAGTCAAGCAAGACAATCTTCCTTATGACGTAGTCGGCGCTGGTGGTCCTATTGGATATGGAGACAAGGCAAACACTTGTGGACCTGCAATTGTTCTTGGACGTGTTGGCGCATGTGGAACAACGAGTATGTTCACTTCAGAGGTGTGGGCAACGGATAACACGTTAGTTGTTAAGCCTAAAATCACCGAAATGGGGCGGGTTCTTGAATTGTTTTTCCGTACCGTGGAATGGGCAGAGCTCACATCTGGAACGTCTCAGCCATTGATTACTCAGAAAACAGTCAATGCTCTTGACTTCCCTCTGGCTCCGTTGGCTGAGCAGAGCCGTATTGCTGCTAAGGTCCAGTGTTTGTCTCTTGAAAACAAGACTGTACGTGAGGCTCTTGACAAGTTACCTGTTTTGCTTCGAAGGTTCCGTCAGTCTGTCTTGGATAAGGCGTTTAGGGGAGAGCTGACGCAACGCGACCCCAACGACGAACCAGCACAAAAACTACTGGAGAGAATAGAACAAGGACCCAAGAAAGGAAGGCAAGACATAATTGATGAAAAAGAAAGACTGAAACTTACCTTGCCAGAACTACCAGAAACATGGGTCTGGACAACAATGAGCGCAGTTTTTCAAGTTACGTCCGGAGGCACGCCAAGAAGGAATAAACCGGAATACTGGAACGGCTCCATTCCTTGGGTAACTTCAGGAGAGGTAGCATTCGGGGACGTTACTGAAACACGAGAACACATAACTGAAGAAGGGCTGGAGAATAGCAGTGCGAAACTCTGTCCTCTCGGAACAGTATTGTTGGCATTGTATGGCGAGGGCAAAACAAGAGGACAGGTGGCGATTCTACGTATACCTGCAACGACGAACCAAGCCATAGCTTGCATAAATTGCTCAGAAGCGAAATTGCCTTCTGAGTACCTATACTGGTGGCTCTACTACAGATACGTCGAAACAAGACGAATAGGTGAAGGCGCTAATCAACCGAATATGTATCTTCACCATGTGAAGGCTATGCCTTTCCCACTTGCTCCGATCTCAGATCAAAAAAGAATCGTAGCAAGAATCACTGAAATATTCTCACTAATTGACATAGTTGAGGCAAAGGCCAAAGAATCAAAAGGAAAAGTAGACAGCATTGATCAAGCCATTCTTGCAAAGGCTTTCAGAGGCGAATTGGTTCCCCAAGATCCAAATGATGAGCCTGCTTCTGTTCTTTTGAAGCGAATGAAAGGCGATCTGGCAAAACCAAGAGTGGAAACAACAAGAGAAAAAGCGAAACCCGATTATCAAAGAAAACTTCAAACGGAGAAGCAGATAAAAAGCCTGGAGGAAGTTTTGAGAGAAATGGGTGCAGCCACCATAGAACAAACCTTTGAGGCTTCGGGGTTAAGCATGAACGAGTTTTGGGACAAGCTTAAGATAGAGACAAAAGCTGGTCGAATCGAGAAATCGCGAAAAGGCAATCTGATTCTTTTGAGGGTGAAGAATTGAGATTAGATAGGCTTTTCATAAGCAATTTCAAGAATTTGATTGATGCGGAGATCAATTTCGACGAGAGAAGCATGACCACAGTTCTAATCGGAAGAAACGCTACCGCAAAATCAAATCTTTTGGAAGCGCTTGTATCAATATTTCGACACTTAGACCTCAAAGAAGACCCTCCTTTCAGATATAGGCTAAGTTACCTATGTAGGGGAAGATATATCGAGATCGATGCGGACCCCCAAAAATCCAAGATGGTTCAGATCATTGTCGATGGAAGACCAGTTTCTTTCTCAGCTTTCAGCGAAGCGCCAGATCGCAAGTATCTACCTAACAATGTTTTTGGATACTACTCTGGAACAAGCAGACGACTTGAACGTTATTTCGATAAACATCAGGAAAGATTCTATCACCAGTTACTGGAAGGACAGAAGTCGCCCCTGAGACCATTATTCTTTGCCAGAATGGTTCACAGCCAATACGTCTTGTTAGCATTCTTTTCCTTTGAAGAAGCAGAATCACTCCAATTCCTCAGAGAATACTTGGGCATTGTTGGGTTCGAAAATGCAACATTTGTTCTAAAACAACCAAGATGGTTTCAGAAGAAAGCCAAAGATGATCTGTTTTGGGGAGCACGTGGAGTCGTTCGCGGCTTTCTGGACGACTTGTACTCGTTGGAAACCGCGGCTCCTATAAGAAAAACCGAAAGAGTTGCTTTACCGTGGGGCAGGACAAAAACTGAAGAAAGACTTTACTTGCGCATTGAAGATCTAAACTCACTTCGTAAACTTGCATCCAGATACCAGAACAATGTCGAGTTCTTCAAAACATTGGAAAGTACCTACATATCTGACCTTATACATGAATTGAAAATCAAAGTGAAGAAAGAAGGCGTTGAAGCCAGTTTAGAATTCGCAGAATTAAGCGAAGGAGAACAACAACTGCTAACAGTCCTCGGGCTCCTCAGATTCACAAAAGAAGAAGAATCACTATTCCTACTTGATGAACCAGACACACATCTCAACCCTGCTTGGAAGCTGGAATACACGGATTTACTTCAAAGAGTAGTTGGGAAGAACGAGACAAGCCATGTTCTCGTAGTAACACATGATCCACTTCTTATCGGCGGGTTAAAAAAAGAACAAGTTCAGGTCTTCCGTTTACAAGGTCCAGAAAAAAGAGTAGTCATCTCTCCTCCGGAAGAGGATCCTATCGGAATTGGTGTAGCAGGGTTGCTGACCAGCGAACTTTTCGACTTGCCAACGACACTGGACTTGGGAACGCAGAAAAAACTGAACAGGAAGAAAGAACTGGCTATCAAAGAGAGATTGACAGTAGGGGAAAATCAAGAATTAGAAAAGCTTGATGAAGAACTTGGAAAAATGGGTTTCTTGAGTGTTTTTAGAGACCCCTTGTACAGTCAATTCATCAAGGCAGTAGGAGAATACGAACAATTCCAAAAACCTGCCTTTACTCCTGAAGAAAGAGCGGAACAAGTGAAACTCGCCAAAGAGATAGTTGCAAGACTCATGAAGGGAAAGGGTTGATCTACATCAATATCTCACAGTTCCACATTTCAAAAAAAGACAAAAGAGAAGCACAAAAGCTAACTGAGCAATTAAGAAAAATACCGGAAGATCAAAGATCAGCTTTCATAAACCAGAACTCACGCGTCTGGCAGAGACTCAAGCCGGAGTTGGAAAGAATATCCCATAATAAATGCTGGTATTGCGAAACTAAAAACATTCGGACGGATTTTCACGTTGATCATCATAGGCCAAAGAACAAATTGAAGAACGAAAATCTCGTTGAGGAAAAGGAAGGATATTGGTGGCTTGCCTTTGATTACAGAAACCTTCGCTTGGCATGTAGTTATTGCAATTGCTTGCATACAGGAGCAGACGGCATTACGCGAGGCAAATCTGATAGATTTCCTCTGCTTTCAGGCTCGTGCAGAGCTTGCTCACCTGATTCGAATATTGATGATGAAATGCCACTTCTACTTGATCCGACAAACTGTTCTGACCCATCGATGCTTTGGTTCATTGATGATGGAAGAGCATCCCCCAGTTTCTCAGAAGATGACGGCGTACCTTACTTGCGAGCTGTGAGCACAATTGACATTCTAAATCTCAACGATATCAAGATAGTTGAGGAGAGAAAGAGACTTTGGAACCATTGTATGCGATTGATAGAAAAAGGTGATAAGGCATTTGAAAAGTACCAAAATGGGTCGGCCGCAGGTAAGAAAGAATTCGAGATGATAGTTCTGGAAATGAATGAGCTCATTCAACCACCATCGGAATTTTCGGCAGCCGCACGAGCTTGCTTTCGAGGCAGTTCCAGCAAATGGGCAAGAGAGATAGCTTAGTGGATTTACAATTATGTAACATTCATACATGAAGTGAAGCAGTTGAACTGTGAGTCCTCGAAACCTCTTTGAAAAGCAGTCAAATCTGCATTAGCTGTATGTTCACTAACATCACTACCAAGAACTAAAATTCAAATCGAGCAGGATGGGGGTCTGGAGCGGGAAAATCCTGCCGGAGATCGAGCAGGTATCGTCAAAATGCGGTTTTTCGGCAAAAAGCGAAATGTGTTTAGAGGGTAATTAGCCTCGGATTTTGCTCAATTCAGATTAATAGAAAGAGTGGTGATCGACGAATCCAAGCCCGTTCTAATCATGATATTTCTCTTATTGCGGTGATGGAGTGAAAATCGGATTTATCATTGATGCAATTTTAGATTGAACATTTGTGTTGACATGAATGTTGCAAATGCCGTGAGGACAACAATAAGCGCGCGCCGTATTAACTTAGAAGCAAAAATCCCGATCTAAATATCAAGTTCCCGAAATTCCCGATAGAAAAAAACTCCTTGTTCACAGAATGAACAATATTTCCAGAAATAGTCCATCCTTTTTCCGGAAAAGAAGCCCAATTCTTTGAGAACTGTTCCTAGTCAGTGAAGTGTCACAGCACTTCAAAAAAGACCGTTGTGTATATTAAAATTCTGGGAATTCTCAGAAAAAGTAAATTGTTACTGATTGTTACAGCGAAATTGTTACAAAAGCATGGACTTTCAGGCTAAGTCTCGTAGTGCGCGCGTCGAGCAGAAAAAAGGATGAAGAGAGGAGGATTTTGGGGGAGACGTCACCAACTGAGTGTAGGTTCAGGCTGGGCTACTTCTTCGTTCTACGCCTCACGATCGACTTCAACATCCAGAACCTGCAAGATCTGTGAGCAGTCATGGCAAAAGTCCCTTTACCAAGCCATAAGACAGCGCTATCCACGCCAAAAACCTAGGGGGGAGGGGGGTAGGGTGTTATTCGTGAAAATACAACGATTAACGATATAATGCTTGTCTAAATAAAGAAAAGGCGATGTTTGTCGCCGGTGGTTACTTGCATTAACGAGTGTGCGCTTTGGGTCTTGAGGTTATTCTTATTTACAGGTGTGTTGTTTAGTTAACTTGGGGTGGGACTGTGCGGGGAAGAATTTTCTCCATCTTGATCCTCGTTTCCCTCTTGTTTTCCAGCTTCTCTCTAATGCTCATCAATAGTCGTCGATTCTATTCAGGTCATGCCGTTCCATTGGGTTTGAGTTCGGTTGAGCAGGAGGTCGTTGGGCTTGTAAACGGTTCTCGAGCTTACGGCACCGATTTGCAGCTTGAAAACATTTCATCCAGCTATCCAGGTTTTCGCACTGCTGGGTCCGCAGGAGCCAACGAGGCGGCCGGCTGGATAAAGGGACAGTTTGACGGTCTCGGCCTCAACGTTTCTCTCGACTCGTTTCCGTTCACAACTTGGAACCTGCTCAGCAAACCCACACTCGTGATCGATGAAGATGGAAACCCCGGCACGGTGGACGATCAGGCTGCGGTCTCTTCGTTCGAGTGTGAGCACATGAGCTGGCCTACCACAAGCTCAGGAGTCTTTGCCAATCTTGTCATACTGCCTTTGCCCCCCGCGGCCAACCGCGGCGAGGTCGGCCTCAACCCGATCAACATTACACGCTGGAACGAAATCAACACGACTGGAAAAATAGTATTGATCGGCCGAGAAGTCAGGTGGAGCAATACTTGGCAACAAGCCTTCATCGACAAGCTCACGGCTCAAACGCCGGCGGCAGTGGTCTACACGTGGTGGTACAGTTGGATGTCGTTTGTCCCTCCGTTCTTCGCTTCATCCGGCGGCAAACCCCTCGGCGGCGCAAGCGCGTACTATTGGGATCTGCACGTACCCGTGGGGTTCGTGGGTTACGGTGACGGTTTATGGATAAGAACCACCGCTGATTCTCAGCCGAACATAGCTGCAAACGTCACTATACAGTCTGAAATCGGCAGCGGTCCGCACTACAACGTTGTCGGAAGAATCGAGGGCTTCACGAATCCTGAGAAGCTTGTTCTCGTGTCGGGACATTATGACACGGTCATGGACAACGGTTTCCTCGACAACGGCGCAGGCACGGCTGGAATAATCGAGCTGGCCCAAGTGTTCACCGAAGCAGCTCAATTGGGATTGTACAAGCCCAGTTACACGCTTATCTTCGTCGCGTTCACGGGCGAAGAAATGGACCTCGTAGGCTCCATCTACTACGTCGCCCAACACAAGGACGAGATGGCAAACCTGACCGCCATAATAAACCTGGACTGCATCGGAAGCGACGACCTCTATCTGACACAGACCGATCCTTCCGACGGCTTCGACCTAGACCAGACGATAATTGCCTGCGCCAACGACCTCGGCATAACGGCCACGCTTGAACCGCCAGGCGGGTCAGATCAAGAATCATTCCGAATCCCCTACGACGCCAATTACTGGTGCTACTACGACTGGGGAATCGACCCCGGCATTTCAGACGCGACTCCCGTCAACTCCAGCGTGCTCCTCGATTCATACCCTCTATTCTACAATGACCTTTGGACCAGGGGAAAAGCCGGGTGGATCCACACTGGATACGACAATTCAACCTCTACGGCAACGCTCAACTGGACCAAACCCGAAAACCTTGGAAACCACCTCAAAGTTGCCGCCCTCGCTGTGATGCGCAT
>Ga0315285_10002919_pt1 | contig 17901 bp, 19 predicted proteins | sample YL17G09_36_MG_FD_203698 | JGI IMG/M metagenome (GOLD analysis project Ga0315285, IMG submission 203698) | Sediment microbial communities from Yellowstone Lake, YNP, Wyoming, USA - YL17G09_36 | ecosystem: Environmental > Aquatic > Freshwater > Lake > Sediment | place: USA: Wyoming | collected... | reverse complement strand
ACTTGTCGGAGATGGGAAAAGAGGTCACCCTGGTCGAGATGTTGGGAGAGATAGCATCGGATTTTGTGAGCCACTTGAGATACTACCTTTCTCATCGGCTCGCGGAAAAGGGGGTTACCATCCTCACCTCCACCAAGGTGAAGGAGCTGGGAAAGGGGTACGCTCTGGTGGAGGACGCCTCAGGAACAAGAAAAATCGAGGGATTCGACACCATCGTGTTGGCCGTGGGCTCGAAACCAGACGACCGTATTGCCAAAGAGCTTGAAGGAAAGGTACCGGAACTCTATGTGATCGGTGACGCCTCCAAGCCGAGGGAAGCCCTGCAAGCTGTCTATGAGGGAGAAGAAACCGCGATCAGAATAGGCTCTTCCGGAAATCGTGTGGGGAATTGACCCACATTGCGCTATGCTCCGGTCCCGGAAGGGAGGGCTGGCGCATTCGCGACATGTTTTGCGGCATTCGCGGGCAGGGCGGGCGAGCCAGCGCCGCGGGAGAATGAAGGGAGGGGGAGGGGGCGTCGTCTGGTTTCGGACCGAACAGACGGCTCTCCGTCGACTCTGGGAGTTGGCTGGAGAGGCCCCAGGAGGATCGGCATGAGAGTAAAGGACAGGGTTGCCGTCGTCACGGGAGCGGCATCAGGCATCGGGAGGGCCATCGCCCTTGGGCTGGCACGGGAGGGTGCCCATGTTGCCATCATGGACGTCAACGGAGAGCTTGCCCTCAAGACGGCAGACGAGATCCGTGGTCTGAGGCGGCAGGCGGAGGTGTATCCTGGCAGTGTCAGCGACCAGACATTTGTCGGATCCGCGGTGGATCGCATTGCGGAACGCTTCGGGGCCATCGACATCCTGATCAACAGCGCCGGCGTGATCTCTTCGACGCCCTTCCTGGAGCTTCCCGGCGCCGACCTCCGGCGAATCTTTGAGATCAACGTGTTCGGCCTCGTCTATGTCTCCCAGGCTGTGGGGAAGATCATGGTCGCCCGCAGCACCGGCGGGGCGATCCTGAACGTCTCCTCCCTCAATGGCGAGGCACCGCTTTACAATGTCGCGCACTACACCGCGAGCAAGGCGGCCGTGTCCATGTTCACACGCTCCATGGCCCTGGAACTCGCCCCCTACCGAATCCGTGTCAACGAGATCCGGCCGGCCTCAATCGAGACGGAGTTGACTCGCAAGGCCATGCAGGATCCGGAGAACCGCCGGATGCGCATCGAGACCATCCCGCTCGGGCGCATCGGGCAGCCGGAGGACATGGTGGGCGCCGCTATTTTCCTGTGTTCGGATGAGGCTTCCTGGATTACAGGAGCCTCCCTCTTGACGGATGGCGGCCTGAGCCTCGTCCCACCCATGGGGAAGCGACCCTCACGGTACTGATAGCGGAGTGGAGCATGGCAGAGCCGAACGCTCGCGTGATCGTCGCCCTGGATGTTGCAACCCTGTCCGAGGCCGCGGACCTGGCCCGGCGGCTCGCCCCCCATGTAGCCGCCGTCAAGATCGGCAGCCAGCTCTTCACGGCCGAGGGGCCGCGCGCCGTCCACGCCATGCGTGACCTGGGCGTGCGAGTGTTCCTTGATCTCAAGTTCCACGACATCCCCAATACCGTCGCGGGGGCCGTGGCATCGGCGAGAAACCTGGGCGTCTGGATGTTGAACGTCCACTGCAGCGGCGGCCTGGCCATGATGGCCGAGGCCGCGAAAGCGGCTTCTGCGACATCCTCGTCCGGACGCCCCCTCGTCCTGGGGGTCACCGTCCTGACCAGCCTAGACGAGGCGAGCCTCCAGGCAACAATCGGCACTGTCCGGACGCTGCGCGAACAGGTGCAGCATCTGGCGCGACAGGCGCAGGCCGCCGGACTGGACGGGGTTGTGGCCTCACCTCAAGAGATCGCCGATATCCGCCAAGTCTGCGGCGCGAATTTCCTCATCGTGACGCCCGGAGTCCGGCCAGCCGAGGCGGATCGGGGCGATCAGCGACGGGTGATGACGCCCGGGGACGCCATCCGGGCGGGCGCGGACTACGTGGTCGTGGGGCGCCCGATCCTGGCGGCAAAGGACCCGGTGGAGGCGGCGCAGCGGATCGCGGCCGAATGCCAGCGGGCGCGAGCCGAGAGCCGGGGACCCAGCCGACCTTAGGCGAATGTCCGTCGGCTGGGTGGCCGAGAGCCGAGTGAGGTGTCGAATGTTGACCGATGCCGAGAAGCAACTTGTGAACGACCTATACGGGATCCAGGCCCTGAAGTTCGGCGACTTCCGCTTGAAGTCCGGTGTGCTTTCCCCCTTCTACGTGGATCTGCGGGGCATCATTGCTCACCCGTCCATCCTCCAGGCGGTGGCCCTCCGCATTCTGGAGGTCCTCCGGCCCCTCCGCTTTGACCGCATTGCCGGCATCCCGTACGCCGGTTTGCCCATCGCCACGGCCGTGTCGCTGGCAGGCAACTTGCCCATGCTCTACGCCCGGAAAGAGGTGAAGGAGCACGGCACCCGCCGGGCCATCGAAGGGACCTTCGCCCCGGGTGACGTCGTCGTCCCGATCGACGACGTGATCACCGACGGGGCCAGCAAGTTCGAGGCGGCGGCGCCCCTCCTGGAGGCGGGACTGGTGGTCCGGGACTTCGTGATCTTCCTGGACCGGGAGCAGGGTGGGGCCGACAAGCTGAAGGAGAAGGGGTACATGCTGCACAGCGCCCTGCAAATCTCTGCCGTGCTGGCGTATCTCCGGGATGTCGGCCGCCTGGCGTCCGACCAGTTCCAACGCTGCATGAACTTCATCGCCACCGTCCGGTTCTGAAGTTCACGTGGAACCTTTGGATCTCTTCCCCCGCGAATCTCCGCCGCCGCGCAAGGCGGCGCCGCTGGCCGATCGGATGCGGCCGCGCACATTGGAGGAGTTTGTCGGCCAGGCGCATCTCTTGGGCGAGGGCAAGGTTCTCCGGGTGGCGCTGGAGCAGGGCGAGGTCCCATCCCTCATCCTCTGGGGGCCGCCGGGCACGGGCAAGACCTCCCTGGCAATCCTCATCGCGAGTCGTGTGAAGGCCGCCTTCACTCCATTCTCGGCGGTCACCTCCAGCATCAAGGAGATCAAGGAGGTCATCGGCGAGGCGGGTCGAAGGCTGCGTGGCGCGGGCCAGCGCACGATCCTCTTCGTGGACGAGATCCATCGCTTCAACAAGGCGCAGCAAGACGCCTTCCTCCCCCACGTCGAGCGCGGCACCATCACCTTGATCGGCGCCACCACCGAGAATCCCTCCTTCGAGGTGATCGCGCCCCTGCTCTCCCGGACCAAGGTCCTGGTCCTGCACCCGCTGTCCGAGGCCGAGATCCGTCTGATCCTGGACCGCACCCTCAAGGACGCCGATCTAGGACTGGGGAAGAGCCGCCTGCAAGTGCCCGAGGACGCCCTGGCTGCCATCACTGGCTGGGCCAACGGGGACGCGCGCGCTGCCATCAATCTCCTGGAACTGTCGGCCCGGCTGTCCGAGGCGTCGGATCCGCCCAGGGTCATCAGCCTGGCCATCGTCCAGGAGGCGGCGCAGCGGAGGAGCCTCCTCTACGACAAGGCGGGCGAGGAACACTACAATCTCATCTCGGCCCTGCACAAGAGCCTGCGGGGCAACGATCCGGACGCGGCCCTTTACTGGCTGGCACGGATGCTGGCCTCGGGCGAGGATCCGCTCTACATCGCGCGGCGCCTGATCCGCTTCGCGTCCGAGGACATCGGCAACGCCGACCCGCAGGCACTGTCACTAGCTCTTGCGGCCAAGGAGGCTTACCATTTTCTTGGAACTCCAGAAGGAGAGCTGGCTCTGGCCCAGTGCGTAACCTACCTGGCCACGGCGCCCAAGAGTAACGCCGTCTACATCGCCTTTGGCGAGGCACAGGCCGACGTTGCGTCAGCCCCGGCCGAGCCGGTACCGCTCCACATCCGGAACGCTCCAACCCCCCTGATGAAGGAGCTGGGCTACGGCGAGGGCTACAAGTACGCCCACGACTACGAGGGCGCCCACGTGGAACAGGACTACCTGCCCGAGAGCCTCCGGGGCCGCCTCTACTACCGGCCCACCGGCCGCGGCCTGGAGGCGGAGATCCAGAAGCGCCTGGCCGCCTGGCGCCGGCGGACCTCCTGATCCCAGAACCCGTTTGTCCTTTGACCTCACGCCTTCCGCCTGGTCCCCAATCCCTGACCTCTGAGCCCTGCCCTCTGTTTTTGCCTTGACACCGCTTGAGCGTCTTTGCTCTTATAAGAGCCAACGTGCACTCGTGGAATTCTTCCTCATTCTCATCCGTCGGTTTCCCGGGTGGCAGGAAAGGAGGGGCCCCATGACGAAGGCGGATCTGGTGGAGCGAATGGCCAAGGATGCCAAGATCAGCAAGAAGGCGGCCGAGACGGCACTGGACAGCTTCATGCTGAGCGTGCGGGACACATTGCGGAAGGGGAAGCGAGTGAGCCTGGTCGGATTCGGCACGTTCGCGGTCGGCCGCCGGGCCGCCCGGAACGGGCGAAATCCTCAGACCGGTGAGAAGATCAAGATCAAGGCGTCGAAGGTGCCGAAGTTCAAGGCAGGAAGAGCCCTGAAGGATGCCGTTCAGTAGCGCTTGACGGGAAGGGGAACGCGAAGGGCCCTGGGGGATTCCCCCAGGGCCCTTCAGGCTTTTTGGTGAGGAATCCGGCTCAGGCGAGGATCGCCTTGAAGACCTCCAGCGTCTTGAGAATCCCGGCCCGGTCCACGTCCTTGTGGGTCACCATCCGGATGGAATCCTGGCTGATGCTGAACGCCTTGATCCCCTGCTCGGCGAGCTTGAGAATGAGGCCGGGGGCATCCAGATCCTTGCGCCGCAGGCTGAAGATGACGATGTTCGTTTGCACGCGGCTCAGATCGATCGTGATTCCCGGCAGGGCTGCCAACCCCTCTGCCAGGACGCGCGCGTTCTCGTGATCCTCCCGCAACCGATCCACCATCGTCTCCAGGGCCACCAGACCGGCTGCCGCCAAGATGCCGGCCTGTCGCGTGCCCCCGCCAAGCATCTTGCGGGCCCGCCGGGCATGGTCAATGAGGCCGCGCGTCCCCACCACGACGGACCCCACCGGGGCCCCAAGCCCCTTGGAGAGGCAAAAGGTCACCGAGTCGGCCTGGGCGGCCAGCTCGCGCACGGGCGTTCCGGTGGCTACGCTCGCGTTGAACATCCGGGCGCCGTCCATGTGGACGGCCAGGCCGTTTTCGGTGGCGATCCGGCGGATCTTCCTGAGTGTCTCGAGCGGATATACGGTTCCACCGCCGCGGTTGTGAGTATTTTCAACGCAGATGAGGGTGTCTTTCGGGTAATGGATGTTGGGGGGGCGGATGGCCTGCCGGACTTCCTCGGGGTCCAGGATCCCGTGCCGACCGCGCAGCGTCCGCGGCTGTAGGCCTGACAGCACCGCCAGCGCAGCGACTTCGTAGTTGAAGATGTGCGACCCTTCGTCCAGGATGATCTCATCCCCCCGCTGCGTGTGCGCCATCAGGCTGACCTGGTTCCCCATCGTCCCGGACAGGACGAACAGGCCGGCCTCCTTGCCAAGCCGCTCGGCCGCGACCGCCTCCAAGCGATTCACCGTGGGATCTTCACCGAAGACGTCGTCCCCCACCTCCGCCTCGGCCATGGCCCGTCGCATCTCGGGTGTCGGCTTGGTCACGGTGTCGCTGCGCAGATCCACCAGCTGGTCGGCTCGCGTCGCTGCCATTACTCGCTCCTCTTCGTACCACGACATGTACAGAGTGGAGGACTCGCCGCTCGCCTCTCGCTCCATCTCAGAGCCCCTTCAGGCGCCGCTGTCGCTGCCGCTCGGACTTGGGCAGGCGCCGGGCAACTCCCTTACCCAGTTTCACCGGCTTGTCTTCCTCTTCGCCGCCCTTCAGGGAAGAAAGCCGGCTCGCCTCGACCTTGGCCATGAACTCCGTGGCGGAAAGCCAGGCAGCCCCTTGCCGCCGGGCGGTTGCGGTGACTTCATGATCGGAACTGACCACGACGGCACCCTCTCCGCCTTCGGCCACCAAGCGGGCGATGACAGCATCGGCCGTCTCCCCCCGCTTTGAATACCGCACGCCGATCCTGGCGGTGCTCTCGGTCGCCTCCGAGAATCCGCCCTGTTCCCGCCCGTCGAAGACCACGGTGATCCGGTGCCCCCTCGCCCGTCGGTACGACTGCAGCTCTTTCAGTAAGGCCTCTCGGCCCGACTGAAGGTCGGCTCGATCTAGCATGGCCAGCTCGGGCCATTGCCGGATCACATTGTACCCGTCAACGATGATCCACATGAAAACATGGCGATTCGGCGATTTGGCGACTGGGCAATTGGGCGCGGACCCAGTTGCCTAATTGCCAAATTGCCTAGTTGCCCGCCTCCACGCCGCGAGAAGTTTCGCAGTGGCTTCGCCAGGGTCTGGGGCGGCCATCACTGCGGAAATCACGGCGACCCCGTTGGCCCCCGCCGCCATCACCTCGGGAACTCGCAGGGGATTGATTCCCCCGATCGCCAGGATCGGGAGCGATGTGACTGCTCGCGCCTGCTGCAAGGCCGTCGTCCTCAGCGGGGGGCCGAAGGCCGCTTTCGACGGCGTTTCGAAGATGGGGCCGAGGACAACGAAGTCCACGCCCCCATCCTCTGCCTCCCGAATCTCTGCCAGGGAATGGCAGGAGACACCGACAAGTTTCCCCGCCCCCAGCAACCCGCGGGTCTCCTTGGGGGGAAGACTGCGTCGCGTCAGATGGACCCCGTCCGCCGAGAGGGCCATGGCCACATCTACCCGATCGTTGATGAGAAGCGCCGCCCCGGCCGCCCGGGTCATGGCGAGGAGCCCCTCCGCAAGATGGTACAGATCGCGCGTGGCGAGATCCTTCTCCCGAAGTTGGACCGCGCGCACCCCGCCCTGCAGGGCTCGCGCCACCACTTCAAGGAGATCGCGGCCCCCGGTCTGGTGGCGATCGGTCACCAAGTACAGGCCCCACTCTTTCGGATTGCGGATTGCGGATTGCAGATTGCGGATTGCAAACCCCCCTACTCGCCTCGCGGCTCCCCCGCTCCGCTCCGCGCAGCGGGGCGGAGTCGGCTCTACTCGATCATCCCTTCCATCATCGTGGAGGCGCTGGCGTACAGCTTCTTCGGGATCCGCCCGGCCAGGTAGGCCTGCCTTCCGGCTTCGACCGCTTTCCGCATGGCGTCTGCCATCATCACCGGATCCTTGGCCCCGGCGATGGCGGTGTTCATCAGGACCCCGTCGCAGCCCAACTCCATGGCGATGGAGGCATCCGACGCCGTCCCGACCCCAGCGTCAACGATGACCGGGACCTGGACCATCTCCAGGATGATCCTGATGTTGTAAGGGTTCCGGATCCCCAGTCCCGAGCCGATCGGAGCCCCCAGAGGCATCACCGCGGCTGCGCCGGCGTCCTCCAGCTTCTTGGACATCACGGGATCGTCGTTCACGTAGGGGAGGACGATGAACCCTTCCTTCACCAGGGTCCGGGTGGCATTCAGCAATCCCTCGTTGTCGGGGAAAAGTGTCCGCTGGTCCCCGATGACCTCCAGCTTGACCATCTCCGACATGCCCACCTCGCGGGCGAGCCGCGCGTACTTGCAGGCCTCCTCCGCCGTGTAGCACCCGGCGGTATTCGGGAGCAGCGTGTACCGCTTGAGGTCAATGTAATCCAAAAGCGACTCTTGCTTCCGGTCCAAATTCACCCGCCGGACCGCCACGGTGACGATCTCCGTCCCCGATGCCTCCAGCGCCTTCTGCATGGTGGGGTAGTCGGGATACTTCCCGGTACCCAAGATGAGGCGCGAATGAAATTCCTTCCCGCCAAACTTCAGGGTTGCACTATCGCGCATGACGCACCTCCTGGAGCACGACGACGGCCCACGCGTCAGCCGTGCCAGCCCTTGGTCCTTGGATTCATCCACCCGCCATGATCGTGAGGATCTCGACCGTGTCACCCGGCTGCAGGACGACCTCTTCGTACCGGTCGCGCTTGATGATGTCCAGGTTTCGCTGGACCGCCACCCGCATCGGGTGCAGTCCCAACTCGTCGAGCAGCCGCCGGATCGTGATCCCCTCCGTCACCTCGCGCACCCTGCCGTTCAACCGAATTTCCATGGCACTCACCCACAACCTGGCGACAGCGATATCCGACAGCGACTGTTCCGAGCGCCGCCAGGTCTTTTCGCTATTCCTGTCCCTGTCGCTGTCCCTGTCGCCCTCGACGTCCCTGTCCCTATCGCTGTCGGCTCCTAGATCACGCCGGCCCGCTTGCCGGCCTCCAGCATCCGATGAATCACCTCGGCCGTCCCAGCCGTCATCTGATACTGGGGAAATTCCCCGGGCGGCACCCAGCGCGCCTCGAGCACCTCGGCTGACGGCGCGAGTTCCCCGCTCACCCAGCGCGCCAGGTAGTCGACGATGACGTAATGATACTGGATCCGCCCGCCGTCGTCCCGCACCATCCGCTCTACGACCTCGATCACATCCGTGAGCTCAACCTCGATCCCGCACTCTTCCCGGATTTCACGCTGGGTGGCCGGTCTCAGTCTCTCTCCCAGACGCACCGCCCCACCCGGCACGGACCAGAGGCCATAGCTCGGCTGCTTCCCCCGCCTGGCCAGGAGGACCCGCCCATCCTTGACCACGATGGCGCCTACCGCCATGATCGGCCGATCTGGATAGCGTCGCCTCATCGCACCGAGAGCCTAGAGTCGAGAGCCGAGAGCCTCGACAATTCCGACTCGCCACCCACGTGGAAAAAATAAGCCGCGGCCCCCAGAGGAGATGCCGCGGTTGGTTCGTTGCGTAGCCCGCTTTCCTACGCCGGCATTACCCGGGTCAGGTTCAGAGGGTTGCCCCGTCCGTCCGGACGGCGACTCTCAGCGCGTGCTCCCCTAGCGGTAATGGCATCGTACTTCATGTGGCGGGACTTGTCAACGCTCCTCGCTCGCTTAGCCCCAATCCGAAATTATCAACCGCCAAGGCGCCAAGAACGCCAAGACCGGATAAGCTCCTTGGGTGAGACAAACCAAGCTTCTGAAGGCCCCACGAACGCGTTTTCGCGTTCTTGGATCGGGAGACCGAAACATCGCATCTTTGGCGACCTTGGCGTCATGGCGGTTCAACGTTTTTCTCGGATCAGGGTTAGCTCATGGCTGATGGCACCTGCTATGAGCTATGAGCCATGACCTATGAGCGATCCATTTTGCAAGCCTTGGCACGCCCTCCCTCATGGGGTATAGTCTCCGACATGGATGCCTTGACGTTTCTGGCAATCGTCCAGGACGTGCGAAATGCCCTGATGGGCGCCCGCGTGCAGAGGCTGCAGGCAGCCGGCCTGCACGGGCTCTGGATCGAACTCGCGACGGCGGCCGGCCAGGACTCCCTGCTCGTCTCGGCCAACGACGCCTTCCCGCGGCTTTCCCGCGGCGCGGCCCGACCGGCCAAGGGGGGTCCCCTCTCCCCCCTCGCCGGGGTGGCGCGGCGCGTCCTGCCGGGGGCTAACCTTCAGGCGGTGACGCATCGCGGACTCGACCGCGTGGCCGTCCTGGAATTCGCCTACCCGGCGCCTGCCAATGGGGCCGGATGCCTGCTGGTCGCAGAGCTGTTTGGCCGCCAGCCCAACCTCGTCCTGGTGGACCAGATGACGGGGCAAATCCTCGAGGCGGCGCGACATCTCCAGGGCCCGGACGGGCGAACCATCGCGCCCGAGCAATCCTACCTGCCACCCGCAGGGCCAGTGCGGCCAGACCCCCGCGTCCTGGGATCCGTCGAGACGATCAGCACCGCACTCGCGCCGCACCTGGCCGCCGGCCTCGCGCCTCCCCTTGCCCTGCGTCAGAGCCTCGCGGGCCTGACGGGCCTGTGGGAGCAGGAACTGGCGGCTCGCACCGGCAACGGGGCGCCCGGGGAATTGGCGCGAGCCCTCCTGGACCTCATCCACACCGTCGAGAGCGGGCCCTGGGAACCGCGCCTGCTCCTGGACAGCGCCGGCCGGCCGATCGCCGCCTCGCCCGTCCGGCTGCGACACATTCCCGAGGAAAAACAGCAGCCGTGTCCATCCCTGGGCGAGATGGTGGAACGGCTGGCGAGCCACCTGAACCGCCAGCGCACCTTCATCACGCGACAGACCACGTTGCGACAGGTTCTGCGCCGGCTGGAGGTCCGACTCCGATCCCGCCGGGCCAAACTGGCCGCCGAGTCGCTGGAGTTCGGCCGCGCCGACCTCTTGCGCCGGATGGGCGAGATCCTGGTGGCCCACCAGGGCGACATCCCCCGAGGTGCCACCGAGGTGACCCTTCCTGACCACGCCAGCAGCGGAGCGGCCACCATGACCATCCCCGTGGACCCGGCGCTGTCGCCGGCAGCCAATGCCGAGCGGCTCTTCAAGGCCGCGCGGCGGGGGAGGCGCGGCGCCATTCGCGTGGCGGCGCGCCTGGCCGAAACAGAGGCAGAGCTGGGACGGATCCACACCTGGAGCGAGCGCGTGGCTGAGGCATCCAACCTGGAGACTCTGGAGGCTATCCGCCAGGAGATTGAGCAGGCTCCTCGCCTGCTGGCGCCCCAGGACCGGGCGACCCTCGATGGCAGCCCGGCCGCCAGGTCCGCCGAGCCAAGACGCTCGCCGACCGGCCGTCCTTCAAAACACGCAGAACAGGCCCGGGGGGGCCGTTCCCGGCAGCATCGCGGGACCGGCCTGGAACCCCGGCGCTTCGTTTCGTCAGACGGCCTCCCTATCCTGGTCGGACGGGATACCCAGGGGAACGACTATCTGACGCTGCACCTGGCCAAGTCCCACGACCTCTGGTTGCACGTACAGGGGCATTCGGGTTCGCACGTGGTAGTCCGGGTCCCGAACCGCTCGGGCAACGTGCCCCGCCGCACCCTGATCCAGGCAGCGCAACTGGCGGCCTATTACAGCCAGGCCCGCGACCATGGCAAGGTGGCCGTGGACTACACACTCCGGAAATACGTCCACAAGCCGAAGAAGGCCAAGCCCGGCCTGATGACCATCAGCCAGGAGAAGACGATCATCGTGTCCCCGGACAAATCTCTGATTCAGAAGCTGTCAGCGCCGGCGGACGGCTGACCGCCCGTCCGGATTGTCGATTTGCGATTTGAGATTGCCGATTGGCCCTCCGGAAAATCAACAATCGAAAATCACCAATCAACAATCGCATGACGATGCGTATCGCCGCCATTGACCTCGGCACCAACACCGTACGCCTTCTGGTGGGCGAATCGGACGGCGTCGGAGGTTATCGGCCTATATTTGCCACCCAGGAGATCACCCGGCTCGGCCAGGGGCTCCTGCCCGACCGGATGCTGCAACCCGAACCGATCCGGCGAACCCTGGATGTGCTCCACCGGTTTCGCGAGGCCGCGGAATCCCACGCCGCCACCCGGATTGCCGTGGTCGGGACGAGCGCCCTCCGCGAGGCGAAGAGCCCCGAGGCATTCGTGGCCCGCGCCCGACGCGAGACCGGTCTCGACGTGCAGGTCGTGTCCGGGGAGGAGGAGGCACGCCTCACCCTCCTGGGGGTGCGCGCGGCACTCCGGATCGGTGGAGGGCGCCTCGTCGTGATGGACATCGGGGGTGGGAGCACGGAATTCGTCCTCGCCGATGGACCCGACATCCTGGGGGTGGTCAGCACCGGGCTGGGGGTGGTGAAGCTCACCGAGGCCCACCTGAAGAGCGATCCCCCGCTCCCGAACGAACTGGCGGCGGTCCGCGAGGTAGTTGCTGCAAGAATGGCGCGTCTTCGCACCCGGGAGTTGCCGAATGCTGTGCGGGGCACTCCTGCGCAAGATGCAATCTTCGTCGGCACCGCAGGCACGGTGACCACCCTCGCGGGCATCGACCTCGCGCTCGACCCGTATGATCCCGATCGGGTGAACGGACACCGGCTGTCCCGCGAGCGGGTCGAGGTACTCTGTCGGGACTTGGCGGCCCAGCCGCTGGCCCAGAGGCGACAGGTCCGCGGCCTGGAACCGGGGCGGGCCGATGTGATCGTGGCCGGGGCCCTGGTCTGCCTGAGCGCCATGGACGGCCTGAGTTTCTCTGAACTTACGGTCAGCGATGGAGGGTTGCGCGAGGGCATCCTGCTGGATCTGCTGATCCGCTCGGACCTCAGCACCCCCCCTGAGAAGGCACCAGACGCGGGCAGGGAAACTTGACAAAGCAGGGGCCTTTTGTTAAACAGGACAAACGAACTGTGCCACACCATACCGTCGCTCTATGGACTCTACCAAAGTACTGATCCTGAACCAGACCTTCGAGCCGCTGCACATCTGCAGCGCTCGAAGGGCGGTGATCCTCCTCTTCGCCGGAAAGGCTGAACGAGTCGAAGACACCTCGCGGGTGATTCGTTCTCCCTCCACGGTCCTCCTGCTCCCCTCGGTGATCCGTCTGCATCGCTTCGTGCGCAAACCGGCCCAGCCCAGCATCGCCTTCAACAAGAAGAACATCCTCAAGCGGGATGCCCACATCTGCCAGTACTGCGGGCGGAACGGCGGCGAGCGCATGACTATTGACCATGTCATCCCCAAATCGCTCGGCGGGCGCACGGTGTGGGAAAACGTGGTGAGCGCCTGCCGGGCCTGCAACTTGAAGAAGGGAAACAAGCCCCTAGAAGAGGTGGGTATGCGCCTCCTGCGCAGGCCGACGAAGCCCCTCTCGTTCTTCTACCTCGGAATACTCGCCCACGCATCCCAGCATCTCGAGGTCTGGAGCAAGTACCTGCCGATGCAGGCCGATGGCCGCGCAATGAAGGGCGTAAGCTAGAGGAGGTTCTGCCATGTGGACGGTGCGGGCATCGCTGGTGGGTGTGGTCTCACTCGTGGGGATCGTGTTGATCGTTTTGTGTCCTGGTGCCCCGGCCGCCGCAGCGGCGCCCCCGCAGGACGCTCTTCACGAGGTCATGCCTGGGGATGACCTGCGCCTGATCGCCGGCTACTACTACGGCGACACGCGCCAGTGGGAACGCATCTGGCAGGCGAACCGGGACCAGGTGCCGAATCCGAACCGGATCGAGCGGGGGGCGCTCCTCCGCATCCCCGACGCGACGGTCCCGGCAGAACCGTACGCCGACTTCGTCGCCCGCGCCCGTCGGGTGATCACACCCGCCGCCGTTCCGGCGAAGACCGAGGCGCCGCGTCCCCCCGAGGTTGAGGTCCGGATCTCGGACGAGACGGCAACCACGTCGGCGACCCCAAGGATGGAACTCACCACCCCGCCGGGAGCCGGCGCGCCCGTGCCCGCCGGCCCACCCGGGAGGCCAGGAGCGCCGACCGTGCCGCCGGCCAAGCGGCCCTGAATGTTTTGGAGGAGATGCGTGCAGCAAGGCCCGACAGGCCGGAAGGCACGAGCGGCCCGCCAAGCGCGTCGAGTCGGACTCTCCCCCCGGAGCGGCTAGCCCCCAACGGAATCCATGTCTCGCTTCAAGCTCGTCTGCGACTACCAGCCCCGCGGCGACCAGCCCCGCGCCATTGCCCAGCTCACCGAGGGCCTGCTGCGCGGAGAGCGCCATCAGGTCCTGTTGGGGGTCACCGGCTCCGGCAAGACCTTCACCATGGCCAACGTCATCGCCAACGTGGAGCGCCCGGCCCTCATCATCGCCCACAACAAGACGTTGGCGGCGCAGCTCTACAACGAGTTCAAGCAGTTCTTCCCCGAGAACGCCGTCGAGTACTTCGTCTCCTACTACGACTACTACCAGCCCGAGGCGTACATCCCGCAGACCGACACCTACATCGAGAAGGATGCTTTGATCAACGACCACATTGACAAGCTCCGCCACTCCGCCACGCGGAGCCTGTTGGAGCGACGCGACGCCGTCATCATCGCCTCGGTCTCGTGCATCTATGGCCTGGGCTCGCCCGAGGTGTATTACGGGATGGTGCTCCTCCTGGAGGAGGGTGGCTCATGTCCGCGGGACGCCATGTTGCGCAAGCTGGTGGAGATCCAGTACCAGCGCAATGACTTGGATCTCCACCGGGGGACCTTTCGGGCCCGGGGGGACGTGGTGGAGATCTTCCCAGCCTACGAGGACACCGCCGTTCGGGTGGACCTGTTCGTCGACGAGGTGGAGGCCCTCTGGCAACTGGATCCCCTCACGGGCGAGAAACTCCATCGCCTGCACCGGATCCCGATCTACCCCGCCAACCACTACGTCACCCCTGAAGATATGCGAGAGCGCGCCTTCGCCGGGATCGAGGCGGAGCTGGAAGAGCGCTGTCGCGAGCTGGAGGGTGAGCGGAAGCTCCTGGAGGCTCAGCGCCTGCGCCAGCGGACCCTCTTCGACCTGGAGATGATGCACGAGATCGGGACGTGCAAGGGGATCGAGAACTACTCCCGGCACCTGTCCGGCCGGGCCCCCGGCGAGCCGCCGCCGACCCTGATGGATTACCTCCCCCGCGATGCCCTGGTCATCATTGACGAGTCGCACCAGACCGTCCCGCAGATCCGCGGGATGTACCGCGGCGACCGGTCCCGCAAGGAGACCCTGGTGGAGTACGGCTTCCGCCTGCCCTCGGCCCTGGACAACCGGCCGCTCACGTTCGAAGAGTTTGAACGGTGCGCGAGCCAGGTCCTCTACGTCTCCGCCACCCCGGGTCCCTACGAGCTCACGAAGGTCCAGGGCCGGGCGGCGGAGCAGATCATCCGGCCGACCGGCCTGATCGATCCCGAGATCATGGTCCGGCCCATCACCGGCCAGATCGATGACCTCATCCACGAGATCCGGGAGCGGGCGAAACGGGAACACCGGATCCTGGTGACGACCCTGACAAAGCGCATGGCGGAGGAACTCACCGATTACCTGTCCGACGTGGGGATCCGGGTGCGCTACCTCCACTCCGACATCGACACCTTGCAGCGGAACGAGATCATCCGGGACCTGCGCCTGGGGAAGTTCGACACCCTGGTGGGGATCAACCTGCTGCGCGAGGGGCTGGACATCCCCGAGGTGTCCCTGGTGGCCATCCTGGATGCCGATAAGGAAGGGTTCCTGCGGTCGGCCGGCTCCCTGATCCAGACCGCGGGCCGCGCGGCGCGGAACGTCGAGGGCCAGGTCATCCTCTACGCCGACGTCATGACCAATTCCATGCGGGAGGCGATCGCCGAGACCACCCGCCGGCGCCAGCTTCAGCTCGCGTACAACCAGGAACACGGCATCACGCCCGAGACGATCAAGAAGGACATCCAGGACGTCCTGGCCAGCATCTACGAGCGCGACTACTACACCGTCCCGGCCCTGCGGGACGAGGAGATCCAGTACATCCCACGGGAGGAGATCCCGGCGCTCATGGCCCAGCTCGACAAAGAGATGCGCGCCGCGGCCAAGCGGCTGGAGTTCGAGAAGGCCGCGGAGCTCCGGGACAAGATCGCCGAACTGGAGAAGCGCCGCCTCGGGATCATAGATGCCCGATGACAGCGACACGGAACGGACTGCAATTCGAGATTCGAAATTCGAGATTCGAAATTCGGGCCTCGCGGCTCATGGCTCATGGCTCGTGGCTCGTGGCTCGCCTTTCACGCTCCACGCTCCACGCTCTCATCCTGGCCTTCCTCCTCCTGCCCACGCCGTCTGCCGCCGAAACCCGCATCATCCGGCTCGTCCCGGAGACCGGCCCCACCAGGGGCGGGACGACCGTCAGGATCTATGTCGCGGGCGCAGGCCTCGCCGGGCCTGTCGAGGTGCAGTTTGGGGATCGCGTGGCGGCCAAGGTGCGCCGCCTCAGCCTCACGGCGGTGGAGGCGGTGACGCCCCCCGGCGTCCCCGGGCCGGTCGCCGTCCAGATCGTGAACGAGCTGTCTGGAACGATTACCTTGCCCGGGGTCTTCACCTACGTGCCGACGCCCCCCCAGATCTCCCAGGTGGTCCCGAGCAGCCTCCTGGCCGGCTCGGAGGAAGGTCGGATTCAGATTGACGGCAGCGACTTTCCCCCCGGCGCCGTGGTCCTGGTGAACGACACTCCCCTCCCGACCGCCGCCCTCGCCCCGGAGCGACTCCAGGCGATCGTCCCCGCCTGGCTCCTGGCCGGCCCGCGGACCCTCGAGGTGCGGGTTGCCGACGTGGACCCGGGCGGCGAGACGTCCGATGCCGCCACGCTTGTGGTGGTCAATCCTGCCCCGCAGCTCACGGGGGTGGACGTGCCGCCCCTGAATCCCAAGGACCCCGCAGGGATCGTCATCGTGCGCGGCATGGGCTTTCGCCCCGACTCGCGCATCGAGCTGGCGGGTCAGGCGACCGGGACGCGCTATCGCTCTGCCGTGGAGCTGGAGGGCTCACTCCCCCTGGCCCTCCTGGAGACAAACGACAGGCTTTCGGTCCGGGTAATGACCCCCGGCCCGGGCGGCGGCCTCTCCAACCCCTGGACGCTCACGATCGTGGCCCCGCCGCCTCCGCCTCCCCCGCCGCCCCCGCCGCCACCTCCCCCGCCGCCCCCGCCGCCACCTCCCATCCCGGGGCGCTTCGTGGTCTTCACCTCCAACCGCGACGGCGGACGCAATCACATCTACCTGCTGGATCGGCAGAGCCAGCGGCTGGATCCGCTGGAGGAAGCCAACAACCCGCACGCCAGCGACGGGTACCCATCCATCAGCGGCGACGGCCGTTTCATTGTCTTCCAGTCGAACCGTCACAGGGGCCAGCACGACATCTTCCTCTTCGATCGTGAGACCCGGACGCTGGATCTCCTGCCCGAGGCGAACCACCCGACGGCCTTTGACGGGTTCCCCAAGATCAGCCCGGACGGCCGGATCATCGTCTTCGAATCCGACCGCCTGAACGGGCGGCCGAAGGTCTTCCTTTTCGATCGGCAGACGCGCACGCTTTCGGAGCTCAGCCAGGCGAACGAGGCCACGGCCGACGACGGCCTCGCGGCCATCAGCAACTGACGGAGGAGCAACGCATCCGCGGATGACGCCGATTCACTCGTGAGCAGGCCGGGACTGGTCCTGCGGAGGAATGCGTACTATCCAGTCCGACGAGGCGGGTGGCCTCACGCCCGACGCGTGGCAAGCCCTTGGCGGGCGGCGGGTGCGAGACCTGCGGATGAAGTGGGACCAGGGGCTCGGGGGACCTCACCAGGGGGGAGGAGACCATGAAGGGCAAGGTGAAGTGGTTCAACATCACGAAGCGCTACGGGTTCATCATGCGGGATGACAAGGGTCAGGACGCCTTCGTTCATGCCAGCGACGTGGAAGGCGGGCGGACCCTCCGCGAGGGCGAAACCGTCGAGTTTGAACTGGGCCAGGACGACCGCGGCCGGCCCAAGGCGATCCAGGTCCGGGTCATCGGCTAGGCCCCGGCCTAGGCACTCCCTCCGGATCCCGGACGGGCACCTGCGGAATGTTGGTGCCGCCCGGCCCACCGGGATTCTCATCTCGGCAGGCCCTGCTGCATGCGGCGGCCTGTTTCGCCCGGAAGCCTGATCGAGGGGGAAATCTAGGGGATCGCGCGCGAACGTGAGCCTGCAAGGCTTCGCCGTCGTCGCCGGTTCCTAGGGGTGGGGCCATTCTCGAGGGGCAACGACATGCCCAGCGGTCCTCGCCTGCTGCTCCTCGACGATAACCCCAACGACCGACCCCTGATCCTCCAGCAACTTCGCCGTGAGATTCCCGGCCTTCAGGTAACAGAGATCCCCTCGGGGGCCGGGTTCGCCCGGACCCTCGAGGGCCAGGGCAGCACCTTCACGGTCGTCCTGCCGTTCATCGGCCCGGAGAGATGATTTGTGATTTGGGATTGACGATTTTCGATTGAGGCTCAATCGTCAATCAAGCCTGATCCGAGAAAAAACTTGAACCGCCATGACGCCAAGGTCGCCAAGAATACGATGTTCCGATCTCTCCACCAAAGAACCCGAAAGCGCGCTCATGGGGCCTTC
>Ga0315285_10002917_pt1 | contig 17905 bp, 8 predicted proteins | sample YL17G09_36_MG_FD_203698 | JGI IMG/M metagenome (GOLD analysis project Ga0315285, IMG submission 203698) | Sediment microbial communities from Yellowstone Lake, YNP, Wyoming, USA - YL17G09_36 | ecosystem: Environmental > Aquatic > Freshwater > Lake > Sediment | place: USA: Wyoming | collected... | reverse complement strand
AGTAAAAAGGTTGTTGATGCTGAAGCCAGTTCATTAATGCTTTATGATGAATCGAAAGACGAATTATATTTTGAAGTAGCTTTAGGAGATAAAGGTGATGCGGTTAAAGAGGTTAGGTTGAAAATGGGCGAAGGAATTGCTGGTAGCACTGCAAAAGGAAGACGTTCGATGAATGTTCCTGATGTGGGAAAAGACAAACGTTTCTATAAACTTGCGGATAAGCAAACGAAATTTAAGACAAAATCGATTCTTGCTGTTCCTTTACTTCGCGGAGATAAACTCATTGGGGTTGTGGAAGTTCTCAATAAAGTAGGCGGTGACTCTTTTACTGATGAGGATGTCAAGATAATGGAAATCCTTGCTGACCAGGCGGCTATAACCATTGAGAATGCCAAACTTGTTGTAGAAAATATAAAATCGACGAAATTAGCCGCAATTGGACAAGCTATTGCAGGAACTGCTCATTACATCAAGAATATCTTAGCAGGTGTTCAGGGAAGTATGAGCCTGATTGATATGGGGATAGATAAAGATAATTATGATATGATAAAAAATGCCTGGCCCATCTGCAAAAGAAGTAATCTCAAAATCACAAAGCTTGTCAGGGATATGCTTACCTACTCAAAAGAGAGACAACCCGTTAAATCACCCAATAGAATTACGGATATAATCAATGAGATATGTGATATGTTATGTGAAAGAGCTAAACAAGCCGATGTGAAAATAACTAAAGAATTTAATCATAATGATATTGAGATTAACGTGGATGCAGGCGCCATTTGTGATGCATTATTAAATCTTTTATCCAATTCTATAGATGCGATTGATAAAGAAGATAGATGGGTAAAGATAAAAACTGAGATGTTGGAGGGAGAAAAATTTATTAAAATAACTGTTGCGGATAATGGGTGCGGAATCCCTGAAGATATCTCGAAAAAAATATTCGACCCCTTTTTTAGCACAAAAGGTTCGAAGGGAACTGGACTGGGTCTTGCAGTAACGAAAAAAGTCATCGAGGAACATAACGGACAATTAGAGGTTGAATCAACCACTGATGTTGGAACATCCTTTTACATTACTTTACCTATAAATTAAATGTAGGGGACGTATATTATGCGTTCCTTAATTGTAGTGCGATATTTATTTCGCACAAGATTGTGTCAGGGATGTCGCTTTAAATTTTTATTAATTACTGGTAACTCAATCCAAAGGTGCATCTATCGCAGGTGGTTTCTTCGCTGTTGCAACAATCGAAAAAAATCTGAAATAAGCCCATCTGTTTTATAAATGTATCAACAAGTTTTCTTTTTTGTTTGTCCTGACCCAATAATCTTTGTTTCATAAATCTCGTAATGACATTCTCTTGTTCAAAATGAAAATGCTTATATAACTCCTGGATTTTATTTTCTATATCTGGCAGGTTGGTATTCCTTGCATATATAATTATTAATGGGAACAAACAGTTTAGAATAATTGAATATGCTCTATCCTCACCAATCAGACTAACAGGATTTTTTGTTTTCTTACCATTCAGAGAAAATCTATGAGTCCAATAATCATCCAGTTTTGTACTGAAAATATCTATAAGATTTTCTTCCAACTTACTAACCTCTTTTGTAGTAAATTTACTAAGAGCATCCTTTACAGTTTCAAATAAAGATAGGAATATCCCTTTATCTTTCGTTCTCGCAAGAATATAACTGATGCCAGCAATTCTTCGCATCGGGAAATTGGGTGGTCTCACACTCACAAACCACCCTTTTGATGCAGGAATAATTCTGTCAGAATAAATAGAAGCGATGCCTGACCATATCTCATTTTGCTTATTCAAATATATCTGAGTGTCATCATCTAATGAGTGTTTCATTCGTTCAAATCTGATAAGATTTGCAACATTCATTAATAAAGCCTGAATAAAAAAGATAGATTCCTTTTCACTTTTTAATTTGGTAAATTCCTTTACCTCTTTGTATGGCACTCTTTTAGATAAAAGAAAAAACAGATGTTTGCTACTTTTATACCCCATTGCTGTCATTAAGGACTGGTATAAGACCTGGTCATAATTTTCGCCTTCTAATTGTTTCTGGAAGCGGTTAATCTTGTTTTCAATACGAACCCCCCCTGATATTTCAAGCATTTCGCTAATCTCATTTTCTGGATGCGACAATATGTTTTGCGAACATAAACCGGGGTAAAATTTTGTTTTAAACGTATATTCATCCATTGATAAGAATTCAGGCAACGATTCCTTATTTTGATTCACGATATCCGATAGTTCAAGTTGTTCAATAGGATTATCCATAAAACCTTTCACAGTGGCGAAGTTTAAGTCATTCTTGTAAATGATATGGAGAATCACATTTTGATACTGAGGATTTTCTTGGTGTTTGTGATTTTTCCAATCCGATGATAAGATATGAATTTCCACATCTCCTTTTATGATTTTATCTCCAATTTTTAATTGGGCGTTAATGAAATCGGGACCAGCTTCTTTATTCCATCTCCCCGGATTGATAATCTCAAGAAGCTTATTTGATGCGGTTTTCAGAGGATTATGAAGAAACAATCTCCCCGCCCAGAGCTGTTGCAGCAATTTTTCATTTATTTCCTCAGGATAAAGGTTAGTAGGTGTTCTAATTACAAAACCTCTATTGTTAGTAAAAATCAGATTGAGTAACTCCTGATATTTTTGATTAAGGTTTATATTAGATTTTATTTTCATTTATAATGATGAATTTAGACAGGATAAACAGGATATATAGGATTAAAAAAATAAATTTTTTAAATTATCCTGTATATCCTGTCTATCATTGTTAATTTTGTTTTTTATTTAGTTAATCTACACCAAGACTTTTCAGGACTTTTTGGGATTTACTTGCCCATTCGCTATCAGGTTGAGTCGAAATCGCTTTTCTGAAATTTATAATCGCATCATTAATTTTATTCTGTCTAACATAAACATACCCCAAGCCATAATAGGCACCTGCAAAATCAGGGTCAATCTGAATCGCCCGCTGTTGAGAAACCTCAGCGTTTTTAAAATAATCTTCGTAAGATTCACCACGATTCTTTTTACGCGTTCCTAATTCCAAATAAGACCATCCCATATTACGATAATATTCAGGGTTATTCGGGTCATATTCAACAGCTTTTTTGAAGAGTTCAATTGCCCCAAGAAAATCATCTTTATTATACAACTGGTATCCTTTTTGTGATAATGTTGATGCTAATTTTCTCTGAAGCTTGAGATTAGTCGGGTCTAAATTCAATGCTTGTTCGAGAAGTTCAGTTGCCCTATCATAATTACTGATTTTGAGCATATCGAGTGCTTGGGAATATAACGCCTCAGCTTGATTTGACTTGTCTATTTCAGTGTTATTAGGGGTTGTAACATCGGAAACAATCTCGGAAGAAAAATAACGATAATAAATGTAATATCCTGCCCAGGCGAATCCAACTATAATAGTGCAAATTATAATACTATATATAGCAAACTTGAATAATTTTGACGAAAGAAAACTACGAAAACCGGGCTCAAAAATTTTTAACTCCATAGTCCCCTTTGTGCCTTCCTGGGCAGTTTTCCCTTCCAGAGCTTTATGTAATAAAATCCTGATATCTTGCCTTAGGGGAGCTAAATGTAAAGCCCTGCTAAAGGCATCAAACGCCTCGGGATACTTCTCATTATTCAAATAATCCACACCTTCTTGAATATATTGTTCTAATAATGATTCTTTATTCATTCCTGTATCCTAATAGGTATAATATATATGATAATTAATTGTTGAGAAGAATATTAGGATTGTAAATAAGAGAATTTCAACTATAAAATGAAAAAATAAAATTTTTGATAATAAATTATTGTAATCAACAATAATAAAGATATTATAAAATTGACATTAAAACTAATTGAATGACATTTCTGTTATGGGGATTTCTATATTTATCTTTTTTAAATTAGAACCGTCTAAATCAATTTGCATCAACTGATTTTTAGGTGGATTATTAGGCCAATTTGTATTAAAAATGAATAATAACTTGTTTTCATTATGAAAAAAACGTGGATTTTCTAAATTTTTTCTTAAATCTGTTAATTGTCTTATTTTTATATTTTGTAAATCAGTAATAAAAAGCTCGTATTGAAAAAATCCCTTGTAATCTTTCCTTTTATCCTTAAATGCTAATAATTTGTCATCGGGACTAATTTGTGGTTCAAATTGTTCTCCTTCAGGTAAAACATTTATTAATTTTTCTGGTTCTTCCAAACTTATTCGAAAAACTGAATATTTACTTTTATATTCAAGTCTCTTAAATAAAATACTCTTTCCATTAGATGTTATAGAAAGAGAACGAATATTATAAGCCTCTAAGTTTGTTATTCTCTTTTCATCTGATCCGTCAATATTAATCGAAAATATATCAAACTTATGAGGACGATCTTGAGCAATAGGAGAATAACTTCCAAAATAACCCGATTTTAAAAAATATATCTTCTTGCCATCAGGGAAAAAAATAGCCTCTGTAATATTTTCATCTTTTGAGGTTATTTGTTTTATATCTGAACCATCTTTATTCATAATATTTATATATCCTATACAACTTTTAACATCTTGTGGATATGATAAAAATAATATCTTAGTCCCATCTGGAGAAAATTCAGGATCTGTGTGAGAAGCATTATTGGGGTAAGTAAGTCTTTTTATATTGTTTCCATTAATATCGGCGATATAAATCGAAGCAATACCTTCTTTATAAATAGAGAAAGCAATATATTTGTCATCAGGTGATATTGAAAACTTAGATGACAATTCTGTATAATTATTTTTAGTTCTACAACCAATAAATGTTAATGAAGATAAAACGAATAATGATGTTACTAAAAATAATGTTTTGTTCATCTTAATCTCCTTTATCTATCTTTTATCTAATAAAAACAGATATGCATCTTCGAGGGTTGGGGAGACTTCGATGGAGTTTGAGAGATAATCATCTTTCTTAATGAATCGTAGGAGAATCCCTTTGAGCGTTGCTTTGCGATAGATAACTTTGTGGTGTTCAATTAGCTTTTGCACTTCAGATTCCTGACCTGTAAATTCATAAATGTTTCCTGATGCCATTGAAATAAGTTCTTGAATCGAACCGTGAAAGAGCAATTCACCTTCATTTATAATCGCCAGGTCATTGCAACTCACCGATATGTCTTCAACTATATGTGTGGAAAGTATTATAATTCTGTCTCGACTTAATCTGCTTAGGAGATTTCTGAATTTCACTCTTTCAATCGGGTCAAGACCCGCTGTGGGTTCATCAACGATTATAACTTTGGGGACTGTAATCAAGGCTTTGGCAATTGCAATTCTTTTTTTCATTCCACCCGAGAAATTTTTTATTTTCTCATCTTTTACATCAATTAAATCGACTTCTTTTAGTAATCTTATAGCAGTTTTTGCCCTTTCCTTACTTGATTTGATGCCTGATAGCAAAGCAAAATAATTTAGATATTGATAAGCTGTAAAATCTTCATAAAGATTAAATGATTGAGGAAGATACCCAATTTGTCTTTTTGCAAATGGTTTTTGAGTTATTATATTACAACCGTTAATATAAACTGCACCGAAAGTCTGTCTTAATAACCCTGCAATAATTTGCATCAAGGTAGTTTTTCCTGCTCCATTCGGACCCAAAAGTCCAAACATCCCTCGAGTGATTTTCATATCAATTTTCTTTAAGGCTTCAATACCTTTTACAGGTCTCGAACCATATCGATATTTCTTTGAGGGAATAAAATTGAAAATCTTTTTAGGTTTAAAAACAGGATAAATTTTGCAGAGATTTGTTATTTCTACAGATAATTCCTCCTCTTCTGTAGTGCGACATTTATGTCGCAATTCTATGCGAGATGAATCTCGCACCACATCGGTTTCATAAGAATCAAGGAATGTATCGAAGGAAATTCCTGATGAGACATAAATTGGTGCTGAATATGAGGAAGCTATTGCGAGTCTTTTCATTCGCATTCTCTTTGGACTCCAGAAAAGTAAAGTCCATCTCAAACCAAATATTTGGTTAAATATTTTTGCAAATAATCTCTTTATAAAATTTATTGTATCTTCTATTGTCAAATAAGTAGAAGGAATAATTACCAGAGTAAGTAAAGTTGAGCTTATTAATCCTCCTGAAATGGTTATTGCCATTGGAGACCACATATTATCTTCTTTGATTCTTAAAGCGAGTGGGAGTAATCCTAAAACTGTTGTAGCTGTTGTCATAAGAATTGGTTTTACTCTATGATAACAACCAATTAAAACAGCTCTTTCACGTGAGTATCCCTTTCCTTTTCTTAAAATATTGTGAACATAATCAATCAAAACAATTCCATTATTGACAACAATTCCGGGTAGTAATAATACTCCAAAAGCGGACATTTCCTCAAAGGGAGTATGAGTGAAATATAAAGCCCAGATAACACCAATTATTATCAGAGGGATAGTGAACATAATAATGAAAGGGGAGAAGTATGATTCAAAAGTTGCAGCCATAAGCATATAGATAAGAAATAAAGAAATTGTTACAGCCCAATATAAATTTTTTTTCATCTCATCAACTTTTACTTCTTCACCGGATAACTTCGCCACATAACCAGCAGGAAATCTGAGATTGTTTAAGATTTCACTTATCTGATTTTTTACTTCAGCATATTTATAATCTGGGCTTGTAAAGAAATTAATATGCACAACTTTTTCCTGATTTTCTCTATAAATAGAACTGGGGGAACTATCGAATTTGATTGTGCTAATATCCTGCAATGGAATTTCATTGCCAAATCCGGAGAATACTTTCATATATTTAATATCATTCAGTAGTTTGTTTTTGGCTCCTTCAAGTTTAAATACGATGTCTATATCTCTATCAGCCTCTGTGTATTTTAACGAGGTTATTTTTCCTCTTTCACGTGTACTCTCAATATCAGCGACGATACTATTAACCGAAATATTAAATAGAGATGATTTTTCAGGATCGATAATGACTTGCGCTTCAGGATTGCCCTTCTGAGTTTCTAATTCCGCTTTACGAATGCCTTTTATGAAAGAGAGTTCATTAATCAACACATTCGCAAGGAATAGTTGAATATTATAATCAGGTCCTTTCAGGTCAATTGTTCCACCTTCCCCATACTGAATATTTGTCATTTCTTCCGGGTTATTAGGATAAAGAGTCACTTCGGCATTTTCCACTGGACCGATTTCATCAATTATAGTTTTCTTAATATCTTTAACTGTTCTTTTTCTTTCGCTTATATCTTTGAGGTTAATCGAGAGGTTTGACCCGTTTTCATCAATCCAGGTTCGCATAATTTTTTTCTCAGGTAAAGAATCAACCTTTTTTTCCACCTGTTTAACTATATCAGATGCTGTATCAATATTTGTTCCTTTAGGAAATTTAACATAAACCATGAATGAGTCTGCCCGTGCTGATTCTTCATTCATCCTTCCTGATTCGAGATTTTTTCGCATATAGACAAATGTAAAAATTATGACCAAAGCAACAACTAAAATAACTCTGACTCGGTGCCTTAAAGCACCTTTGAGGATGAAACCGTATATTTCTCTTGTTATTTTTCTTGTTCTTCTCGAATCCTTATATTTATAAGGATACCAACGAGTTAACCAATGGAAAAAGTTGTCTATTGTCTTGCTGAGCTTACTTTTTTCTTTATCTCGTGGAGTCAGGATTTTTGATGCTACCATAGGAATAAGAGTCAGAGATACAATCAGTGACATAATAATTGGGAAAGCGATAGCAAAAGCACCTTCTTTGAAGATGAGTTTTATTTCCCCTGATATAAATAAGATTGGGAGAAAGACAACAACGGTTGTAGAAGTAGCAGCGAATAGCGCCTTGCCGACTTCATAACTTCCTATTTTGGCGGACTGCACTGCATTGCCTGTTTGTTTATAATGCCTATAAATGTTCTCAAGAACCACAATAGAATTATCAACAAGCATACCCACACCAATTGCTAAACCGACTAATGAAATAATGTTTAGAGATAGATTCTGAAAATACATTAAATTAAATGTGGAGATAATAGAAATGGGAATGGCAGCAGTAATGATTAAAGTCATTTTGATATTTCTTAAAAAGAGGAAAAGAACAAGGATAGCAAGTAATCCTCCAATAATTGCCAGATTGGCTACTTTATTAATTATCTTTTCAATCATCTCAGCATAATCTTCTGAAATTGACACTTCAAATCCTGGGGGTAGACTATTATTTATATCCTGAACTCTTTTTCTTACTTTCTTAGCGAGTTTAATAGGATTAACCTTCGCTTCTTTTTTAATCCTAATTCCAATAGCATTTTTTCCATCAATTCTATAAATCCATTCTGGTTTATTGAGGTTTTCCTTGACTGTAGCAATGTCTTCAAGAGCCACAGTTCCATTATTATCAACTTTAATTTCCTTTAATAAATCAATATCCTCTAATTTTGTGTTTAATTTTACATAATAGGTTTGATTAACTCCTTTAAGTTCACCGATAAATAAATCTTCATTCGTATACGAGCTAATTTTAGAGATTAATTGATTGAATGGAATAGCATATTGAATCATCTTGTCTTTGTTAAGTGTAATATCAATTGTCTTCCAATAATAACCTCCGACATCAACTCCAGCCACTCCACTTATATCTTCTAACTGTTGTTTTATTTTATCTGTAGCAAGGTTACGAAGCGAGGATTCATCCGATTCACCTTTAATGACAACTTCCATAAAGAGCCATTTAGCAAAGGAGGTATCAAAATTTCTTGCATTAGCATAAAAAGTTCTTGGAGGAAAATTTTTTCGGAATAGATTGAGCTTGTCATTGAAGTCAATCACATTAAAACGCATATCGACTCCATATTCAAATTCGACAGACATCCAAACACCCCCACTATATGTCCAGGAACTAATTTTCTTTACTTTTGGCATCGAAGCTACAAGTGCTTCTAAGGGAGCAGTAACTTTTTCTTCCATTTCTTCAGGAGACCCTTCATATTGAGCCCAGACACCCATTGCGGGAAAGGAAATATCAGGAATAATTTGAATCGGTAATTGCTGGAAAGAAATAATTCCCAACAAAGTGATAGCGATGAAAAACATCGTTGTTGTTATAGGATGTGATATGCAAAAATCTGAAATTTTCATAAATATAATTCTATGTAACCACGAATCACACAAATATTCACGAATAGAAAAAAATCAGATTAGTGTAAATTTGTGAGATTCGTGGTTTCTTAAGTTTGTAATTCAATTATTTCAAATTTTCTCTCATCGTGAATTCTGGAGTGTGTTTCATTGTCCCATTTGGGAATTTGAATTATCCAGCCATCAGGGTCAAGGGCAACAAATAAAGGTCTATCCGGAACTATAAGATTAATTATCTTTTCTTCTTCTGGTTTAAAAAATAATTTTTCTGTTATTTGATCTCCTTCCGTTTCAATGTAAATAGGAAGAATTGTTGTGGCTTTACTTTTATTTTTGACGATAACTGTTATTTTATAATCCATTCCGATAGTTTTTTTGTCATCAAACATTTCTGCCAATGCTTTTGTAATCTCAAATTCAGGGATTTTATCCGAATAAAACCACTGCTCAAGGAACCAGTCTAATTTTTCACCAGAAATTTTTTCTACTAATTGAATAAAAGTTTTTTCATCGATATATTTTTCTTTGAACTCATTCAAATAAGCTTGAATAAACTGAATGAATTTTTCATCTCCCATAATCAATCTGAGCATCGTATAGATTGCCAATCCTTTATTGTAACTAAAATCGGGAAATGGTTTACTATAATCAAAGATGTTGCTTTGAAAAACATCAAAATTATGATTTTTAGATTTTTTATTAAGTAGAATATCTCTCTTATAATATGTTCTTTCAAAAATAGGGGATAAGTTAATAGTAAGAAAATTCTTAAAAATATCTTTGAAAAAATATTTTGTTTGGTTCGTGGACTTAATGCAATTACTCACATATTGATTAATTATTATGTAGTTTAATTTCCAAATATAAGAGTCAAATGGTTGGAATTTGGTGAACTTAGCTTGATTATAAGGGTCTTCTCTAAGAGTCTTTTTATATTCAGGTAATAACTTTTTTAATTTTATAAAATCATAACTCGAAATAGAGAAAGGATCGAAGTAAGATAAAAATGGATTTTCGTATAAAATCAGATGTTCAGAAGTATATTTCCCAAGAACCTTACTCATTCTTTGAAAATAGTCTTTATATTCATTTAATAAAAAATCAATTACTTCTTCATTATTATTTAGATAGTAAAACTTAATTTTTAAATCACCATAATCTTTGTCAATATGCTTATAATTCCCGACCATAATGTTAATCTGGGATAAGCTATGATTTAAACTGATTTCATAAATATTTCTGTTTTCTTTTTCTTCCATTTTAAGAGAACCTTCTTCTGTAATTGGAACCAAGTGCTTGGGAAAGTTAAGAGATAGGTCATATCTAAAATTCTGTGCCAATGATTCGGTGTAGTCATTTAGACTTTTGTTGAATTCAACAATCTGAGGATACCATTTATAGTGAGGATTCAGTGTAAAGGTTTTCAAAAAAAGAAGTCTTCCATTCTCTAACGTAATACATCCATTATATTGAATCAATAATTCCATAGTTCCAAGTGGATTAAGAGGTTTGTCGAGGTCTATAAAGATTTTATCAATCAGTTCTTTAAAAATGAGTTCTTTGCCGTTACAAGATATTTTTTTGACCTTTAAGGTTTTATTCAAACTTAAAATAATTTTGTCTATAGGCTTATCCGTAGGGTTATAAATTCCCATTTTAGAAGAACAATCTATTTCATCAATGTCTTTTAATGTGAGTTTAATTGAGTAACTTCCGATAGCGGGGACTATTTCTGGTTTAGGTGCTTTGATGAGTTCCTTTTTATCCTCATTCCATTTCTCCTGCAATTTTAAACTATCATATCTTGAATATGAGTAAATCGATAAGGATAAAATGATATAGATTATAATTGTAAAAAAAGCCAAATGAACTTCTCTTCCAACTCTCTTATCAATTTTAGCATCAGCAATGAATCTGATAAAAGTCGGCATATGATGCCACTTCTTCCCATAATTGATGAGTACTTTGCGTTGAGGTTCACTTCGACGAGAATGATAACAGCTCAGTGTCAATAAAAATAATGATACGAAAAGAGTGTTTATGAATTGAATAATAAGAGGTGGATAATAAATAACCATTCCTATAGAGGGAGAATAGAAAGATAGAATCATTTGAAGTTGATTCAGCGAACTTAAATAGGTCAAATAAATATCATTTTTTGTAGGGATATGTATCAAAATATTTATTAATACGAATATTATAATTGTTATTATGCAAGCTACAATATCATATTTGAACACTGTCCTTATCCAGATTGTCAAAGCTGTTATTAATATTATATTGGGTAAGAGAGCAAAAGTCAAAATATAAGTAGAAGGTGTAAAATGAATTTCTATGTTCTTTGTTGCTAATAATAAAGGCAAATAGACAATTAAAGCCGAAAGGAAGCTCATAAGAACAATGATACTGATAAACTGACCGATTGAAAGAGCAAGAATAGAAAATGGTTTTGGCATCAAAAGATTGTGAATATTTCTTTTTTTTATAATACCAACTGTCTCTATTGAAATTAAGATATTGGCAATTAAAAGAAATAGAGTTATCAGAAACAATCTGTCAATTCCGATGTCTATGATTGATATATCTATATATTTCTTTAATAAGAAAGAAACAATAAGGACTATAAGGAAAGAGAGACGAAAACGCCAGCTCCGGATATGCATTAAAAATTCATAATAGGCTATTTTTATAATGTCTGATAGGAATTTCATAATGATTTAAAAAATATATTTTAACAGGATTAACAAGATAGGCAGGATAGAATGTTTTAAAATATATCCCGTAAATCCTGTTCATCCTGTCGAATTTTTTGTTATTTCGATCTAAAAATAATTCTTTTTAAAAATATGATTATATCATCTGTCATACTGTAGACTATTGGGATAATGAACAATGTTAGGATAGTTGAGGTCGTTAATCCTCCAATGACTGTAATAGCCATTGGTGCTCGTAATTCAGCACCTTTGCCGATACCTAATGCTAATGGTATTAAAGCAAGTATAGTTGTCAGAGTAGTCATAAGAATCGGTCTTAATCTTCTTTGACCGCCTAATAGAATCGCTTCTCTTATATCTTTGCCTTCTTGTCTTATCTGATTGATACAATCAATTAAGACAATAGCATTATTCACAACAATTCCTCCCAACATAACAATACCAATATAAGCCATAATGTTTAAAGATTGGTTTGTTAAAAGAAGTGACCATATAACTCCAAGAAGAGCCATTGGGAGTGTGAACATAATAATAAAAGGATGAACAAGCGATTCAAAAAGAGATGCCATTACCATATAAACTAAGATGACTGATAAGATGAGGGCTAATTTTAAATTTCTAAATGATTCATTTCGTTCCTCTTCTTCTCCACCAAACGAAATTTGATAATCGGAAGGAATTTCAATCTTTTTTATTTTTCCCTGTATATCAGTAATTGCTTTACTTAATTTGATATCTTTTACATCGCTTGTGACCCTTGCGATTCTTTCTTGTCTTCTACGATAAATTTCTCTTGCACCAATTTTATTTTCAAATTTTGCAAAATAACTCAGTGGAAAAATCTTCTCTGTCTTGGATTTAAACTGTAAATTACTTAAATAAGCTAAACTTTTATCCTTAATCTGAGAGAGTTCGATAGTAATATCTTTATCTCCAGTGGTATCTTTGAACGTTGAGACTTTACTTCCTATGATTCTATATTTTATATCCTCAGCTAAGGTTTGGGGGTCGAATCCAAGTGAGGTAGCAAGTTCCTTATCCAATTTAATAGTAATTTCCGGATTACCTTCTTGAATATTTGTTCTGATGTTATAAAGATAGGGGATTTCTTTTATTGTATCAGAAATGTTCTGTGCTAATTGATTAATTCTATCAATATTTCTCCCTTTTATTTCTATAATAATAGGAGCGGATTTTGTGCCTAATAAATCAGAAATGGTATTTTGTTGCTCGATAAATTTTACTTTTAATTCGGGAATTTTCTCAATCAGAGTTTTAAGGTTTGAAATAATCCCTGCTGTGGTTATTCCTTTTTTGTTTGAAAGAGTCACCTGAATTTCAGCGGTATTGGGTCCTTCTACATCTTCACTTGCCTCAGATAAAGTTGCTTCTTCCGCTCCTACTTTTGAATAATATTTTGTAACCATATCTCCGAGGCTTCCCAATTTTCCTTCGATTTCTCTGACAACAGCATCAGTAGCATTAATAGTGGTTCCTGCAGGCATAGAGACTTTAAGAATAAATTGGCGCTGGTCTGATTTAGGAATAAATTCCTGCGGAATCCTTTTAAGGAGTGGAAGTGATAAAATAAAAATAATTATAGTGGTAATTAGAAAAGAAAATCGATGATTTAATGCAAAATGAAGAATTTTTGCGTATCTTTCTCTTTTTTTTTCCGCCTTCTTCTTTAGCCTTAAATATTTTGCGCATAAGACCGGAATCAGAAGAAGGGCTACAATAAGGGAGGCGGTTAAGGAATAGACCACAGTCATTGCTTGCTCTTTGAATAATAAACCTGCTATGCCATGAACATAAACAATTGGCACAAAGACTACTATTGTAGTCAGTGTTGAAGCCACAATTGCCATCCCGACTTCTGATGTCCCTGTGACTGCAGAATCTTTATAGTTTTTCCCTTCTTGTAAATGTCTGAATATACTCTCAAGAACAACGATGGCGTTATCGACGAGCATTCCCGCACCTAATGCTAAACCGCCAAGTGACATTATGTTCAGAGATATATTCTGAAAATACATTAGATTAAATGTCGCTATGATGGAAATGGGAATTGCAATGGAGATAATAATTGTTGGTCCAATTCTTCTCAGAAAAACTAATAAGATAATGACAGCAAGAAAGCCTCCAACAATGGCATTGCTTTTAACTTCATTGATAGCATCTTTGATGAATTTCGATTGGTCATAAGCCAATTCAATCGTTACATCTTTTGGAATTCTCTTTTTTAAATCTTCTAATGCTTTTTCTACCAATGTAACCGCGTTAACCGTATTTGCCCCTGCTTCTTTATAAATTTCAATTCCGATAGCCCTTTTTCCATTCAATCGAACAATACTTTTTGCTTCTTTGAATTGAAGTTCTATCTTTGCGATATCTTTGAGATAAACAGGGACTTTTTCTTTATATCCCACGACAACTAAATTTATCTCATCGAGATTTTTAAATTCACCTATAGCTTTGAGCAAATACTTTTTATTTGCCTCCTCTATCCAACCGCCAGTGGCATTCACATTAACGGATTTTATGGCTCGTGAAATATCATCGGCTTTGAAACCATAGTTTAACATTAAGTTCTCATCAACACTAATAAGGACTTCGCGTTCTAAACCACCATTGATTTTTGCTGTGGCGACACCTTCAATTCTCTCAAGATTTGGTTTCAAGACCTTATCTGATAATTTATATAATTCTTCAATGTCATCGATTCCAGATACTGCATAAGTCATTATTGGCAGTGCATTAGGGTCATATCTCAGGACATTCACATCTGCCACTTCCTCAGTATTTCTGATATTAGCCACTGCCTTTTTCACATCGAGCAAGGCGTAGTCCATATCCGTTCCCCAATCGAAATCTACCATAACTACTGAATAATCCGCTCGTGATATAGACGTGATGTCAGATACATCTTTTAACGTTACAAGATTTCTCTCAAGTGGTTCACTGATACGTCGCTCTATCTCTTCTGGAGATAAGCCAGATGCCGTAACAATCACTGTTACTCTTGGTGATTTGATATCAGGAAATAAATTAGTAGGTAGTCTTTTTAAGGAGATAATCCCTAAAAGAATTATAGAAAGAAAGAGCATAAATATTTTTACAGGCGATTTAACTGCAATGGATGGTAATGACATATTTTTCTCTTTAAAAAATAGAATATGGTGCGGTATCCCTGCCGCATTTCAATTAAGTAATTTCCATTTTTCTTATTCTTCGAATCAAATAATCATACAAAGCAATTATTACAATAATAACAATAATTCTATTTTCAATTATTACTAATGATGGAAGATATGTTTTTTTCTCATCATTAAAATAATACATAAAAATATTGATGGGTCCAATTTGGGGTAACAATTTAAAATGAATAAAGAAAATCACGGCACTTATGAAACCCGCAATGAATGTGTTCTTTGTAAATGTAGATATAATAAGAGTTGTAATGCCAATAACACTCATATTGATTGTGGAAAATATTATCATCGTTAAAGGAGAAAAATCTGGAAAGAAGATGTAATAAAGATAAGCCTGAATAACAATTAGGCTTAAAACCCAGACCATTGCCGTGCCTAATTTGATAAAAATAATCTGGTTTGGATAATGAACTGACGATAGGAAAAAAGAGAATGTATTTCTTTCTTTTTCCCCTGTGATTAATCCCATTGATAAGGTTATTGTGATGATTCCAGTATAGAACTGAATCGCATAGAATATTTGGGAGGCCAAATAAATGGATTGGCTAATTTGAATAACATAATAAATGATTGTAACGATAAAAATAGATAAAACTTGTTTGGTAAAAATCACCTTGCTGGTGTAAAAGAATATCAAACTTATGTTTCGAATATTCCTTATTACTCTCTGGATAAAATTAATTATCCTTTTAATATTTCCGATTTTATTTTGTTTGTTTAAAGTTAATTCTGAATTATTCATCAGCATTTTTTCTGACTACAAAATTTTGAAAATAAATATAACTATCTTCCAAAGAAGGTTCTACAGTATTAGCTGATATAGTCGGTTTTGAGTCTGCAACTATTCTAACAATAATGTTAGAATTTTTTTCGATGCAAGATACTATGCAAAAGATCTTATGAATTTCATCAAGTTCCACAGGTTCAATTTCAAATTCAAATGTCTTACCTATGGCATAGGCGATAAAATCAGTAGGTGGACCTTTATATCGTATTTCACCTTCATCGATTATAGCCATATCAGAACAAGCAAATTCCACATCTTTAATTATATGCGTCGATAAAATAAGGATTCGGTTCTGAGCAATTTCAAATAAGGCGTTTCTAAATTTAACTCTTTCTTCAGGGTCGAGTCCTGATGTGGGTTCATCAAGGATTAGTATCTTGGAATCATTTATAAGAGCCTGAGCAATTCCTAATCTTTGTTTCATTCCACCAGAAAATGTTTTGATATACCTCTTTCGCACATCGTATAAATCTACTTTGTGTAATAAGTCATCGACTAATCCTATTCGCTTTATTTTTGGAATACCATATAGGGAAGCGATGTAATGAAGAAATTCATACGCCTTTAGATTAGGATAAAAATCGTATTCCTGAGGTAAATAGCCAATTATTTGTCTTGTTTCTTCAGGATGATGGAACAAGTCGGCATCATTAAAATAAATAAGACCTGAAGTAGGTTCGAGAAGTAGTGTCAGTATGGACATTAGAGTAGTTTTTCCAGCACCATTAGGACCTATCAATCCGAACACGGATTCGCCAATCTCAAGATTGATATTTTTTAAAGCAATTTTACCATTTTGATAAATCTTGTTTAAGTCTTTTATAATTAACTTCATTTTTTTATTTTTTCTCTGTAGTCTCTGTGGTTAATGCACCTTGTTTTTCTTTTTCCACATTCATAATATTGACGGGAGAATTATTCTGAAGTGTTTCATAACCCAAGACAACTAATTCATCACCTTCTTTTAGCCCTGAGGTAATCTCAACCGTATCTCTATTCTCAAGCCCTAATGTAACTTCAGCTTCAATTGCCTTTTCATCTTTATCTACAACAAACACAACATTACGATTACTTCTTCTCAATATTACTTCACGTTGGATTGCAATTGCATCTAATATCCGTTTCACAATCAAATCCACTTTAGCAAACATTCCGGGTCTCAAATTCGCATTAGGATTATCAACAATTACATTGACCTTAAATGCCTTTGTGTTTGTATCAATTATTGAAGAGATGTCATTTACAATCCCGGTGGTTTTTATATTATCTTTTGTATAAACAAGAATTTCAGCTTCGCTTTTATCAGGTTGCACTGATTCAATATCCTTTGCGGTAATATCACACTCCAGAATCACCTTGGAAATATCAATCACACCACATATTATTGTTCCCATTCCGATAAGCTGGTTTTCAATATTATGAATAGTGGATGTATTTTGAATTGCCACTGAAGTTTTACTTTGAAGGCTATCAGGACTAATAATCAAGCCATCGATAGGTGATTTTATTACAATATTTTCGAGTTTTCTTTGAGCCTTTACTAAATTATCTCTGGAACTCTTTAATCGTATCTCAACCTGTTTCTTATTAATCTCGTTACCAGTATTTTTTAATTTTGTCTGGTCGAGGTCTCTTTTTGAAACAAGCCCTTTACCATAAAGTTCTTTAAATGTATTATAATCCAATTGAGATTGTTCGAGATTAGTAGTTGCAAGAGAAAGACTCTCCTCATTTATTCTTACATCAGCCTTTGCATTTTCTATTTCGACTTTAATATCTCTATCATCCAATCTGGCGATTACTTCTCCTTTTTTAACAAATTCACCATCCTTCCAAATCTTCATAAAATGGATTCTTCCGCTTTCTTCTGATTTAACGGAGATAGTCCGTAGCGGCTTTACTGTTCCGGTTGTATAGACATAAACTTTAAATTCTCCACGAACAACTTTTTGTGTAGAGACAGGAGTTTTATATACCTTTTTTTCTTCTTTTTGCTTATCA
>Ga0315285_10002915_pt1 | contig 17906 bp, 9 predicted proteins | sample YL17G09_36_MG_FD_203698 | JGI IMG/M metagenome (GOLD analysis project Ga0315285, IMG submission 203698) | Sediment microbial communities from Yellowstone Lake, YNP, Wyoming, USA - YL17G09_36 | ecosystem: Environmental > Aquatic > Freshwater > Lake > Sediment | place: USA: Wyoming | collected... | reverse complement strand
AATTTCAAAAATTTATTTTCACCACCATTTTTTAACACAGATAAATCTGTTGATATGGCAGGGGTATATGTATTTTTTTCGCAAGAACTGCGAGCTAAAGCTCGCGTTACAATAAATAATGTTTTGTAACCACAAGATGGTAAATCAACATTAGCTTCGACTGATATGCTCTGCATCTTCTGTGAACCATACACCACATCATCAATAAATATTTTACCTGTTTTAATATCAGAAGGAATGACATTTCCTTTATCATCAACAAGGCATAGTTTTCGGTTCTTATCTTTAACAGAATCATAAGGAATGTTCACTTCTCCTTTTACAAAAGCATTTCTTTTCCAATTAAGAGTGTTGAAAATAACAATTGGAATGCCATCAATCTTTGATTTTAGATTTATATTATTCACAATATTAAATTTCGCTTGATTGATTAATACATCACAAACCTGTTGAACTCTTGTAAAACGATTTTCCATATCCCGATGAACCGCATCCACACTGCATCCACAAATATCATCGTGGGGATGATTTTTCAGGAGAAGTTTCCAAACATATTCGATTAAATCCTTCTGATAATTATGCCCTTCTAAATAAGCAAAGCTTGATAATGGCTCAAGATACCTTTCAATAAGCTTCTGACATTTGTCATTTTCCATTTTCAAATACATTCTCGCAGAATAAACACCAGAGAGCAACCAATGATACCTTCCCTTATTTAATTCGCCTTTGTATTCCTTCAATTTTGGATTTACTGATTTGCTATAATTAATATAATCCTCAAAAGAGCAATGAACAAAATAGACATCCTTTATATTTTTATTCAGATGTTCAATAACATCTCCAATATCTTCTTGGGCAAATAAATGGTCAGCGTTATTATGAAATAAAAGAATTCCTGTCCTATTATAAGGTTTTAATTTCCGAATCGCATTTTTCGCTTCATCTACTGCTATATCCAAATCAGCTTTAGCTGTAGAAACTCCTTCGGGTTCCCATAATTGTCGTTTATAAGGGAATCCCAGAGCAGGGGTGTTACTATAACCAAAACGTTGATGTATCGCCAGCACTTTACTTTCATTATCCGGTGCAACCCAGATAAATTCAGTTCCTAATTCTTCTCCCTCATCACCCATTCCCCTCATAAACAAAAAGGAATCTATACCAAAACCATTAAGTATCTGAGGTAATTGTGAGTAATGCCCGAATGGGTCTGGAATGTAACCAACATTCATTGAATGACCAAAACTCTCAGCAATCTTTTGACCAATTAAAATATTTCTTATCATAGCCTCGCCACTAACAAGATACTCATCAGGCAAAATATAAAAAGGACCAATTAACAGACGACCCTCTTTGACATATTTCTCAAGCTCAGATCGTCTATGGGCCATAATCTCAAGATAATCTTCAATTACAACAGTCTGCCCATCCAGAACAAACTTCTTAAAATTCTTTTTTTTCTTTAGCACATCAAGAAGATGATTGATAACATTTACTAATTTAATTCTAAACTGTTCAAACGGGACATACCATGCTCTATCCCAATGCGTTGCGCTTACGATAGCTACAATATTTTCCTTCTCCTTTAACATCCCCTGAACATTTAATTCTTCGTTTTCTCCATCTTTTAGTGATTTCATCTAATAATCCTTTCTAATTACCGAAAACATTTTATTATTAGAAGAAAGAATATTTTACTTAAAGCTTACACTGTCAAAAAATTTTTTATAAAAAGTACTTAATAATTAAAAAATCATTTATAGTGAAGAAAATGAAGTAAAATCTTTCACAAAGTAAAACTGATATTTCTGATTAAATAAAGTTCTTGATTTTAAAAATAGACTAATGTAAAAACCAGAACCTAAATTCTAATTAAAATAATCCTTTTATAACTTAAAGCAATGTATTATATAATATAATTTATCTCATCTATAATCAATTATTTATATTACTCAAATATAGGAGATTTAAGATGAATAATTTTAAAATGAAAAGAAAACTATTTTACCTTGTATTAGTTTTATTTTTTTCACTCATTTCACTAATATTTACAAATGGGGATAGCATTCTTGAATCATTATCAACTTTCAAGGACTACACAGCTCATCGTATGTCAAGCTATGACCGAAGTGGAGGGAACTGGGACGGGACGTATGTTTTGCCAAAAAAAGGTGAAACTGTAACACTTGCTGAAATTGAAGGTGCAGGTGCAATCACACACATCTGGGTCACAATCGATAGTGGTGATATAAATCATCTACGCAATCTTGTCCTACGAATGTATTGGGATGGAGAGACCAGTCCAAGTGTAGAAGCTCCCATTGGCGATTTCTTCGGTCTCGGTCACGCAAAATATTATCAATATGCAAGCAGACCTTTAGCTATGGGAACAAATCATGGGATGAATAGTTTTTGGTTTATGCCTTTCAGTAAATCTGCTAAAATTACCTTAACAAATGATGGTGAAATAACTCCAGGAGCTTTTTATTATTATATCGATTACCGTTTATATAATGAAGACAAAATTCCATACTTAGATTCATTAGGAAGATTTCACGCAAGATATAATCAGAAGAAGCCTGCGAATATGGTTGAAGATTATGAGATACTCTATGCTGAAGGTAAGGGACAATATGTTGGATGCAATATGAGTATTAAGCTCAATTATGATGGTTGGTGGGGAGAGGGTGATGATAAAATCTATATCGATGGTGAAGAAACACCTTCATTACACGGGACTGGTAGTGAAGATTACTTCTGTGGTGCCTGGTGTTATGGGGAAGCTTTTTCAACAAATTATTTTGGCTGTCCATTACGAGGTGAACACAAAAAAGATGCCTTATGGAATGTTTATAGGTATCACATTGAAGACCCTATTCCGTTTGAAAAATCAATTAAGGTAACTATCGAGACTGTTCACAATTATAATCCTCAATACGAAACTGATGATTACTATAGTGTTGCATATTGGTATCAAGCAGAACCACATATTGAATTTGGGAAAATTCCACCAGTATCTGAACGATATTCCGTAGAACCTCCCAAACCCTTTAAAATAGAAGGCGCAATTGAAGCTGAAGACTTGAATGTTGTTGAAGTATCAGCAAAAGATATAGAACCTGTAACACAAACAATAATTTGGGGGAAAGATTGGAGTGGTGGAAAACAACTTTGGTTCACAAAAGGTAAAGTTGGAGATTATTTCATTATCGAGTTCAACGTTGAAAAGGCTGGCAAATATATAATTGATGGCTATTTCACAAAGTCTTTTGACTATGGAACCTTCAATGTCTATCTTGATAGGAAAAAACTTAGAAGAAAATCAATCGACGGATATAATCCCAAAGTAATTCCATCAGAAAAAATCAAACTCGGAAAGCAGTATTTATCAGAAGGGAGACACGCACTAAAATTTCTTGTTGTAGGTAAAAATAAAAAATCAACTAAGCATATGATAGGTGTAGATTGCTTCAAACTCACACCTTCAAGAAAAATATTTTGAAACCACGAATCACACGAATCTCATAAAATGAATTAGCTATGAAAGAACACAAAATTACACTAAAATTCCCCTCTTGAGAGGGATCAGGGGTGTGTTAATTTACTATATTAGAGACCTTATTTTAGACAGGATGAACAGGATAAAACAGTTAGTCGATTATCAGTTGTCAGTTTTAAATTTTAAATTGTTTTTATTTATCCTGTTTATCTTGTAAATCCTGTCGAAATATTTTTGTATTTCTCTGAGTCCTCTGTGATTTAATTATCTTTTATCTCCCCTTGACAAAATAACATCATTCCTGTTTAGTAAATCATCCTTTGTAGAAATAAAGATAAGGAAAATTTTATGCCACGAAATTTTTTGTTGGAAATTGGGACAGAAGAAATTCCAGCAGGTTATCTTGAACCAGCTTCTGAGAATTTAAGGGAATTGATTCTCAAACAATTGAATAATTATAATTTATCCTTTGAATCAATAAAAACTCTCTATACACCAAGAAGATTAACATGCTTTATCACAAATCTTATAGAGAAACAGCAGGATTCAATACAGAAGGTAGTTGGTCCACCTAAAAACGTTGCTTTTAAAGATAGTGAACCTACCAAAGTCGCAATTGGATTTGCCAATGCTTATGGAATCGCAGTAGAAAATCTAAAATTTGAAGAGACAGTAAAAGGAATTTACTTGTGTGTAGAAAAGGAAATCAAAGGTAAAGAAACAATCGACTTACTTTCTAAATTTATTCCTTCTATCATATCAAATATTTCGTTTCCTAAATCAATGAAATGGGGAATAAAGGATTTGAAATTTGCCCGTCCGATTCGATGGATTGTGGCTTTATTTGGTTCTAAGATTGTGAAATTTTCAATTGATGGATTAACATCAAATAATAGAACCAGTGGATTGAGATTCTTTAGCGGTAATGATATTATAATTTTGCAGGCTGATATTGATATCTACAAAAATGTGCTTATGAAAAATAAAGTTATAGTTGACCAGAATCAAAGAAGAGAAGCTATTAGAAATCAGTTAGTGTCTATACTTGATGAATATGGCAATAGAGCTTACGATGAGGAGTTATTAGAAGAAGTTACTAATCTATGTGAATATCCTGTTGCCGGTGTAGGTTTGTTTAATGAGAAATTTTTAGAATTGCCGGATGAAGTAATTGTCACAGTAATGAAAAAACATCAGAAATTTTTCCCCATCAGAGATGCACAATCAAAACTCACTAATAAATTTATGTTTATTCATAATGGTGAACGAGAATTCCTTGATAATGTTCGAAGAGGAAATGAAAGAGTTTTATCCGCAAGACTTTCGGATGGAAAATTCTTTTATGATGAAGACAGAAAAACAAAACTCATAGATAAACTAAAAGGACTTAAAGATGTAATCTGGATTGAAGGATTAGGAAATTATTATCAAAAAACACAACGACTTAAAAAACTTGTCGCTCATTCCTCTACTATACTCCACGTTGATACAAAGATTAAAGATAGTGTGGTTACATCTGCTGAACTTTGCAAAATCGACTTACTAACTCAAATGGTCTTTGAGTTTCCTCAACTTCAAGGAACTATGGGAAGGATTTATGCTGAAAGAGATGGTGAAGATAAAGAAACAGCACAGGCGATTACGGAGCATTATATGCCGAGAGGAGCTTCTGATACTCTTCCAAAGACGTTAGCAGGTTCTATTTTAAGCATTTGTGAGAAGATTGATAACATCGTCGGATGTTTTATTGCTAACTTAAAACCCAAAAGCTCACAAGACCCCTACGCATTAAGAAGACAAGCTCTTGGTATTATCAGAATAGTTCATAATAATCCAGATTGGCACTTTTCATTAACGGAACTTCTAAAATTTTCAATGGATATATTCCAAAAACAATTTGATAATAAAAAATTCGATTCAATAGACAAAAATGTTCTCACAAACAAGATTGCTGATTTTATTAACCAGAGAATCAAGAATATTCTTGAAGAAAAAGAAATACAATATGATATAGTGGATGCAGTATTAGCCACAGGATGTGAAGATATAAACGACAATTTCAAACGTGCTGAGGCATTAGCTCTCTTAAGAAAAAAGGCAGGCTTTGAGGAGCTTGTTATTTCCTTCAGGAGAGTATCAAATATTATCCTTCAAGCAAATGAAAAGTTTGGAATTAGTGAATTTGGTGAACTGGAGGAAAATCTTATTCAAGAAAAAGATGAAAAAATTTTATGGCAAACATATAACGATATTATTGATGAGATGAAAGGCTTTATTAAAGATAAAGAGTATTATAAAGGATTTGTCCGATTATCAGAATTAAAACTTGTTGTTGATGCCTTTTTTGATAATGTTATGGTGATGGTTGAAGATGAAAAAATAAGAAACAACAGATTATCAATTCTCTCAAAATATGATAAATTATTTAAAGGATTGGCTGATTTTACAAAAATAGTCATTGAATAAAAAATAGACCGTAGATAACAAATTTTTTCATTTAAAGTAGTGAAATTTTCAGTTGTTTGACTCTGTGTTGCGTAAACAGGGAGGTTTATTATTTCTACAAAAACAGATGATAAAATTCTCAAAACAATCTACGTCGATGACGATTTAAAATCTTTTAATATACTTGCCTTTCCCTGGGACAATCCAGATAAACTTGCCAAAGAATTCGAACTCGTAAAATCAAGCTCCACAAGAAAAGTCATAAAATACAAATTCGGTGATAGAATTTTATTTATTAAGAATTATAAAGTAAAAGAAGAAGGAAAATACATTTTTCATCGCTACAAAGCCTCAAAAGCTCTCACTGAATGGATTAATTGCATCAGACTACTAAAAGCTGATATACCCACTTTAAAACCACTTGCTGTCCTTGAGAGATGGAAACATAATAAAGTTTATGACAGCTTTTTTATTACTCAAGAAGTAAATAATGTGTTAAATGCAAAAGATTTTCTTCTCACAGAAAAGAAGGAAGAACTAAGAAAACGATTCATACAAAGTCTTAGTAATTTTATTAAGAAAATGCACTCTGTTAATTTTTATCATGATGATTTGAAATTGACTCACATTCTTTTAGACAAAGATTACGATAAAGATTTTAGATTTACAATCATCGACTTGGATAATGGGCTATTTCTAAAAGGGTATCGCTTATGGGGAAGAGCTAAAAATTATCTTCAATTGATGAAATCCATTTCGAATGAAATAATGACTATTGAGGGGAAATCATTTTTTAAATTAGAATATTGTGAGAATAAAAGAATCAATCTTTTGCTTCTTGATATTTTTATAAAATTAATATTCATTCAAAAACTAATTAAGGAAATTAAGAGAGGATTCTTTAAAATAATCAGAAAAATCATTAAGAGAATTATTAAATAGTCGGTCTTAAAAAAGTGATTAGCATATTGAAAATAGTTAGATTAGAGTGAAAAGACCTGTCCCTGACATTTCTAATCAGGGAGTAGATATATTTTGCAAGGAAAATAGTCAGAAAAGATAAAAAGCTTGCAAAATAAGATATAATATTTTTAGGGCTGAAAGCCCGAAGTATAATAGCCCAGAGCGTAGCTCTGGGTAAAAATAAAAAAGAGTGTGTTAATATTTTATTTCGCCCCTTCAGGGCTTTTCTCCTCTTTTTTCGCATTCATACCTATGGCTACGCCATAGGCTAAAATATATTGCTCTTTCAGAGCTTTAATATGATTGATAAAAGATGTGTGTTAGGAAAAGAACACTCTTTATTATTGTAACACGAGATTTATCTCGTAGTTGCTTGCGACATAAATGTCACGTTACAACTAACTACAAAAATAGGGTTTTTCAAAACCGACTAAATAGTGATTATTTAAAAACCTAATCAATTCCTTAAGTACATATCATTGATAATTTTTCTGTTATTCTTGTGTTTTTCGTTGTTTGTATTAGCTTTTCAATCCTGTTCTTGCGATTCCTTGTATGAAGAATCTTTGGAGGAAAAAGAAAGCAATAATTATTGGTAAGACAGCAAAAGTCGATGCTGCCATCAAGAGATTAAATTTACTCCCTGCGTCATTATTGAAAGATGATAAACCCACCATTAGTGTCCAATACTGAGGTCTCTTCGCAACAATCAGGGGCCATAAAAGGGCGTTCCAATTCATCAAAAAATCAAAAATCCCAGCTGTGATAATTACAGGTTTGGATAATGGTATTACAATCATCCACAAAGCACGGAATTTGCTTGCTCCATCAATCTTTGCCGCATCCATTAAGTCATCGGGTATTGTCATAAAAAATTGCCTCATAAGAAAAATAGTAAAGACATTTGCAAGCCAGGGAATAATGAGAGACTTATAAGAGTTTAACCAGCCCAGATTCGCTACAATTAAATATGAGGGGATTATAAGAACTTGTCCGGGAATCATCATTGTACTCAATATAAAGAAAAAGAGAACTTTTTTTCCCACAAATTGCATCTTTGCAAAAGCAAAAGCAGCTAAAGACGATGAGATAAGCCCCACACAAACTATAACACTACAAGTGTAAATGGAGTTGAAGAAATATCGTCCGAAAGGAGCGCTATTCCAGGCCTCTACAAAATTTTTAAAATGAAATGAGCGTGGAATGAAAGTTGGAGGAATACTTTGAGCTTCTTGTAAGGTCTTTAACGATGTAATCACCATCCAATAAAATGGAAATACAACCAGAACAGCACCAAAACTCAAAATCAAATATATAACGAATTGAACAATGTTCTTATTCAATTTTGCTAAATGATTTTCTTTGTTTAATACCATAAACTCTCTCAATCATAATGAACTTTTTTACCAAAAATCCTATTCTGTATAAGGGTCAGTATAAGAATAATAACAAGCAGAACATAAGCTAATGCACTTGCATAACCAAATTCATCCAATTCCCAAGCTCTTCGGTAAATATAAAATACAATGGTTGTTGTAGTATTATCAGGACCACCATCAGGAGTCATTACAAACATAGGAACGAAGGCTTTATAAGCAAAAATTACTGATATTAATGCAATGAAAAATGTAGTTGGGGATAATAATGGAAATGTTACGTATTTGAATCGTTGCCATATTGATGCACCATCAATCTCTGCCGCTTCATAATAAGATTTATCAATGTTCTGCAACCCAGCAAGAAATATTACTATATTATATCCAATAACCTGCCATACAGTTAAGATAATGATGCAACACATTGAAAGACTCGGACCAGCCAAATACCACGGCAATTTTATTCCCAAAGGACCAAGAAATAAATTCAGGATAGGTGTAGATTCTCTTAACCATTTTTGTTGAGGAATTCCTAACTGTTGAAAAACATAATTTGCAAAGCCATATTCTCTATTGAAAATCCACTGCCAGACAATTGCTACCGCAACTAACGAAGTGATGTAAGGGATAAAAAAAGCAGTTCGATAAAAGGACAGCCCTTTTATTTTCTGATTCAACAGTATAGCAATAAATAATGATAATACCATAGCTGTAGGAACAGCAAATAAAACATAATAGGTGGTATTAACAAGCGATTGAATAAATTTTTTATCCTGCATCATTCTGATATAATTCATTAATCCGACAAATTTTGCTGTTGTAATTTTTGTATAAGGTCCCCAATTAGAGAAGGAAAGATAAAACGAAAAGATGATAGGAATAAACCAAAACACAAAAAGAATTAATAAGGCAGGAGTAAGATAGGAATATGCCTCTATGTTTTCTAATAAACGTTTCTTGAATTTCAATGAAATAATCTCTTCTTAATTTTCTGAATGATTTATTTTTTTAATAATTGGATCGCATATTTCTTTGATATTTCATCAATCTTTTTTCCTGAAATCAAACTCGCTATTTCTTCGACTCTTTCCTCATAATTGAGTTTCTTAACATTTGTAATAGTTCGACCTTTGGATATTTTCTTTTCCACAGAAAAATGACAATTGCCATTAGAAGCAATCTGAGGTAAATGTGTTATACAAATTATCTGATGGGACTTCGCTAAATTTCTCAATTTTTCCCCGACTCTTTGGGCAGTTTCTCCCCCGATTCCAATATCAATCTCATCAAATATCATACAAGGAATCATATCAATTTTAGCGAGGATTGTTTTCAAGGCAAGCATAATGCGTGAAAGTTCACCCCCTGAAGCTATTTTCTTCAAAGGTTTTAATTCCTCTCCAATATTTGGAGAGATGAGAAATTCAACATTATCCACACCTTTTTCTGTTACTCGACATCTATTAGAGTCAATTTCAATGCCATCATCAGATGGAATCTGTTCAATCTGGATTTTAAATTTCGTTTTAGGCATATTGAGTTCTTCAAGTTCTGATTGAATTTTCTTCTCAAGTTCAGATGCAACATTAATTCTCAACTTTGTCAATTCTTTACAATAAGTAGAGAGATTTTTCCTTTCTTCATCGAGTTTTTCTTCCAATTCTTTTATTTTATCTTCGCAATGTTCAATTTCATCCCATTCTTTTTGAAACTTCTCAAGATTTTCTTTAATACTCTTTAAATCGCCTCCATATTTCTTTTTAAGCTTATTGATGAGTTCTAATCTTTCTTCGATAAAATTAAGCTTGTTTGAATTAAAATCAATATTATCCCGATAGCGAACAATATCCGCTGATATGTCATTTAATCGTGAAACGATATTTTGTAATTCTTCATAATATTGGGAAAATCTTTTGTCTATTTTGTCAATCTTATCCAGCTCGCTTTTGACCTCATCGAGAAGTGCAATCACAGATTTCCCATAAATCGAACCTTCATCAAGGATGTTATAAAGACGAGAGGTTGAATCTAAAAGGAGTTGAGAATTGACAAGAATGTTACGCTCCTCTTTTAATCTCTCATCTTCTCCATCTATCAAATTGGCATTTTTAATCTCATTTATTTGATAGAGTAATAAATCTTTGAGTCTTTCTTTGTCTGACTCACTTTTCTTCAATTTATCGAGTTCTTGAGCAATGAAGATATAACTATAATAACTCCCTTTTACTTTATTCAGAAGCTCCTCATAATGCCCATAACGGTCTAATGCCCATATATGATTTTCCACATCGAGAAGCCATTGATGTTGATGTTGAGAATGAATATCGATAAGACTATCCCCTATTTGCTTTAATTTAGAAACAGGAATCGGTGAGCTATTAATAAAACATTTACTTTTCCCAACTCGACTAATAATTCTTTTGATAAATAAAGAATCATCTATTTTTTCTATTCCTGATTCATTGAGAAGAGAATTTATTTGTGAATCTTTCCTCACAACAAAATTGGTTTCAATCACAGCTTCATCAAATCCACTGCGAATATCATCACTACTTGACCTATCCCCAAAGACAAGATTTAATGCACCCATAATGATAGATTTCCCTGCACCTGTTTCACCTGTAATAATATTCAAACCATTTTCAAAATCAATAGTTAGTGCTTCAATTATTGCAAGGTTCTTTATGCTTAAAGTCTTTAACATAATTCCCACAATAGATTTAAAGAATCTTAGACAGGATAACAGTATAAATTATTTAATTAACAATTTAAAACTGACAACCAACAATGATAACAAAAACATAGCTTTTTGCTTTATTCACAGTCATAATTTTAAATTGTTAGTTGTCCGTTTTGCATTTTAAATTTTATTAACTATCTTGTTTATCCTGTTATCCTGTCAAAAAGTATTTAAAAAGATATTTTTATTGACTGAAGTATTCTCTAACTATTAAGAATTAAATTACTTAATAATTATCAACATCCTTTTTTCTGTCAAGATTTTTGGGAATTGTGAGCTAATTAAATTAAAAAATGAACTGGAAATTTTGTTACCCAAATCCTCAGCTTTCAAACAAATTATCATCCGAGCTTAATATACATCCCTATGTGATAAGGGTTCTCTTAAATCGGGGATTTCATTCTCAAGAAACCATTGATAAATTCTTAAATCCACGCCTATCCCAAATCTACGACCCTTTTCTTATGAAGGATATGGACAAAGCGGTTGAAAGAACTATTAAAGCAATTAAAAAATCTGAAAAAATCTTGATATATGGGGATTATGATGTCGATGGAATTACCTCAACGACAATTCTTTTTAAAACACTTAAAATATTAGGGGCTTCACCTTCTTTCTATATTCCCCATCGTATAGATGAAGGATATGGACTTACAATGAATGCCCTTGAAAGTGTTCTCGAGAAAAGATTTGACCTGATTATCACTGTTGATTGCGGGATTTCATCAGTAGAGGAAGTAAATTTTTTAAAAAATAAAAATATAGATGTCATCATAACTGACCATCACTTGCCCGATGACATCCTTCCAGGTGCTTATGCAATCTTGAATCCCAACAATCCTGATGAGGATTATCCATTTAAACAATTAGCAGGAGTAGGAGTTGTTTTCAAATTTTGCCATGCCCTTTTGAAAAAAGCCAATTTCCCCGAAGACCAAGCAAAAATATTCCTGTTATCTCATTTAGACCTTGTTGCGATTGGAACGATAGCTGATATTGTCCCTCTAATTGATGAAAATAGAATATTGGTTAAGAACGGATTAATGCGAATATCTGAAACAAAAAATGTTGGTTTGAATGAAATGCTTAAGGTCTTATCTCTTAATGATAAAATTATTGATACTTTTTCTGTTGGTTATATCATAGCACCTCGATTAAATGCAGCAGGCCGAACAAGTCATAGTAAAATTTGCGTGGAATTTTTATTAACAGAAGAACCAATCAAAGGAAGAAAGTTATCTCTCATTCTTGATAATTTTAACAAGGATAGAAAATTAATCGAAGATTCTATAATGAAAGAGGCAATTGAAAAAATTGAATGTGAACGGCTTCATAAAAAAAATAAGATAATTGTCATATTCAAAGAAGACTGGCATTTAGGAGTGATAGGTATCGTAGCTTCTAAATTAGTCGATATTTACAAAAGACCTGTCATTATATTACAAAAAGCTAAACAAAGAATGAAAGGCTCTGCAAGAAGTATCAATTCTTTCAATATCCTATCAGCGATTCATCATTGCAAGGATACTCTAATTAAATATGGTGGTCATAAAAGCGCTGCGGGACTTACTCTGGAATGTAAAGACCTTGAAAGGTTCTATACACTCATCAATGAATATGCAGAGGCAAATTTATCAAATGAGGATTTATTAGAATCATTGCAAATTGATTGTGAAATTCCATTCTCTGCAATAAATGAGAAACTTGTTGAGGATTTGAATTTACTTGAACCATTTGGAACAGGTAATCCCAAACCAGTCTTTGCTTCAAATAACATAAGTATTGTATCGGAACCAAAACTACTTAAAGACAAGCATATTAAAATGATTTTGAAACAAGGAAATTTTACTTTTTCTGCAATTGGTTTTTCTATGCCAGAAAAGTTCGATGAAATTAACCGCTCTCAAATTATCAAAATTGCCTTCACACCAAAGTTTGATTATTATAACGGACGTGAATCAATCCAACTCATTCTCAAAGATTTAATGATTGATAATTAAAAACTCGCAGGATTTACGACATAAATATTGAATTACTGCACTAATTTTGTCATTGGGGATAGGCTAAAATCTCTTCATTCTATTCTGTATTTCATCAAATGAAACAGGTCTGCCTGTAGTAAAAGTTAAATTATAGGGTGTGTTGGAGAGAGTCTCTTTATTAATTGTAACAGCCTTTTTATCGATAGTAACAGTATATTTTGTATCGGGTTTCCAGGTGTAATTAATCCTTGCCTCCGTCCAACCATCTCCTACAGAATCAAGAATATCAACTGAAGGAACATATTCTAATTCCGGAGTAAATCGAATACTATTCCTCACTGAAGTATGATTCATCGGTGCATTAAATAGAATTCTGACTGGTTCATTGGCTTTAAAGTAAAAAGCCTTCGCACCGTTTGAAGGGGTCGTTTCAATGATTGAAGGTTTTCCTGTTTTGAGGGAAAAGGCATAGTTATCCTGGAGGTTATGTCCTTCAAAATCTTTTGCCGTGCTACCGATTTTAATATTATAAGTTTTATTAAAACGTAGTCCTTTTTGAAGATCGTTTCCTTTCAAAACTATTTGTAACAAGTCATAATCACTATCCTTACTTTCTTTTCCCATAAAGGCGATATAAGCAACTTCAGGGTCAATTAACAGGGCAGATTTTACACTATTGGTATCCATTCTCTTACTGAATTTAACAAATACAGGGACATTTCTCTTTACTTGTATACTGGCATTATCAGAAGGGTCCGTATAAAGAACCTTCGGATAATCAATCGTTTTCTCAAGATACAGTTCGCCAATATCTATCTCCTCTGAACGGTCGATATTGAACTTTTCAGATTCAAGTGTGTTATAACCTTCTATTTTCGCCAAGAGAGTATATGAACCATAAGGAATATCTTTGAATTTAAAAGTACTGTCGGAACTTGTCGTAGCTAAAAAATTCGTGCCCGGAATTGTCACCTGTGCACCAGCAGAGTTTTCTTTACTTTCCAAAACAACTTTGCCTTTTATCGACCCGAATTTTTGCTCAGGTTCCTTTTCTTGAAGCGATAATGTTATATTTTTTACATCAGACTCAGTAACATCAACACCAATAATCTCACTTAACTTATAGCCCTCAAGTTCCGCTGATAATCTATATTTCCCTGAATTCAAATAACTAAAAGAGAAATTTCCATTCGAATCAGGTCTTATTACATAATTTATCTCTTCTATTTTCACTCGCACTCCAGTAAAATCATAAATATTTGAGCCATCCAATTTCTTCAAAATAACATAACCTGCTATTGTCCTTCCTTCTGATTCAGAAATACCACTTGCTTTTTTAATAATACCGATTCCTTCGGTCATTATTGGTTCAAGAGTAATTTGAGTAAGTCTCAAAGTTTCATCTTTTTTTATCTCTATTGTATCGGAAAATGGTTTGTAATTATCTTTTTTAATTGCAATAGTATAGACACCCGGCTCTATTTCTTTAATTAAAAATGAGCCATCTTTATTTGTAAGAGCAGAATAATCAGTATTTTCAATAATAACTGGAATATTCGAAAAGTCAGTTGCATCCAATAGAGAAATTTTACCAGAGAGGGATGACTTCTTACCTTTAGCTATTTCAGAAGGTTCCAGTATAACAATGCCGGCATCAATGATTTTATCTTTGGTGTTAAGGAACAATTTTTTAAAACGAATCTGGTTATAACCACTCTTTTGAGCATACAATTGGTATGTTCCTTTATCTAAACCTTTGATAAGAAACTCACCGTCCTCGTTGGTATAAGCAACAATCTGAGTTCCACCAACAAATACAGCGATTCCAGAATGGTCGGTCTCCCCTGATAATCTTGCAATACCTTTTACATCATATTTAGATAAATATTTTTCCTGTAATTGAACACTTCCCTTTTTCTCCCCACAGGACACAAAAAAGAGAAGGACAAAGACAAAAAACAATAATTTTTTAAAATAAAAGATAAATAACTTCATAATCTTCTAAAAAATTAAATAAATCTATTATATAAAATTAAGATGGACAGGATATTCATCCTGTCCATAATCCTGGTGCAGGATATATATCCTGCACCATCTTACATATAAAGGATTTATATCTTAGACGTTTCTCATTGATTCAAATGTTATATGTTACTTCTTTTCTTCTTCAGCTTTTTTCTCTTTTGGTGGATTTTTCAAGTCCTCCGGAGATGGTTCAACAAGAGTTATGAGTATCTTAAAATTTTTCTCTTTCAGTAACTTCTCATCTAATTCCTTTTTCATTGCGGACCTTTTTCCCATCTTGACGGCGTTTTCTACCGTATTTTTCACTTCATCGAAAGGTCTCATTTTTTCTTCCTCAATCTTATTCAAACGAACAATAGCATAGTTATATCCATATTTAACAGGTTCTGAAATTTCTCCTATTTTCATCTTATCCACAGCATCTTTAAATTCATTTCCTTTAATAGCTGGATTAATCAAACCTAACTTACCTTTGTTTTTCGACGATGGGTCTTCCGATTCCTTTTCTGCCATCTCTTCAAATTTCGCTTCACCTTTTATAATTTTATCTCTAAGTTCCTTCAATTTATTTACGACTTTTTCTTCATCAGCTTTTCGAGCTTCTTCTGATGGCTGAGGACCAACAGGCAGGTTCTTTACAATTATATCAGCATCAACTTGTTTTGGAATCTTATATTGTTCTTTATTTTTTTCATAATACTCTTTAAGTTCAGGTTCCTCAAATTTTACTTGGTCATCTACCAACTTTTTAACCATCAAATTAGAAATAATACCTATTTCAAATTTCTTATAGTCATTTTTATATTCATCTTTTTGGTCCAGTTTCTTTTCCTTAGCATCCGCAATGATTGCCTTCTGTAATAGGACACTCTTAGCTAATTTAATCTTGTCATCAGGCGTTATAATTTGTTCTTTTCTTCTCAAAGAAATTTCTTCCGCATCCTTATCAAAGTCTTTCTTGGTATAGACAAAATCACCGATTTTGAATATCATTTCATCTTCTTTAGTCTCTTCCTTCTTAAGAATATCAAAATTAGAAGTGACATTGGGACCAGTTAACAATTTATTAATATACTCCTCTTCTAACTTTTTCATCCGTTCCCGTTTCAGCTTGTTTTCGATGAGAGGTTTTACATTTTCAAAGGGTTTTGTTCCGGGCATAATTTTGCTCTCTATTTTAATGATTTGAAATCCATGTTTTGTCTCAATAATATCCGAATATTTGCCCACATCAGTTTTCATTGCCGCTTCTCTTATCTCACTTAATAAAGGTTTAGGAGCATTTGGAACAGGCAAAGGACCAATTGTTTCACCTTTTTTCGACGCCTCAGACTCAGAATATTCTTTAGCAAGTTTCACAAAATCTTCTCCCGCATCAAGTTTCGCTTTAATCTCTTCTATTTTCTTTTTCACAACTATTTTCTCTTCATTATTCATTGGAACATATAAAAGTTCCCCAGTTTTAATAGGCTTCTTCAAATCTATTTCATTTTTATCGTTACCTAAAATTCTTTTTGCCAAATTACTATCACCAGATATGTTTTTAGCAATTGCATATAGAGTGTCACCTTTTTGAACTTTGTATTCTTTATAAGTAGATAAGAATATATGTCTCATCGTAAAAGATAAATCTTGTTTTGATTCGTCCGGATGTTCATCATAATATTTTTTTACTTCATCATCTGTCACAGACACTTTGCTGGATATAACTTCTTCATATAGTAAACGTCCCAACTCTCTTTGTTCCCATCTATCAAAAGCTTGTTTGAAATCATCTGTATCTTTCAGCCCTTCTTTAAGACCCTTATCACTGAGAATTTTAGATAATGCTATCTCCTTAATAATGGATTCTTTTTCTGGCGCTCCTAAAGAATTGAATTCTTCGGGACCGCCCCAGCGCATCACACGTTCATTGATTTCGCTTCGCATTACTTTTCCGCCATCAAATTCTGCGACGATTTCGTCTTCCTTCTTGGTTCCTTCTTTTTGCTCGTCGCACAAAACACTTACTAAAACTACAAAAGAAACAATCACAAATAAAAGGAACCACTTATTAAATCTCGTCATTCTTCTCATTGAATAACCTCCTATAAAATTATGTATGAATTTTAATAACACTTATCAAATCGATTTCCCTAATTCAATAAAAAATTCAATTTGAAATAATCTATATATTATTGGGGAAAATCTTAATTTACAATTTTTTTACCACTCCTTTTATCAATTTAGCAAATTTCTCTTCAACCAATCCTGCATTTTCAATCACTTCTTGATGTGTGAGAATTTTCCCTGCTTCTTTTTTTACATTCACATTTGAAATATACGAAATCCCTATTACCTTTAAGCCACAATGAACAGCAGCAATAACCTCCGGCACAGTGGACATTCCCACTGCATCGGCTCCAAGCATATACATCATATTAATTTCTGCATCTGTCTCATAACTGGGACCTGTCACTCCGAGATACACTCCTTCTTTTAAATCAATATTTATATCGCTTGCAACATATTTAACCATTTGCCTTAATTCCTTATTATAGGCATTAGACATATCAAAAAATCTTTCACCTAATGCATCTATATTTTCACCAATCAAAGGATTTCGTCCCATAAAATTTATATGATCCCGAATCAGCATTAAATCTCCTACTTGAAAATCTTCATTCAATCCACCCGCCGCATTTGTAATTATTAAAAACTTTATTCCAATTAAAGCCATTACACGAACTGCAAAAATAACCTCCCACATTTTTGCCCCTTCATAAATATGTTTCCTACCGTTCAAGATAATTATTCTCTTATCATCTGATTCAGCGAGAATCAAACTTCCCTTATGCCCCACAACAGTTGAAATAGGGAAATAAGGAATTTCTTGA
>Ga0315285_10002914_pt1 | contig 17906 bp, 13 predicted proteins | sample YL17G09_36_MG_FD_203698 | JGI IMG/M metagenome (GOLD analysis project Ga0315285, IMG submission 203698) | Sediment microbial communities from Yellowstone Lake, YNP, Wyoming, USA - YL17G09_36 | ecosystem: Environmental > Aquatic > Freshwater > Lake > Sediment | place: USA: Wyoming | collected... | reverse complement strand
TCTTTCTGTCCGGTAGCTCGCATGGCTTTTGCGCTTCCGGAATCTTCATCGGCCCGTGGCGGAACGGCTTTAGTAAGGCCCGGCGGAAATGCTCGATGAGAAATGTTCAATACTCAATACTCAATGCTCAATGCAAAATGCAAATGCTCAATGCTCAATGTTCAATGCAAATGCTCAATGCTCAATGCTCAATGCAAATGCTCAATGCTCAATGCTCAATGCAAAATGCAAATGCTCAATGCTCAATGCAAATGCTCAATGCTCAATGCTCAATGCTCAATGCAAATGCTCAATGCTCAATGCAAATGCTCAATGCTCAATGCTGGTGCCGTGGTTTGCGGAGCCCTTGGGGCGAAGCAACCACGTCTTGCCGCCTGGCACATCGCTGGGTGCGGCTGTCCCAGCCATTGAGCATGGAGCATTGAACATTGAGCATTGAACATTGGTCATTTGGCATCGCCCCGCGCAGCGGGTATAGTGCGAGCTTTGCAGGAGAGCCGAAGTTGCCGGACTTGCTTGCCGAACTTAACGAGCCGCAGCGCCAGGCCGTCACGCACGTTGACGGCCCGCTGCTTGTCCTGGCCGGGGCCGGGTCGGGCAAGACCCGCGTAATTACCCGGCGAGTGGCTTACCTCGTCCAGCAGGGCGTCGCGCCGTGGAACATCCTGGCGATCACCTTCACCAACAAGGCCGCCGGCGAGATGCGGCATCGCGTCGACGCCCTGAACGTCCCGCGCGGGACGCTGCTGTGCACCTTTCACGGGCTGTGCGCCAGGCTGCTCGGCGAGTTCGCCGCCGAGGCCAACCTCGCCCGGAACTACTCCATCTACGATCGCGACGACCAGCTCCGCGTCGTGAAGGACGCCGTCAAGAAGCTCGAGCTGCCGCCCGAAACATTCAGGCCCGCCCGCGTCCTGGCCCTGATCTCCAACGCGAAGAACGAGATGAAGTCGCCCGAGCAGTATGCCCTGGAGATGGCGGATGACCCCTTCGGGCGGCGGGCGGCGGAGGTCTACCGCAGCTACCAGAAGATGCTCGACGCAGGCAACGCCCTGGACTTCGACGACCTGCTGGTGCGGATGGCCTTTCTGCTTCGCGACCGGCCCGACATCAGGCAACTGCTGGGCCGGCGGTACAAATACATTCTCATAGACGAATATCAGGATACGAATAACGCCCAGTACATCCTTGCCCACGGCATAGCGATGGAGCACGGGAACATCTGCGTCACGGGCGACCCGGACCAGAGCATCTACGCCTGGCGCGGGGCGGACATACGGAACATCCTCGAGTTCGAGGCCGACTACCCCAACGCCGCCGTCATAAGGCTGGAAGAAAACTACCGTTCGAGCAGGCCGATCCTTACGGCCGCGTCGAAGCTCATCGCCCACAACTCGCGGCGCAAGGACAAGACGCTCTGGACTCGCCGCCGGGGCGGGCAGGATGTGCAGGTGGTCTACTGCGACGACGAGCACGCCGAGGCCCGCGAGATAGCCCGGCGAATCGCCCAGCGCCGCCTGGCGGGCGGGCGATACGACGAGGCGGCCGTGTTCTACCGCGTCAACTCGCTGTCCCGCGTGCTGGAGGATGTCTTCCGCAAGGGCGGCATCCCGTACCGCATCGCACGCGGCGTGGAGTTCTACAACCGCAAGGAGGTCAAGGACGTCCTGGCGTACCTGCGGCTGATGGTCAACGGGTCCGACGATCTTAGCTGCCGGCGGATCATCAATACTCCGGCACGCGGAATCGGCGCAACCACCGTAAGCAGGCTTGCCGGCGCGGCCGGGGAGCGGGGCCTTTCGCTTCTGGAAATCTGCCGACAGCCCGAGGCCGCGGGCATCAAGGCTGGCGCGGCCCAAAAAGTCCGCCAGTTCGCCGGGCTGATCGGCAAGCTCGCCTCGCATCTTGACCGCCCGGCCAGCAAGGTCGTCGAGAGCGTGATCGTCGACAGCGGCCTGAGGGCCTCGTTTTCCGGCGAAGGCGAGGAAGACAAGCAGATCGTGGCGAACATCGACGAACTGGTGTCAACCGCGGCGGAGTTCGAGCAGGAATACCCGGACGCCCTCCTGCCGGACTTCCTCCACCAGGTCGCGCTCGTGTCGGACACCGACCACTTCGAGGGGGCGGGAGGCGCCGTCACGTTCATGACGCTCCACGCCGCAAAGGGCCTGGAGTTTCCGGCCGTGTTCATTGCCGGCTGCGAAACGGGCCTGCTGCCGATGGTCCGCGTGGATGAGGACAACCGGTCCGGCAGGGACGAAAGTTGGCATTCGCGCCGTGCCGCGCAGGCCATGGAAGAGGAGCGCCGGCTTGCCTTCGTGGGCATGACCCGGGCGATGCACGAGCTGACGCTCACGTGTGCCCGCCGGCGGCGAGTCCGGGGCCAGTTGATCCCACAGGCGGCCTCGCTGTTTCTTGAGGAGATCGGCAGCGAGTTCGTCCGCTTCGAGGACACCACCACGGGTGACACCGAAGACCACGCCGCCCGCCGCCACCATCGCGGCGGGTTCTACGACGACGTCGACGAGCGAGCCGCCATCGAGCGCACCATGGACTCCGCCGGCGCCCGCGGGCGTGCGCGCGGCGACCAGACGCCCGGCGAGTTGGACATGCCGGATGTCCCGCCTCCGCCGGCCGAGTACGAACATCTCGTCGTCAACAGCCGGGTGCGGCATCGGAAGTTCGGCCTCGGAAAGGTCATCGGCCTTCGCAATCACTGGCCCCAAACGCGAGCGGAAATAATCTTCGACGACTTTGGCCACAAGACCATCGTCCTAAGCCACGTTCGCCTTGAGGTGCTGGACAGCGACGAGTGGTAGGGCGGCCTTCGGCCGCGAATGCTCAATGCTCAATGTTCAATGCTCAATGCCAAATGCCAAATGCACAGGCCGTTCGTAGCCCATGTTTTCAAATATCACCAAGTACTGATGCCCCGGACCTCCACAACTTCAGCTTGCGAGGGAAGGGTCAGCACCTGCCGTGTAACGCAGACGAATGTCACGCCTTTGTACACGGTGAGGTACCCGTGCCTTCGGATCAATCCGCCCGAATCTTGGTGCAAAACCAAAGGTTCAGCCGAGCGAGCGAGAAGCGTCTGGAATACGTTGTCATCCACACGAACTCGCGGTCCAATACTGCGAACGTTTCTTCCTTTCAGAAACGATACGCAAGTCGTTTCGACGGCTTGAATGTCCCTGTCCATTGCCCGTTGTCCTTTCCGCCCGGAGACGAGATAACCCCGAACTGACCCGCGCAACATCAATAATAGCAGACTTACGCGGCGCCGTCAACACGAAGCACAATCCATAATGAGCCGGGAAAGGTCCCCCTTCTTCCCATTAAGCGCCCATCACCCGAGCAGTTCGGCAAGGGATGCCCGTGCGGAGTCGATCTGCCCGGCGTCGAGCGCGTCGGCTGCGCGGGCCAGCAGGGCTTCTTGGCGGTCGGTGAAGGCTTGAGGCAGGCGTGGGTGAAAGCTGGCCAGGCCGAGGGCGTCGATGATGCGTGCGGCAAGTTCGTCCAGTCCTTGACCGGTCGTGGCGCACACGGCCGCGTCGGCGTCGGGCGGCGGGGGGATCAGGTCGATCTTCGTCGCCACGGCAAGCATGGGCACAGCCGCGGGTGTCGCGGGCGGCGTCGCGCCCGGCGGGAGGCGGAGTTTATCGAGCCAGTCGGGCAGGGGTTCCAAGCGTCCGGCGCCCAGGAGCAGCACGAGGTCGGCGGCGGCGATTCGATGGGCGCTTCGTCGCACGGCCTCGGCGTCGACGTCGTCGGTGGTCTCCCACAGGCCGGCGGTGTCGGTCAGCCAGACCGGCAAGCCGCGCAGCAGAGCCAGCTCGCGGACCCAGTCGCGGGTCGTTCCGGGGCGGTCATGTACTATGCTCGCGGCCCGGCCTAGAAGGGCGTTGGCCAGCGTGCTCTTGCCAGCGTTTGGCGGCCCCGCCAGGACGACCTCCGCGTAGCGGCCGGCGGGCGGGCAAAGCACGCGGCGCATCATTGCCCGGCGCCTGGCCGCCGCCCGCAAGGCATCCGCGCAGGCATGTAACCCGTCGGCTGTGCCGGCCTGTGGCTGTGCCTCGCCGGCTTGCGCCGGGTCCGTCGCATCCGCCGGCGGCCTGGCTGTCGGGCAATGGCACGATGGCCCGGTATGGCGCGAGATGCTATCGAGCACTTCGGCAGCCAGTTGGCTAAGCCCGGCCGACCACTGCCAGGTCAGCGCCGACGCTACGCGCGCACTTGCGGCGGAGGGCAGCACCTGGAGCATTTCCTTGCCGATGGCGGGGTTGTACATGGCGGGGTGGCCGGGCCGGAAGCAGCCGGCCGCGGCCGTGCTTGGGGGCATGACGACTGCACCGAGGTCCAAGAGCCTGCAGAGCACCGCGGCTCCGACGGCGGGGCCGCCGTGAATGTTAATCTCGGCCCAATCGCCGCACCTGGCGACGATTGCCTGGTCGATTACCCGCGCGCCGTCGACTATGTGCCCCAGTTGCAGTTCGCCCCGGTCGCCGGTTGGGCCCCGGCCGCCGGATGCGCTTGGCCGAAACGCCTCCGCGAGGATCGCCTCGACAGCCGGGCCACGCAGCGACAGCACCGCGATCCCGCCTCGCCCGGGCGGGGTCTGCATCGTAACGGTGGTGGGCGGTTGATTCATGGTGCGAAGGCCCTTGGTGACCAACACCGGCCACCGGCGACCGAGGCTGTCCGACAAATCGCGCAGATTGTTGGAGCCTTCGGGCTCCAAGCCAGCCCCGAACGGGGCTGGGGGCGCATAGCCGGGGGTGACCGCAGGGAACCCCCGGAAAGCTCAATAGAAACATGGAGCCCCGGCAGGGGCGATGGATGAACTCGCTTGCAAGCAACAGATCCATCGCCCCTGCCGGGGCTCCATATTAGAAGAGGCGCCTTCCGGGGGTTCGCGAGTACGCTCACCGCCCGGCTATGCGCCGCCGGCCCCTTCGGGGCCAAAGATCGAAGATTGGCGTCGCACTGAATTATCGGACAGCCTCAATTATCGAAAACCGGCTACCGGCTACTGACTACCGGCTACCGGCTACCATTTCCCAGCAGGGAGTTGCAGTACGCCAGGGCCGCGCCGCGGATGGTCAGGTCGGGGACGATGGCTTGGACGATCTCTCCGCTGCCGGCCTTGTCGCAGACCAGTCCGGCGTCGCCGCCGGTAACTATCACCGTGGGCCAATGGCCCAGTTCGGTGGCGTATGCCTCGGCCAGCTCGCGAAGGGCGCCTCGGGCCGTCGCGAGGATGCCGCCGATAATCGCCTGCGAGGTGTCCTTGCCGAACACCCAGGATGCGGCCCGCATCTGCACTCGCGGAAGCTGTGCGGTCTTGTCGTGGAGTGCGTCGGCCGACATGTTCAGCCCCGGCAGAATGGCCCCGCCGAGGAACACGCCGGCGGCGCTGACGCAGTCCACCGTTATCGCCGTGCCGAAATCCACCACCACGCAGGCCGTGCCGAGCCGGTCGTAGGCGGCCACGGCGGCGCACAGGCGGTCTGTGCCGATCGCCCGCGGATTGGGCAGGTCGGTGGGCATCGGCAGCGGCAGGTCTCGCCCGACCACGAGCACCGGCTGGCCGAGGCACTCGCTGGCGGCGGCCTCCAGGGCCTTCAGGGCCGACGGGTTCACGCTGACGGCCACGACCCTGCGCGGCTCGGGGATCGTGTTCCACAACTCAGCCAGGGCCGCACCCAGGCGGCTGAGCTGGCCGACGGGAATGACCCGCATCTCGGTGACATCGTCGCCGCGGACGTGCGCGAAATGCACCGCGAAGTTGCCCACGTCGCAGGCCAGGACGTTCGGGATTTCAGTTATGTCTTCACTCATGGTTGTGCGCGAAGGCGCTCAAGGACTTCCCATATTCTATCGCACAGCGGCGCCAGGCCCTTACCGGTAACGGCGCTGATGCCGAACACCTCGACGCCGAGTGCGTCCCGCAGGCTTGCCAGCTGCTCGTCGGCGTCGGTGAGGTCCATCTTGTTGGCCACGACGATCTCGGTCTTGTCGGCCAGGGCCTTGGAATACTCGCCCAGTTCGCGCCGGATGGCGTGATAGGCCGCGGCAGGGTCGTGGCCGTCGATGGGGCACACGTCGAGCATGTGCAGGATTATCCGCGTCCTCTCGATGTGCTTGAGGAACGCGATGCCGAGGCCGGCGCCCTCGTGGGCGCCCTCGATGAGCCCGGGAAGGTCAGCCATCACGAAACGGCGGTAGTGCGTCAACTCCACGATGCCCAGGTACGGGCAGAGCGTGGTGAAGGGGTAGGCCGCGATCTTCGGGTGGGCGCGGCTCAGGTGAGACAGCAGGGTGCTCTTGCCCGCGTTGGGCATGCCGACCAGGCCGACGTCGGCGATGAGCTTGAGCTCCAGCCGCAGACGCCGCTGCTGGCCGGGCTGGCCCGGCTCGCACTGCCGCGGGGCCTGGTTGGTGGCGCTCTTGAAGTGAGTGTTGCCGAACCCGCCCTTGCCGCCGATGGCTACGCATATGCGGTCGCCCGCCACGGACAAGTCCCTGAGCATCATGCCCGTGTCGGCGTCGTGGATGATCGTGCCGGCCGGCACGCGGATGACCTCGTCCTTTCCGTTTCGGCCATGACAGTCCTTGCCCCTGCCATGCCCGCCTCGCTGGCCCCGCCAGTGGTGCTTGCCGGTGAGATGCTGGAGGGTGGTCATGGAGTCGTCCGCCTGGAGATATACGCTCCCGCCGTCGCCGGCGTCGCCGCCGGATGGGCCTCCTCGCGGGATGAACTTCTCGCGCCGAAAGGCCATGCAGCCGTTGCCGCCGTCGCCGGCAATGGCGTGGATCTCCACCTCGTCAACGAATATCGCTCTGGAGAATTCCTGGTCTTCCATCGCCCTGTCGCCGCGCCCGATGGCGCAAAGAAACCTAAAAAAGAGGATGGCGCCGGGGCCATCCTCGCATGCTCATTATATCCGCCCCGCGCGGCAGCAACCGCGCGAGAGCGGCCGACGAACTCAGGCGGGTACCACGTCCACGAAACGCCCGCGGAACTGGACCGAGCCTTCCTTGAGCGCAAAGAGCGTGTGGTCGCGTCCGTGGCCGACGTTGTGCCCGGCCTTGAAGGGCGTGCCAACCTGGCGAACGATAATGCTGCCGGCCTTGACGGCTTGTCCGCCGAACATCTTCACGCCGCGGCGCTGACCGTTGCTGTCTCGCCCGTTCCGCGTCGAACCTTGTCCCTTTTTATGTGCCATGCAACAACTCCTGCTGTCGTCGTCTCAACTGCCGCGGTTCAGCCGATGCATACCGGCCGCCCCGCCAAACCCCGTAGGATACTACCCGCCCGCCGGCGTGTCAATGCCTCTTTTCGGGAAATGGCCCAAAGACCATTTCCCGAAAAGAAGGTCATAGGTCATAGGTCTTAGGGAAAAGCAGAAGAAGCGGGAGAAAAAGAAGGTCATAGGAGCCTTCTGGAACAAGCCGTAAAAGGGCGCAATAACCGCTGCAACACAGAATCGTGGCGCCCTAGGCCCTAGGACCTAAGACCTAAGACCTGCCCGCGCTACCGCATGACCCAGTGCTGCTTGGTGAGCTTGGGAGCCAGGTGCCGCCGGGCGGCCTTTTCGCCCGGAATGGCATACTGGAGTTCCAGCGTCTTGACCAGCAGGAGCTTGTCCTTGGTGACGGGGCGTTCCTGACCTCGCCAGTCCGGCTCGACCACGATAATGGGCGCCGGCAGGTTGACCGACGTGGTCTCGCCGCTCAGGCCGCCAAGAAAGATGCTTACCTTGCCGGCATTGGGATCGAAGTCCGGCCAGATCGCGACGCTGCTCTTGGCGTTGTCCTCGCCCTGGAGGAGCTTGCCCGTCATGGCGGTGGGGATCTTCATGAGCGGATCGTTGTATAGCGCCTTGATCTTGTTGAACACGGCCATGGGCGTCTGCTTGCCGGCGCGGACAATTTCACCGGTGTCGGTGTAGAGGATGACCTCCGGCACGAAGACACGGTCATCGCCTGACCTGTTGGTGACGGTGTAGCGGAGGTACCAGAATATCTGGTCCTCCTTCTTGTCCGGCAGGCGCACGGCGATCGGGCGGAAGTCGCCCAACTCGATTTCCAACTGCCACTGCAGGGGAACAGTCAGCGGTTTGGGGTAGGTGCCGGCCTTGTCTTGGTCCTGCCCGGCGAGGTCCTTGCCCAGCGGGCTTGCGGCAACCGCATCCGCGGGCGGGCTCGCGGGCACGGCGGTCGCATCCGCGGGCTGGGTCGCGGGCGCGGCAGCCTCGGTAGAAGGTTGAGACGCCTGTGTCGAAGATGTCTTGCCCGGATCGTCGGCCGTTTGGCCGACACATACGGCGCCCAGTCCAGCCGCCACCAGCACCATCGCCGCCACGATTATTCTCATAGTCGCGCTCCTGCGTAACCTTTGTCTGCAAATCCGCCAACACTTGCGGATAAGCGTCCATGGAGCGTACGAGTTTCCGCCAGTCAAGTCAACCGCCAACGAGCGGAAAAGTTACGACCGACCAGCCGCCGCCGGAAAGGCCGGCGGGAAAAGTCCCCGCCCAGCGTTCGACCATTGTTTCTGGCACGTCCCAACTCTGTGTCTGCGCAATCGTTCCGGCAGCCAGAGAGGAGAAAGTAAAGAGTAGACCGCGGGAGAAGTCCTTTCTGCCGATTACGGTGGGCCGCCCATCGAGGCGCCAGCCGCTTTTTCTACTTTCTACTCACTACTCTCTCCCGCTCTGTGTGCGACCATTTTTCCTGCCAGGAAAAATGGTCGCACACGACCGTCCAGCCCCGGCCGGGCCTTGCGTGCAGGCCGCGGCGCAATACGATAGCGGCTGTCATGAGCGATGCTTTTCAACTCGATCCCGTTCGGCGCAACCGGTGCGAGGAGGCCCTGCTGTTTCTCGCGGCCGGGCGGCGGAGGGACCTCCAGACCGCCCTTCGGGCCGAGTCGCTGGGGGAGATGCTCACGCGATCCGGCTTCATGGGGCACTTCTGGCAGGCCCGGCGGGGGACCGATCTGGTCGCCGCGGCGATGGTCATACCCAGCGCGGGGCGGGTGGGTATGGCCTTTCACAGCCCGGTCGAGTCGCCCGGCGTGGAGGCGGCAGCACTGTCGGCGGCGCTTCGGGCGGCAGCCGACGCGGCCCTGGCCGACGGACTGGCGTTCGTGCAATCGCTCATAGGCCATCGGCAGCACGCCGACGGGCGCGCGTTTGTCGAGGCCGGCTTCATTCGCCTTGCCGAGCTGGCTTACATGCGGCGCGGCCTGGCGGACGCCGTCGAGCCGCCCGGCGTGCCCGGCCTGGACTGGCAGAGCTGCCAGCCCATGGACCCGGTCGAACTTGGCCGGGTGATTCTCGGCACCTACGAGCAATCGCTGGACTGTCCGGCGCTGGCCGGGCTGCGCAGCACCGACGATGTGCTTGAAAGCCACAAGGCAAGCGGGACATGGCGCCCGGACTTCTGGTGGATTGCCCGCCTGCGGGGCGCACCGGCCGGGTGCGTGCTGGTAAACGACTCGTCCTCGAACCCCGGCGACATGGATCTGGTCTACATGGGCGTGATGCCGGCGTTTCGCGGGCTTGGGCTCGGACGGGCGATGGTCCGTCACGCCTGCCGGCAGGCCCAGGGCGACCGCGGGGAGTTCATGAACGTTGTTGTGGACGCGGCAAACCCTTATGCCGGCAAGATATACGAGGCCGAAGGCTTCCGGCCCGCGCGCCGGCGAGTAGCCTATATCCGCCGGCGATATTCGCAAGAAGATAAGGCTCGGTGAGAGCCTTGTGAGCAAGCGGTGGAAGAAGATTTTTTTTGAGAGCCAAGCTTCCGAGTATCCGTGCTTTGGCGGATGTGGATAACAATTCGCTCCGTTTGTACATTGACCCGCGGTGGAGGCTTAATTACATTCGGTCCGCACATCAGGATTGTCCGAGACGATTGGTTGCGTGTGTAGTGCCGGAGGTTCATCGGGGCGTATCCGGCCTTCGGATGAAAACCGAGGTGCAACGCGAAGGATTGACGATGACGACAGCAATGGAGTTGGTACGCGCCAAAGACGGGCAGGTCCGGGACATCCTGGCTGTCCTGGCCGAACGCATCGGACCTCAAAGGTATAACGCGTGGTTCAAGCACGGCGTGATGGTGCAGGTCGCTGACGGCCATGTCAGCGTCGCCGTGCCGAACCCGTTCGTGGGCAATTGGATCGAGACTCATTACCAGGAGCTTATCGGCCAGGCCGCCGAGAGCATCACCGGGCGGCCCCGGCCGGTGATCGTCTCGATCGACCCGGCCCTGAGCGGCCAATTGCGTCGAGGCCAGCTCAACAAGCAGGCCGAGCAGGTCGACAGGGTCACCTCGGGGCGCACCCGTCCGCGCACTGAGTCGCCGGCCGGCGCATCGGCGCTGCGGTACTGCCTGGCCGACTTTGTCGTCGGCGAGAGCAACCGCCTTGCCTATACCGCCGCCATGGCGATGGTCGGCAGTGAAAAGCCCGCCTTCAACCCGCTGTTCATCCACGGCACGTGCGGCGTCGGCAAGACACATCTGCTCCAGGGCATCTGCAACGCCGCCCAGCGAAAGAGCGATTCGGGCCGGCCCCTGAGCTGCCGGTACGTCACGGCCGAGCAGTTCACCAATGAGTTCCTCACGGCCCTGCGGCACAAGCAGATCGCCGAGTTTCGCGGGCGCTACCGCCAGCTCGACCTGCTGGCGATCGACGATGTGCACTTCCTCTCGGCCAAGAAGGCCACGCAGGATGAGTTCCTGCACACATTCAACGCCATCGAGTCGGCCGGGCGGAGGGTGGTGATGGCGTCGGACAACCATCCGCGGCTGGTGGGCGAACTCAACGAGCCGCTTGTCAGCCGTTTCGTCGCGGGGATGGTGGTGCGGATCGAGGCGCCGGACCGCGCCACGCGGCTGGAGATACTCGCCCGCCGGGCGCGGGTGATGAAGCTCTCGGCGCCGCGGGACGTGCTGGAGTACGTGGCCCTGCACATCCGCGGCTCGGTCCGCGAACTGGAAGGCACGCTGATAAAGCTCTCGGCCCTGGCGGCGCTGGACGGCGGGGCGATTACACGCGAGTTGGCATCGTCGGCTCTGGCCGAGCACCTCGCCCGCACCGACAGCGCGATAACACTTGGCGACATCGAGTCGGTCGTGGCGACGTACTTCGGGATAACCCCGGCCGACATTCACTCATCGCGCCGCACGCGGACGGTGTCGGTGGCCAGGATGATCGCCATGTTCCTGGCCAGGCGCCGCACGAGGATGAGCTACCCGGAAATCGGCAGGTTCATGGGCAAGAACCACTCCTCCGTCGTCCTGGCCGTGCAGCGGATGGAAAAATGCCTCGCCGCCGGCGCGGACCTCGACTGGGCAACCCCCGCCGGGCCAAAGTCGATGCAGGCCGCGGAACTCCTGGAAGCCATGAACGGACAATTGGGCTAAGAGGCCGGCAAGAGCAAGCCGCCACGAGGGACCAGGCGGTTGTGTACCTCATGGACGGGCGTCCGGACACGGATGTCCGGATGCCGTAATTATTACAGTGCGCCAAATAGAGTGCGAATAGATTGCGAATTATCGTGAGTCCCAAAATCCGAAATTCGAAGCACGAAATCCGAAACAAATCCAAATCGCCAAATTCAAATGCTCCAAACGCCAGTGCCCGGCACACGAATCGTGAAGAACCTGAGCTTCCACTGGGGTTCTTGTTTGTTTTGGATTTCGTGTTTTGAATTTGTTTCGGATTTCGTGCTTCGAATTTCGGATTTGTTACGCGGCAGAATGTTCATCAATTTCCGAAACGCTACACTATGCAGCGCAAACCTGAGCCCCAGTACATGGACGACCTGGCCGAGGCCCAGGCATATGCCGCCGCGGACTTCGCGGCCGTGAACGAGGCCTTCGTGGACCGCCTGCTGGACCTCGCCCCGGCCGGGCCCGACGACGCGATCTTGGCTGTCGACCTCGGCACGGGGCCTGGCGACATTCCCATCCGCATCGTCCGGCGATGCCCCGGCTGGCGCCTCACCGGCGTCGACGCGTCGAAACCAATGATCGCCATCGCCCGCCAAGCCTGCCAGCGGGCCGGCGCGGCGCGAATGCTCCGCTGGCTGGTCGCCGACGCCGCCGACACGCACCTGCCGAAAAAGTCCTTCGACGTGGTGCTGTCCAACAGCATTCTCCATCACGTCGCCGCCCCGGCCGCGTTCTGGGCAGAGGCCAGGCGGATAGCCAAGCCCGGCGCGACCTGGTTGCTCCGCGACCTGTTCCGCCCGGCCGACGAGAACCAGGCCCATGCACTGGTCGATCAATACGCCGCCAACGAGTCGGCAATTCTGCGGGAGGAATACTACCGCTCGCTGCTTTCGGCGTACACGGCGGAGGAACTTCGCTGCCAGCTCGACGCCGCCGGGCTGCAATCTCTTCAGGTGGAAATAGTTACGGATCGCCACGTGGATGTTTTCGGCCGGATTTTTTAATACTTGATTGCCATCGCCCAGGTGGCCCAGGCCGCATTTGGGGCTGCGGCAGATGGGAAATCGAAGTTTTTTTTCAAACTCTATCATCCGCCTTCTGCTGTATTTGCGCAAATCTTAGCCTGCGATGGGCGCATGCCGGGCGTTTTTTCGTGATAGCTGGGGGCCAGTCCTGCGTCTATGTCTGGTAGAGATTGGATTTTGACAAGGATGCGGTCAGGGAACTATGGGAAGGCCGGTTTGTCTGGGATCGGTTTGCTGCATTTCTTCGGCTTTCTCGAATAACGCGGGGATACGCGTTACCCCGGCCGCTGTATCGTACAGTTAATAGACCAGGGGCGGCATGCAAAGGCATGCTGCCACGGTTCCCGGCCTGTGAGCCGGGGGGAACGGGTTGGGCAATGTGCTTAGAGAATGTACCTATGTCAAGTGGACTGCGTGAATTAGCGAAGGGAAAGAACGGCGACAAGTCCGGGCGGACGGGCTTTTGGCCTGTGCCCGCGGAGCCGGCGGCCGAGGGGCCGGTCGCCGAAGGCACCGGACTTCTCTGGCTTCAGGAAAAGATGCCGAGCTGGCGCTGGTATGTCGACCATGCCCGCGACGCCGCGGGGGAGTAATCCGCTAGAAAAACCTCATTATGTCCTGGTACGTCAGTGCCAGGAACACCAGGGCCAGCAGGATCAGGCCGATGAGTTGTGTGATGTTCATCGCCCTTATCGGCAGGGGTTTGCCGCGGATCTTCTCGATGATCAGGAACACCGCGTGCCCGCCGTCGACCACGGGCAGGGGCAGGAAGTTCATCACCGCCAGCACCGCCGAAATAATCGCCATGAGGTAGAAGAAGTGCATGAAGCCCCTCTCAGCCATCTGCACGGCGATCCTGCCCATCCCGAGAGGCCCGACGAACTGATCGGCTGAGACGTTGCCCAGGATCAGGCTGCGGATCGAAACGTAGGTGCTTATCATAAAGCCGGTCGACTCGCGGAGCGACCATTTCAAGGCCGCGCCGAGGCTTTCCTTGCGGACGGTGGTCATGATGGGATCGAAGAAGCCCCTGCTCTTGCCGATGAACATATCGAAGTTGTAGTCGTTGGGGTCGAAGGCCTTGCTGTCCAGCAGGCCGATCTTCGCCTCGGTCAGTTCGGCCTCCGGCCTGGCTGAGCGGCGGACCGTCAGCGTAACGTCCTTGCCGGCCTGGTCTCGCAGGGCTGAGTAAAGCTCCGCCCAGTCCTTGACGGTCCGGCCGTTGACCTTCTCGATAACGCATCCGGATTCGATGCCCGCCCGGGCCGCGGGCGAATTGGGCCTTACGTGCGCGACAATCGCATGCGCCAGGTCAAGGCCGGGCACGAAACCCAGCATGGCTTGGCCGTTCTTCCAGAATTGCCACCACTTCTTCTTGACCGGCGTGATCTTCAAAGGCTCCAGCAGCTTGCCCTCGCGCTGGATCACAAGCGTCAGGTCCTTCTTGCCGTCCTGGACGGCTTTGTCGTTGATATCGTGCAGGTTCTTGTTCGTCGGCAGGGGCGTGTCGCCGTAGTGAACGACTATGTCTCCGGGCTTCATCCCCGCCTTCTCGGCCGGGGAGCCATTCATGATGGCGGCCACCATCAGCCTGGACGTCAAACCAAGCAGGTCGAGGCCCTGATCGGCCGCGATGATGTGGAGATCGTCCTTGGGGCACGTAAGCTCCTTGCCGGTCTCGTATGAGACCAGCACCATGTTGCCGTCCTTGAGCTTGATGTCGTAGTTGTCCAGGTTCAGCTTGGCGCCATCGGGCAGATACGCGACGGTGATCTTGCTGGTGATAACCCGCGGGGCCGTCAGGTTGATGGTCTTGCCCTCGCGCATGACCGTGACGTGTACGGTAAGGCCGTTGGCGTCCTTCAGGGCCGGCTCGACTTGCCAGGAATGCTCGATCTTCCGCCCGGCCACCGCGATCACGCGATCCTGGTCATGGAAGGGATCCTGGGGCGGCCTGATGGTGCTGGTCTCTCCCTCGGCCACCACCGTGCTCCTGGCCGGGCCGAGGCCGAACTCAAGCCGCCCGTCGCCCATCTTGACGCCCACGTCGGCCGCGCCGACCCACGTGTTGCCGTCCACCTGGCGCTCGATGGTGAACTTGTAGCGGTCCTCGCGGTCGCTCATTGCCGAGATGATCGCCAGGTGGTCGAAGCGGCTGATTTCCCGACCGATGATCGACGGCATCACGCCGTTGCCGTCAACGTCGGTTACGCGGTCGCCGACCTCCAGCCCCGCCGTCACAACCGGCTGGGTTGTGGCGCCCGGCGCCTTGGTCCACGTGATCCGGGCCTGCGATGCCGGGAAGTGAGGCCTGACGCTGCCCAGCACCGGCGCCGGGAACTCGTAGCCGATCATGGCTATCACGACGAACATTATTATGGCCGTGACGGCGTTCATGACCACCCCGGCCGAGATTACCAGCATCCGCGCGCCGACGCTCTTGGCGTTGTAGGAGCGCGGGTCGACTTTTTCTCCGTCAAACAGCCCGGCCTGCGGGGCGAAGTCCTCCTGGCCGAGCATCTTGATGTATCCGCCCAGCGGCAGCAGGTTGAGGCAGTAGTCGGTCTCTCCCCACTTGACGCCCAGGACACGCGGGCCAAACCCCAGCGCGAACCGATCGACCCTTATCCCTACCCACTTGGCGGCCAGGAAGTGCCCCAGTTCGTGGACGAAGACCATCAGGCCCAGGCCGATTATGAACTGAAGGATCGGCCAGGCAAGGCCCAGCCCGGAGGCAGCCACAGCAAGTATCGAAACGTTCGTGTCCATGTATACTCCGCGGCGCTAGTGTAACGATTCAGAATTAATGGCAATCTTGCCGCTCAGCAAATCCGAAATTCGAAGCACCAAATCCGAAACAAATTCAAAGCACCAAAATTCAAACAAGGACCAAACAGCAAGCACCAAAGTCCAAACAAAAGCCCATCTTCGGATCCCCAATCCACGATTCCCGGACACTCCGGTTGTCCGTTTGTGTTTTGGAATTTGTCGTTTGGGATTTGTTTGTCATTTGGTGCTTGTCATTTGGAATTTGCTTAGGGCGAGTTCATATCCGCTGTTCAACCTGCCGCCTCGCCCAGGCGTCGGCGCGCAGCAGGGCATCAAGGGTTACTTCGGCTGCCGGCGGCGTCTGGTTCAACACGGTTTCCACCATCGGCACGATTTGCCCGAAACGCATCCGCCCAGCCAGGAACGCCTGGACCGCCGCCTCGTTGGCCGCGTTGAGCACCGCCCCTGCCAGGCCGCCGCGGTCAACGGCCTGGTGTCCCAGGCGGACCGCGCGCTCGAACCGGCCGGTCAGGGCCGAGAAAGTCAGCCTGCCCAGCGCCGCCAGGTCCAGCGGCGGAACCTGCCGCTCGAACCGCTCCGGCCAGCTAAGGGCGTACGAGATCGGCGTGGCCATGCTCGGCTCGCCCATCTGGGCTATGACCGAACCGTCGCAATACTCCACGAACGAATGAATGATGGACTCCCCGTGCAGCACCACGTCGATCTGCTCGGCCGGCATGTCGAAAAGCCAGTGGGCCTCGACCACCTCAAGAGCCTTGTTGATAAGCGTGGCCGAGTCGATGGTGATCTTGCGGCCCATCGACCACGTCGGGTGCTTCAGGGCGTCTTGGATCGTGGCCTGCCGGACCTTCTCCGCCGGCCAGTCCCTAAGCGCGCCGCCGGAGGCGGTGATGACGATCCGCCGCACCTGCTGGCGTCTGCCGGCCAGGAGGCACTGGAATATGGCCGAGTGCTCGCTGTCGACCGGCAGCACCGGCACGCCGGCTGCGCGGGCGGCGGGCATTACGATAGCCCCGGCCATCACCAGCGTTTCCTTGTTGGCGATGGCAAGGGTCGCGCCGCACTCGATGGCCGCCAGCGTGGGGGCAAGCCCGGCCGTGCCCACAACGCCGGAAAGCACCACGTCCGGGCGAGTCCGGCGGATGAGCTGCGTCATGGCGTCGCTTCCGGAGAGGATCTCCGGGCCTCGGCCGCCGGCATCGGCCCAGGCCAAGCTAAATGCCTCGGCGCTTTGGGGCGAAGTGATCGCCACCGCCTCGGGTCGAAACTCGCGGGCCTGCTCCCAAAGGAGCCGCCAGTTGTTCCCCGCCGCCAGCGCGCAAACGCCCAGGCTCGGCTGGGAGGCAATGACCTCCAGCGCCTGTGAGCCTATGCTGCCAGTCGAGCCGAGTATCGCTACACGCCTTGTCTTCACGCGACAGGGAGTCCTTGCCCGCATTGCGGATTGCGGATTGCGGATTGCGGATTGCGGATTTCAGCAACCGTTGCCCAACATGATACCCGCCGGCGCGTACGTTGCAACCGCGGGGGAAAGCCGAATGCCAAATGCCAAATGCCAAATGCCATGAATGATGAATGCCAACGGCCGAATGCCAAATGCTCAAAGCCGAATGCCGAATGCCGAATGCCGAATGCCATGAATGATGAATGCCATGAATGATGAATGCCATGAATGATGAATGCCATTGCTGAATGGCCAGCGATTCAATAGTGAGATTTTCCCTGGCATTCTTCATTTGGCATTTTTCATTTGGCATTCTTCATTCTTCATTCTTCATTTGGCATTTTTCATTTGGCATTTGGCATTCGGCCTTATCCGAACCGTCGTCTATAATCGGCTGACATGAGCGACAAGAGATTTGCGTACGATGAACTGGTCTTCAAGGGCCGCGTGGCCGAAGTACACAAGGTCGGCGTGAAAATGCCCGACGGGCGCGTGGTTCAGCGCGACTGGATTCGCTACAACGGCGCGGCCGTCATTCTGCCGATCCTTGACGATGGCTCTATCGTGCTGATACGCAACTACCGTTTTGCGGTCGAGGAGACGCTCTACGAGCTACCGGCCGGGATGCTCGAGGATGGAGAAGACCCAGCCCGCGGGGCCGCTCGCGAACTGACCGAGGAGACCGGCTACGCCGCCGGGCGGCTGGAAAAGCTTGGCCGGTACTACACCGGCCCCGGGACGTGCAACGAGTTGATGCATGCGTTCGTGGCGATGGACCTCTCGGCCGGGCCGCAGAAGCTCGAAGCCTACGAGCAGATCGAGACCGAGGCGATCGGCGATGCCGACGTTCGTGCGATGGTCGCCGACGGGCGGATTCACGACGCCAAGACCATCGCCACACTTTGCCTGTGGTGGCTGCGGGACAAATAGGGATGCTAACGAATGACATGAATATAAGGTCTTGACTCCCGGTTCCAAGAGCCCACAGGGCTCACACAGCCTAGCCCAGGGCAGAGTGCAGCGCCGCCCTGGGTTGTGGGCGTTATATATTGAGAAGCCCTTCTATGAGTAACGGCCGCCCGTCAAGTCAAAAAACCATCCGTCAGGGTTCCAACGCCGATACGGTTCATCCTTCTATTGCGGCTCGTACAGGCCCGATTATGGTTTTGGAGGCAGCGGCG
>Ga0315285_10002913_pt1 | contig 17914 bp, 35 predicted proteins | sample YL17G09_36_MG_FD_203698 | JGI IMG/M metagenome (GOLD analysis project Ga0315285, IMG submission 203698) | Sediment microbial communities from Yellowstone Lake, YNP, Wyoming, USA - YL17G09_36 | ecosystem: Environmental > Aquatic > Freshwater > Lake > Sediment | place: USA: Wyoming | collected... | reverse complement strand
CTAAAATGAGCGTGAAGAAGGATTTCCGGAAGAAGAATGCTGATGAGCGTCTGGCCGTGACTAGCAATAGGACTCCAGAAGCCCAACTGAAAAGGCTTGATGAAAAATACGGCGAGGGCAATGGTGCCAAGAAGGAGCGAGCGAAGCTGGCGAAGCGGATCAGGGATGAAGACACGAAGGTTGCTCCGAAGGAAGCAGAGTAGCTGAAATGGATTTCCGTGACATCGCTGCTAGCACTAGCAGGTGGTACAAACATCTCAATGAGAGAAGGATGTCGGTTATTGCAGAGATCGCATATGAAGATGATGACGGTGAATACATCGAGGAAGAGGTAGAGATCTTTGTGAAATACGATGTATGCCCAACCTGTGATGGCATAGGACACTATGTAAATCCAAGCATAGATTCACACGGCATTTCGGAAGATGAGTGGTGTGGTGAGTGGGATGAGGATGAAAGGGAAGGCTACCTATCAGGTCGTTACGATATCACTTGTGGCGAATGTAATGGTAACAGGATCGTACCAGTTGTGGATGAGGATCGCAATAGCAAGGAGCTTGTTGATAGGGTGAACAATTACATCGATGAGCTTTACTGTTCTGCCAGAGAGCAGCTTCACGAAAGGGAGATGGGCTATTAGGGACTAATAGATATGTGACTAAGATCCTATTCGTCCTTATGTCCAAATTAAAAGCGGTGTTTAAGGAGCCTTTGTTATGACGGTCAAATGCTTTCCATCATACGCTAGCGCCCAGAAAATTCGTCCTGGTGGTGAGCGTAAAAATCCTAGGAGTTGTGAAAGGAAATCTGCTGGAGCTGATAAGCTAGTTAGATATCTTGAACAAGCAAAATATGGTAGGCCAAGACTAGACCGCAGGGATGAGCGAACGGAAGATCAGAGCAAGTATGCTCTTATGGATGTTGGAGAAAAGCGTAAGCTTCTTTTTACAAAGCTAGAAGAACTACAAAAAGAAAAAGAAGCTTTGATGGAACTGTATGATGACTCCGAAAGTGAGCGCCGTAGGAAGGCTAAGCGCAGAGAACTTAAAGGAGATGTTGTAAACCTGGAGATCATAGAAACGGTTCAAGCGATCGATGATTTGGAAAGCGAATCGGATGTTGATAAGTATTCGCATTAATATTTGCGCGCGTGAGTTTAGTTTTGGATTTTTTCCCGCTTTTGGAAAATGAGGCGATTTTCTTTTCTATAATATAGATTACTCGGAGTATTAAAATGAAAAGGATCCCCAGGAAAAGGGCTATTGATATAGTGCTTGCTGGACATATTTATGACATTGAAGAGTGGATTTTGCGAGATAGAGAGAGTTTGAAGAATTGGTTATTTGATACTCTCAATCTCGGCAAGATGCCTGTCGAGAATATGAAGGAGCAATTTGCAGGTTACTTTGCTCCTTATATTCTCGAAGACGATGAGTGGGAGGAATGATGAACAGGCTTGGTAGTTTTGTGGTGACTGTTGTCGTTGCCCTTCTCGCTTTTTTTTGTATCACATATATCGTATTGGAGGTGTTTAACCAAAGACAGATGTTTGTTAAGGTACCGAAAGGTAGCGTACAGTTTCGCATAGATAGTGATTTTTCTCTAACTGAAATAGAGAAGGTAAGGGTGGCAATCCGTAAGTGGGAAGTTGCTTCTAATGGATGTTTAAAAGTTCCCTTCTATATTTCCAGCATACCATTATCAGATATAGCCCGTTGGTCGGGGGATAGCCTTCCAACGATCTATGATGCTTCAAGTTTCTTTAATTGGAAACGGTATCTGGCATCACAGTTGTGTTTGACCCCGTGTCTTGGGGTCACTCAGATATATACTGGTGATATCTTCATTCTGGAAAGCGGGAATGAACTCTTTGAGACGGTAGTGCTTCACGAGATAGGTCACGTGCTTCTAGGAGGACTTCATAGCGACTCGAAAGAGGATTTGATGTACCCGACGGTGACTGGGCCAAAGGGGATTAGTCCCCGTGAAATGATGAGTTTGCAGTTGTTATATTGTAATTTTACCAACAAGTAAGGAAAGGAAAAGAAAATGGAAAACGAGATGAAGATGGTCAAGAAGATGGCACGATGTGTTCAGACATTGTTTGAGGCTGAGGGGGTAAAGGTCACCACCAAAAACATTGCCGAGCTAATCAAGGATGAAGATTTGTCTGATATCGCCCACTTGAAGAGCGTAGTTACGGAGCATCAGTCAGAGCATAAGCTTATTTACAATCATAGGAGGCTGAACCTGAAGTCGTTCATTGTGGATAATTGGGCACAGATCAAGGACAATGATGTGGTGAAGGAGGCCTTGTTCAACGCATATTGTATGGGGCGATACAACAAGGAGAAGCGTCTGGAGATGCTCACCGAGTTGCTTGAGGGATGTGACGAGTTGCCTCAGCCCTAAACTTATCTAAATTTGAAGAGGATGAAAATGTCTTCTATAGCTTTAAGCATCGACTGGGACTTCTTTACTCCAGGCGCGGCACGGATGTGGGAGCATTCGTCAATCGATGAGACACTACATTTTCTGTGGGAGAATTGGAAACAAGATCGTTTAATGACAATGGCAGACAAAGTGAAGGCTGTCAATGCCACTGGCTTCTGGAAATGGCTCTCAAAGTGGGTTGTATTGTCGCCGAATCGACAGGTTGTAGTTTCAGAGTCGCACGCGGCAATGCATGATCTTCTCACTTACAAGCATAGTACCCTTCTTCTTTTTGACTCTCATCATGATTGCTATCCTCTCAGCCCCTGGAATGATGACGCGGAACCAGATTGTGGTAACTGGGGAACCTTTTGGATGAAAAAGCGTAATAAGAAGGGACAAGTACTATGGGTTTCTCAGCTCAAGCAGAGAGATGAGAACACAATTAAAAGCAGAATTGAATATTCTGTGCGTAAGAATGTGAGAGCCTATGTATTAAAAGGGATTGAACCAGTCCTGGACTCTATGTGTGAGAAGGCTGGTGGCAAGATCAAGATGGATTTCATACACATCTGTAGGTCAGGATGCTGGGCCCCTCCGTGGACAGACAAGGATTTTCTAACATTTTTGGAGGAGTCGGGATTCGATTGTAGGATAACCAAACACAGAAAGTTCTGGAGCCCGACGCTTGATAGGTGGAAAAATGGTAAAGTGCGACGACTCTACGACAATCTGCAATCAGCTGACTATTGAGCAGATTGCGGAAATTATTAAGGAAGGTAAACTTCTACGATGGCATTCTGGCTATCATAGAGAAGAGTGGTGCGACGGCCCTGCGCCACTCAAACCAACAAGTATTCTAAAGATTTCGGATAAATCGTACTATGTTGGATATATCTGCGCTAATAAGGAGTGTAATAGGTGTAAACATCCGATCTCAATATGGTCGGAACATCACAAACTTATTAGGCCAGATGGTCTTGACTTGCATGGGTATGGCGAAGAGGTGCAGATAAGTAAGAAGAAAACCGAAGTAGTGCTCAAGGATCAACCTGTTTTTTCCACATATGAGGAAGATGATGTCTAGAATCATAGGACGAGTGGAAGCAGAAATCGAAGAGAAAGAATTCTCCATAAAAGAATGTTCTGTCTGTGGATGGCAGGGGACTCCAGATGACCGGGATATCTGTGAAATATGTTCTGGTGAGATAAAAGATGGGATCGTTAAGTGTTTTCATACGGTGCCAGCTTATATCTTGGTGGAATGTGATTGCGGAAAGACTGTGTGTTGTTATGGATTTACTAGCAGTTGTGTCTGTGGTGCAGACTACAATTGGAATGGGGAACAGTTAGCCTCTAGGGAATTCTGGGGCGAGGAAACTGGCGAGACGGCCGTCGACATTCAGGACGGCGGAGGATTTTAAGGTGTGAGGATGCAGCATAGGAACTCACCGATCCGTAACTGGGTTGACCGCAACTCCAGGCATAGGATCATAAATCATGTACTATTCGAAGAGCTTTACAGTTCTGAAGAGAGCCTATGGGAGCGCAGAGCCAAAGAAAGATTGGAGTTTTTTGGGATCAATCTTTCCGAGGTGACCATAAGAAATTATGAAAGTCAGATTGCTACAGGAGGAAGGGATCCTGTCTGCGCTTCCGCTTTCAGTGAGAAGTCTGCAAATGGTCTGGCTTCTAGGTCGGGCAAAGAAATAATGTACGGCCAAATGGATCTACTTGTGGATACTTTCTTATCCGGACACCGAAAAATCTATATGGGATTGCCAGCCAATCAGCTACTTTCTATTATCCGCAAGTATGGTTCGGATGTATGGGCTTGCGAAAGAAACCAAAAGATGTTGCGGTTTATGAGATTTTTGAAAAATCGGTTCCATCAAGACTCGGAAGCCCACATTATAGATCAGGATGTCTTTAGATTTCTTGCCGAAACGAAAGAGAGATTTACCATTTTTGATATGGATCTAATGACATTTATGAGTCAAGCGATCGTGGATAAGCTTGCGATGGTAATGAATAGAACAATTATGGATCGTGCGGTTATAAGTATTGCTTCATGTATTGGACGGAAGATCACTGAAAAGAAATATAGGGAGCTAATGCCTTTAACCTTTTTGGATAGTTTGAACCTTAAAACACTTGCTAGTTATTCTGGTGGCTACTGTGATAGTGTTGTGCCGATGAGGTACGAGCTGATGGTGGTGGAACGATGAGCATTATATGTCCTGAGTGTGGTAACATAATGACATATGATAGGCGCCCAAACACTATTACCTATAAGGGATGTGAGATGGTTGTGAAGGTACTTGGGTGGTGGTGTTGTCAATGTGGTGAGGGAATACTTTCCGAGGAACCACTGCTTGTTAGGAAAGAGGCTTTTGAACAATTTAAAGCAAGGGTTGATGGCATAAATGAATTATAGATTAGCAAAGGATTTCGCCAGCATAGTTCATTATGGTCAAAACTATGGAACGAATCCATACGACTGTCATCTGGCGATGGTAGACGAGACGCTCCGAACTTTCGGCTTTGAAGATGAATATCTGCTCATTGCTGCGTGGTTGCATGATGTGATCGAGGATACACCAATCTCTTACGAGATGATCAGATATGGGTTTGGTAGAGAAATTGCCGATATCGTTTATGCCGTAACCAATGAAGCTGGGAGTAATAGGAAAGAGCGTAATGCGAAGACATACCTGAAGATTAGAACCAGTCACGGTGGTCTAATCATCAAGCTGGCCGATCGGCTCACCAATGTTGAGTTCTCCAAAAGTACTGACTCTGGGCTGTTCGATATGTACAAGAGGGAATATTTTGATTTCCACAACGCCCTTTTTGATCCTGGTGAAACTGATGAGAGGGTGAGGAAGATGTGGGACTGCCTTGACAAGATGCTTGGTGGCGAACAGGAGTGAGAAGTGAAGATCATTAAAGGGAGAGTTAATTGGCGTGATAGGTGGGCGAACCGTCCTAATTTGGAGCTGCTAGTAGATAAGCTTTGTTGTATTGACGAGATGATCTATTCTGAACTAGATGGGTTCCATTATGCTGAATATGATGGGGCCGTCCATTTCCTTTTCAATTCCGACAATCACGGAGGTTTTGGTGGCCGGCCATTTAAATTAAAGATAGCAGATGGACTGGAAAAGACTTTAGTGGGGCCCTGGTCATCTCGTTCTAGCGTTGCTAATAAGTTAGGTTTTACACCATGCATCAATGCTGTAATGGTGGATACTCAAAAGGATTGGGATGGTGGTCATGTTTATGTAGGTGGGGCTTGTACAATAGAATTGGTGCGTACTGCCAGAAATGTTATTCGAATCGGTGATGGCATTTATAGCGTCTGTGGACGGGGTGAGGATTTTGCATTTCCTTGCAATTCGTCATTTACGCTGGCAAAATATATTGCCCATGATGGAGAGATATTCTATGAGCCAGCAGTACGCCTGCCCGATGGGCAATTGTGGTTGAAGCAGGATTTGCAGAAGTTGGAAAAAGAACCAGAGGATGTTTTTGGAGAGTAGTGATGAGACCAGAATTTCGCAAGATGCTTGAAGAGCTTTATGAAAAGTATTCTATTGGGCCGTCGGAATCAGATTGCGACGGGGATTTTGATTTCGGTTTCTCCAGTGGTATGGCTCTTGCCTATGAAGATGTAGCAAGTGATTTGGCAGTTTTACTTGGGAAGTTCTATTCAGATTGGAAACCGAAAAGGCGCAGAAGGAGGAAGTGATGGGAAAGATACTTGTCGAAGATCGCACTGATCCAGATTCGATAAGGGAAGATCATATTGAAACTCTTGCCGATTCGTTGTACTATGTCGCAACGCAAAGCGGTGTGACAATGGGAATGAGTGTCGATGAGATAGTCGTTTCCATTCTATTGGTGGCCGCGGATATCACAGTATATTCAAAAGCAATAGGCTTGGTTGATGAGCAGAGACTTGTGGAGCTTGAGGTGAAGGCGACGGAGATGGCAGAAGCCAGGCAGAAAAATCTTGAGGATCATGGCTTTCTTGATTTGATGAGGGAGCATCTATCTGAATCGAGAGGTAGGAAGCCTGATAATAGTTAGGAGTGATAGTGACAAAATTTACTTTATCTGACCGTATGAAAAAGTACGAGGAGGTCACTGATTTTAGATTGATGCCAAGATCAATAGCCATTCTTAGATTAGATGGAGTTTCGTTCCATACTTTAACGAAGAAGCTCCATTTGGAAAAACCTTATGATGCAAAGTTCTCTAGCTGGATGTCGCAAGCCGCTCTGACGCTTGCTGGATATATGCAGGGATGTATGCTTGGCTATACGCAATCTGACGAAATGACCTTTATCATCCGCTCCGATCAGTCCGAAGATTCATCGGCGTGGTTTGACAATCGCATCCAGAAGATCGTGAGCGTGTCTTCTGGTATTGTCTCTTCTGTTTTTAACAAGCTTCTTCACGCTCATCTTACCACCTTGGGCAAGAAGGATGATGAAATCCCGGTCGCTAGTTTCGATGCTAGGCTTCACTCAGTTCCGAGTCTGACGGAAGCTATAAATAATCTTGTCTGGCGTGGACGAGACTGTACTAAAAATTCCATCAGTGGAGCAGCATATTATGAGCTAAGCAAAAAGCACGGAAGGAAAACGGCACGCAAGATGCTGGATGGGCTCAATCAGGAGCGTCGGCAGGAGCTACTGTTTAGCGAAACAGGAGTAAACTGGAACGATTACATTCCCGAATTTAAGAGAGGAATTATCACCTTCAAAAAAGATACAGAAATCGTTACTGAAAATGGAACAGCAATTAGGAGGAAATGGGTCGTGGAAGCCGCTCCGATCTTCACCAGCGAAGCTGGTAAGGCGTGGCTTACCGAGATCCTGGGGCGTTCAAGGCTGAAAGAAAATGTCCAAAAAGAGGAAGTTCGACAGGATAAAGACGCTCAAGAAGATTAATAGGGATGAAACCCAACCATATGGCAAAGCTGGTGTTCATTCTGATAAGAGGGAACAGCGCTTGCGTCATATGGATACACAGGATTGGTTAGATGAAGCGGAGGATGACGAGATAAATCATATGGATTATATGGATGCTGGTCCTGGAGAAAAGCTTTTAGACAGCGAGCCATTAGAGGAGGAAAGCGATGAGCAGGGAGAAGGCGATCGAATACCTTGAAGCAGTTGGTAGTAAAGATGTTGCTATCGACGCAATGGTCAGGAGTTTTTCTATGCTTCTTTGCGAGGTGCCGTCTTCTGTGTGGATGGAGTTCTTTATGGGATTAGACTACTCCCATTTAATCAACACGGTCGCCGACAGGATGTCGGAAAATATGACCGACAGCGAACTTGAAGAGCTTACTGCAATAGTTAAGAACCCACTGTTCCAGAAGCATCTGAAGCTGTATCCAGTTATTGTTGATGCCTTGGTAGAGGACAGTGACCAATGGCTGAAGAGGATGCGGGATGCGGGCGAGCTGACCAGGTTAGAACATTTAATGCGTAAAGCAGAGATCGATGATACAATAGTTGAACGGGTGGTTGAATCATTTCACTATGGTGCCGATGAATGCGAGAAGGAGTATGTCTTTGACACTGGAAAGGGAAATTAGAAACTGGTTCATTGAGGGAATCCTGCGTGAGGCGACATATCTCATAGTAGTTTATGACATCCCTGAACAATTGTGTCGCCCGATCTTTGTATATAGCGATCAGGATATACAAAAAGAAATAATAAGGATTTCCAAAGATGATAGTCTGAAGATGAGATCCGTCCTGACCCTTGCGGATGAAATGGAAAGTCAGGTAAGGATGACACTATCAATGAATATCGTGGTTAGCAGAGTTGAAAACTGAGGAGAAAAAATGAAATTCAGGGCATTCGGAAGGTCTTTGCTAGTTGCCGAAAACAAGGGTGGTAGCGAAGTGGGTGGAATCAAAATCGCCAGCTTTGGGAAGCTCAAGTCGGGTAAGGTGCTTTCGGTTGGTAAGTCGGCCAAATGGGAATGGGAGACTGACGAAGAGATGGCTGGTAGAGAGATCGTATACATCGCTGAAAAGGCTATGCCATTTGAATTTGGCGAACCTGGTATTGTTGTTGTGAATATCGATGACATTGTGGCGGATGAGCTGGAGGAAATAGTTGAGTGACGAAATCGTCCGCAAGACAACTGGGATGAGAGTTAGGGATCTTGATGAGCTTACCGCCGACTACGAAGAATTGGGAGTGAAGTTTAGAAAACAGATATCCAAAAAGGTTCTCAGGAAAGGCGGAGCCTGGGCATCCATCGCATTTGTTTTCCAGGACATAGATGCGGAAACTGGTAACTATGGAGATCCACAGTTGATGCTTGCGACATTTAAGAACTATGGCGGGATGTATACCCGTTACAGCTATTTCATTATGAAGAATAGAAAAGAAGCTGAGGCTATATGGGAATTGTCAAAAGCTATTTGAGGTGGTGCGTTCTATTGCTGTTGCCAGGATGTCTTCCATTGATTGAGGTCAGGGAAGAGAGAGAGTTTTCCACGGAAGCTATCGAGGCGTGCCTAGATTTCTGCCACGGATCTTTTCGACTACAGTTCCGCAATGATCAGACGAGCTTCTGCGAATGCTTTAATGAGAGTGGCGGATTTGTTGGATCGATCGTGGTAGGTAACCTAGGGACGCTATATAGGTAAAAAATGAAATATTGTTTCACCTGTTTTAAAAAGATTCCGATATTGGCTAGCAGATGTCCATATTGTATTAAGGATGGACAGTCGGTTGTAGGTAGGTTTTTGTTACTGTTAATAGCAGTAATTGTATTGATTGCCATCGCACAAAAATACGGCTAAGGAGAGAGGAAATGAAGGGACTTTGGAAATCAACGATTGTGATTTGGAGTAATTTTGATCCCAGTGAAACCGATATTGAAGATCTTGCGAGGGAAGCTTTAGCTGGTGATGTACATTGTTCACAACATAAGGTAGAGTTTGTTGATGACCTAGATAGCGATCCCGACTGGGATGGCGAGTCGGAGTTCCTGGTCAATCTAGATAGCGAAGTAGAAGAGGATTAGGAGGATACGATGGGAAAGAAGATCAAGTTGATGGACAACACAGATGGGATGTTCGGAGCGATGCTGGGCTTGCTGCTTGGGTCGCCGAGAACCACAACAAAGAAAGGGAAAGTCATGAAGAAGAAGGCAGTAGCAGAGGTTGTTTCTGTTCGTAGGCAGGCGGCTCTTGATGCTTGGGTTACGCGTAGGGAGAAGGCTCAGAAGCGCAGCGATGCGGCTCGGAAGGCGTGGGTCACCAGGCGCTCTAGCAACCAGTAGTAGTAGCAACCACGAATAACATCAATACGGCTTGGAGTCTGGTGACATAAGGGCGGACCAGCGCAGATATGCGCCAAGCTGGATCACCACCAGTCTGAAAAAAGAAGGGTTCGATTCCCGATGCCAAGCTGTATTGATGTTAGTAGTGGCAAATTTCAAGTAAGGAGATTGAAATGTTTGGAAGGCTTTTCGAACTTTTCCATAACAACGGAAAAGCTTTATATCATGTAGGCGGTTCTGTAAGGGATATGCTGCTCGGAGAGTCTCCCAATGATTTCGATTTCACGACTGAAGCCCTACCCGAAGAGACGACCACGATTCTACAGAGCGATAGAAATTATGTACAATCCATCTATCCAATCGGCGAAAGGTTTGGGACTGTGGGCGCCATTATTGAGGGACAAGAGGTTGAGATTACTACACATCGTGAGGATATCAGCCAGGGTAGACATCCAAATGTATCTTTTACCAAGGATATTATTCTCGATCTTTCTAGAAGGGATTTCACAATAAATTCAATGGCAATGAGTTCCGACGGCAACATTATTGATCCATTCGGTGGACGGGAGGATCTGAGACACGGAATCATTCGTACGACTGGCGACCCTCTTGAGAGATTCCAAGAAGACCCATTAAGGATGTTGCGGGCGATCAGGTTTGTTTCAAAGTTAGGATTTCTTTTTGAAGAGAAGACACGACAGGCGATCTATGATTATGCCCAAGCAATCTTAACGGTTAGCAAGGAGCGATGGCTCGACGAGCTTACGAAATTATTAACAGGCAAGTATGTGGGAGCTGCTTTAGAATATCTGAAATATTCAAGGCTTCTAGGATATGTTCTGCCCGAAGTATTCCCAATCATTCTTGTGCCAGCTGGCAATCCGTTTCAAAGCAAAGATCTTTGGCTACACACTGTAAGTGTAGTTAATAAGGTAAGGAATGATCCTTTAATGAGATGGGCTGCTCTCGTTCACGACATCGCAAAACCACAGACCAGGTTTGAAAAGGACACGAGCATTGTACATTTCTTTCAACATCAAGCTCTTGGAGCCGAGCTAGTACATAGTCTTGGCAAGCGATTGAAGATGTCCAATGATTTTCTTCGTGCGTTAAAGGGGTTGGTATTTCTACATCATAAGATTGCTGATACAGTTTCTATTGCTAATGATCCTCCAGTTAGCCTAAGCGCATTGAGGAGAGTTATCCGAGATTGTGAGGAGTTTGGTTGTAGGATTGAGGATCTTGTTGAGTTGTTAAGCTGTGATCAAACTTCTATCAGGCAGGAAGCTATCGAGGAAAAGAGAGTCTGTACTGAGTTGTTACGAAAGGCATTGGCAGAGTTGAAGGAAGAGGAACTGAAACCGAGGTTGCCAAAAGGCATTGGTGAGGAGATTATGGCGAGATACGGGCTGACACCCGGCCCCGAGGTTGGAAAGATTAGGCGCCAATTAGATCAGATGTTGTTGGATGGTCTGATTATTCCTGGCGATTCAATGGATGACATCTTTGAAAAGCTTTCACGGGAGAAAGTGGATGCGTGATAGATATCAAGTTTTCGGTCAGGATGATGGTATCATCTTAACGACCGAAGGGAATGCCGAGATAATGCGGTCTAAGGGATTGATTCTTGGTTATAGCCTACTCTACGAGTTTGATGCGGATACTCCCGAGGAAGCTCACGCCATTCATAACCTAAGGCAGGGTTGGAAACCATATAAACCAGAAGGCAAGCCAGACAACTGTCCACAATGTAATGCCATTTATTACCCTGAAGATAGTGGAATGTGTTGGCGCTGCGGGAGAATTGATGATGAAAATAAAAGACCTTAAGGAAGAAGAGATAGTCGTAGGATTGAGGATCAGATCGCTCTCAAGGGATCGTTGTGGAACAGTGACAGAGATTGATAAGGATCACGACAACCTTGCTTGGACGCAATGGGATGGAGAAGTCAGACCTACTTCTGGTTTTTATGGGAATGATTGTGAATGCGAGGTGGTGTTGGATCGTTTTGGACGGCCCGAAATACTTGTAAATGCTTTGGAATTTGAGTTAGAAGCTGTGAGACACAGATACAATAATGCTTTTGACAGGCTTCGTGGATATGCTCTTGGGAAAGAGGACTGGAACAAGGGGCTGAAAGAGGTCGTAGTTCGTTTGTTAACCTCGAGAGTGCTTGCTAGTGCTATTGGTGGATATGAACAAACAAAAGGTTATATGTCTTGGTTGAATGGCAATTCAGATACTCCGCTCAACAGGATGGAGTTCATAGTTCATTTCGTCGGACACGAGCTGTTGGATGATGGTGACCCGGGCATTGGTTGGCATCGATGGACTAGAGATGGCAGGTTAATGATGGAGGATTGTTTGGAGACAGATAACAAGGCTGAGCCATACTTTAATACTTGTCACGAGCTACTTCCTCCTGGTAGCAAGCATCTATATGTGAAGGATGTAATCTGGATCCTTGATTGGCACGAAAAGAAGGAAGAGGAATTCTACAAAGCTATTAACAGCCTTCACGATATACTTGATCATCCAAACAAGAAAGAGGAACGACCTTCTGAGAATAGGATGCTGGTCGTTTTAGCAGAGAAGATCTGTGGCAAGAATCTGGAGGATTGAGAGATGCGAAGACCCTGGCTTTATAAGCTAGTCAATACAAAGTTCGGATCTGATCAGCTTGGTCACGAGGCGGATCCGCCGCACGCTAGTAGCATTGAACTGTTCCTACTGACCCAGCGTGGATGGGAGACGACAGATTATTGGGACAGCCGGGGTGTCGGCACTTGGACGCCGGAACACGGTAGGCTTCATTCCGATATGAATGATCTGATGGATAAGACCGATCCTATGACAGAGTTTGTGGGTTTTGAAAAAACCCATTTCTTTGGAGGACAAAGTATATGATACTTTTTGTATCAACCAGTGGAGCAGAAATGTCCTTAAATGTGCGTCTTTTTGTAGTCCTGAATTGTGGAGAGGAGATAGAGGTAAACTTACGGCAAACTCCAACTTCATTAACAGAAGATATGCTGGAGCGATCTTTGTTGGAAGCGACAGAACTTTACATAGCCTGGCTAAGAAAAATTTGGCCCGACAACAAAGACGCCGAAAGTGAAGCTGATCGAATCCTAAATATAGTTAATGATCAGACGATCAAATGCTATTGGGATTACCTATGACCAAGAAAATGATCCGTATATTAGGCTAGATTTTCGGGAAATTGGAGAATAAATAAATCGTTTCATAATTGCCGTGGGAAGATGTGTCATTTCCGAATAGGATATAATTGCCAATTAGTAGAAACGAGCCGTTTTTCTACTGGCAAATGAACAAATGACTAGGCAAGCAAACCGAACTAACTGCCCGTGGCAGGGCGAAATATGCTGGGGATGTCCCGCTAGTCTCCTCCCTCTATGTCAGTCGGTGCCGAAGCGGAACATATACTCCGAAAGGAGACTTATCATGTTTATACCAGTTATTGATAGCGACCACAATCCATTGATGCCTACAATTCCTTCAAGAGCTAGGCGGATGATCAGAAGTAAAGAAGCGACACCCTTTTTTAGAAAAGGCGTGTTTCATATTAGGCTTAACAGAGAACCGTCCAATAGAAAGACCCAGCCTGTCGTAGTTGGGATTGATCCCGGATCTAAAAAAGAAGCATATACTGTAAAATCTGAAGCACATACCTATCTTAACATTCAGGCGAATGCCGTGATCTGGGTGAAAGAAAGAATGGACGCAAGACGATCTCTGCGACGCAAAAGGCGTAATAGGAAAACTCCTTATCGCCAACCAAGATTGAATAGGGCATCATTGAAAAAAAATCGCATTCCGCCGTCTACAAAAGCCAGATGGTGGTGGAAACTGCGGATCTGTAGGCAGTTAGCGAAGATGTTTCCGATTTCCTCATTTATTGTAGAAAATATCAAAGCAAGACAAAAAAGCAAACGTTGGTGGGATGTATGTTTTTCACCACTTGAAGTTGGTAAGAATTGGTTCTATACAGAACTTGATAGGATCGCTCCCGTTGAAACTAGGCAGGGATTCGAAACCAAGCAATTGCGAGACGAATTGGGATTAGAGAAACTGACTAATAAAATGTCCGAAAATTTCCATACTCACTGCGTAGATAGTTGGGTATTAGCAAATAGCCTGACAGGTGGGCATCTAATTCCTGATAATACATCAGTAATGTTATTGTCTCCCATAGCCTTATTTCGTAGGCAACTTCATGTTCAACAACCAGTAAAAGGTGGGAAACGTAGATTATTTGGTGGAACACGCACATTGGGTTTTAAACGGGGTTCTCTTGTTAAGCATCCAAAATATGGATTCGTATATGTTGGTGGCTCGAAATACAATGGAAAACTCTCACTGCATTGCTTACATACGGGAGAGCGCATATATGTTTACGCCAAGCCAGAAGATTTGAAGTTCCTATCTTGGAATTTCTGGCGTCAGAATTGGCTTAAGGAAAAATAATGAACAAAAAGACGATCCGCATATTCTGCTTCGGTCCCGTGGCTCTCAGCCCAGAATATGAATCACCATGGGAAGACGCCTGGTTGCGTTATAAAGTAAAGAGAAAGGTCATTCAAGAGGGACCATGCTTTATTGGACGCCAGGCACTGGATGCTGATATCTGGCTTGAAAGGAAGATGCTTAAGGAATATCCAGATAGAAGAAACAACGAACAGTATGGTTTGGATTTCCTTATTTCGGTAGCAAATCTTCTCGATTCTGGAGAGGGTTTCTTTTCTGATAACTGGACTAGTAGATTGCCTAACATATATCTTAATAGCCCTTTTCTGTGCCGTAAAAATATAGAGGATGCCACGGTATGGTATCTTCGACAGAAAGGCGTCTTAAAATCGGAAGCTAGGTTTAGGTGGAACAAACCAGAAACGATCGCACTTCCGACATTCATCGATGCGAAAAACGGGAGATAAAGATGTCGAAACCGTATAAGCCTTATGGCCCACCAACCAGAGGGCATATTGAAGATTATCGATGTTTTGAAAAAAACGACTGTGACTTCCTTTATGATCATGAGAGTTGTGAAGGTTGTCCAGAAATTTCGTCTTGTGCTAATCAGGGTCATGCCGACCTTAAAACGATTACATTAAAAGAATTAAACGAGGCATACAAAGACTATAATTCAAAGGGTATTGTCATATCTTCTGTTCATATGTATGGTGACTATACTAGTTTAGTAATATACCGTCCCGAGACAGACGAAGAATTCGCTGTTAAGGTAAAGGAATATGAGGAAAAGTTAGCCATATATAATAAGTGGGTAGAGGAACATAAGAAAACTCCCGAGAATAAAAAGTTGATCCAGCAGAAGAAACTCCAAACTAGGCTTGAAAAAGCAAAGGCGGAGACAAAGCGTCTCGAAGATTTGTTAGAGAAGGGCGACGATGACGATGAGAAGCGTTGAAGATATGCGTTACCACGACCTAGCAAAGAAGATCGACAGCAATCTGAAAGCTACCGATCCCAGATTTAGGAGGGCGGTCAGGCTCTTTACAGATGATGGGGCAATGCTTTTCTACGAGAATGCATTCCTTATGCGAAAGGATAAGTGGATCTTCCTGTTTGCCGAGCATTATATGTGCGAGGTTTTTCACGAGGATGATCTGCTGTGGCACTGTGAGTATGAACGCATCTATGATGAGCCAGAGGAGATTAAGGAAGAACTGTAATTCTAAAATAGGTGGAGTTTGTGTGGGACCTAATGGGCTTGTAGTTATTTTTTGATCCAATTATGCTTATATATTACATTGATAAGAGTATTTATATTTATATTGTATTCTTCTGATAACATTTTTAGAGTATAAATGCGTGGCTTGTATTTGCTGCGTATCTCTTCTACAATCTTCCAAGTTAGTTTTGATCTGCTATTATTTTCTCCAGAAAAGTCTGCGTGATTTTCACTTATTTTTTGTCTTGATTTTTCAGAATGGTGTTTTCCATACAATGGATGATTTTCACCTTTCATCTCGGGCGCTTTTGTGACGCTTTTACTTTTATTCAGGAGCAGTGGATTACCCCAAAATCGGTTAATATAATCCTGTTCTCTTGAAAGAGCCAACTCTCTTGTACTTACATTTTCTAATATTGTAAAATAGATGCTTTTGTTGTTCCAGCCGCCATATTTATTTGCCACTTCTTGTAAATATTGTGGACTATTTACATATCCTCTTTTGTGAGCTTTCCACCTGCCAAATATTCCCCTTTTGCCGCCACCACTGCCAATATAAAATTCGCCTTTAGGGAATGTAATTATGTAAACTCCTATTTTACCTGGATCTAAGTTTGACATTTTATCATCTAATTTTGGGTCGGGCGTCCAGTCTTCATATTTTATGGGCACTTTCTCGACTTTTGCTTTAGTGGTTTTTAGCCCGTTGTTAATTAAGTATCTTCTAATAGTTTCTCTGTTAACTTTGTATTTACTTGCGAGTTTGTTAATGGTAATACCATTTTTATATTCCTCGCAAATTTTAAGACAATCATCTTTGCTAAATAACTTCCTTTGAATTTCGACTCCTGTTCTTATTCTGATATTATTTTCTCTTAATATGCGCAATATAGGAGCTGTAGAAATGTCAAGTTGTTTTGCTATTTTGGAAACATTTATGCCAGATTGATAATTGTCAATTATTACACCAATTTGCTGTTCAGTAAAAACCATTCGCTTCATAGATTCCACCTCTATTTATGTGTAATAATTGATAGAAAAGGCTATACTTAAATGGATGATAAAATTTTAGGATGGGATATTATCGGCGACCTACATGGATGTTTTGTTGAGCTAATTCAATTACTTGAGAAGCTTGGTTATATTTACGACGGTCTGTCTTTTAAGCCGCCGAGAAATAGGATTGCGGTTTTTGTTGGAGATCTAACTAGTCGGGGTCCAAACTCTCTTGCCGTTATTTTTCTTGTCCGTGACATGATAAGAAAAAATCATGCCTTATCAGTTCAGGGGAATCACTGTTGTAAGATAATGAGATGGGCAATGGGGAGAGATGTAATACTTACACATGGAGACGATGGAACAGCAAGAGAGATTGAAAATTCCAACACAATTACAAAAGAAGAGATCGTAGAATTCTTTTCCGCAATGCCATACTTTCTTGTTCTCGATGAAGGCAAGCTAGTTGTGACGCATGCTGCGTGGAGGGATTCCTTTATCGATCGGGATCCTTTCGCAAAAAAGGTGAGAAGCTACTGTCTGTTTGGGCCCACTGTCCCTGGCGAACTTGATGTTCACGGGCTTCCTACGAGGCTTGATTGGACATCTGGCAGGAGACCTTCTAAGACTGATCCGATTGTTGTCTATGGTCATCAGCCATATAGGGAAGTTAGGATCGAGAATAAGACATATGGAATCGACACCGGATCATGCTTTGGAGGGCACTTAACTTGCTTAAGATATCCAGAGATGACGGTTGTTCAGGTGAAATCCCTCATAACATACGAGAACTTTGATGCTAGGTGGGCGTCGCCTGTAGTTTCCAGAATAAAATGTGAGTTCAGTTAGTCCTTGGGTTTAACTGAATGAAAACGAAGTGCTTTATCAGCCGCCTCTGATAGTTTGGGTTGATCAGCAAATGGAGTAGAGCAATTAGATGATGGATGCCATCCATTCTGGCGTGCTACAAGTAAACATACTTCAGTAAAATGTTCAATGCTGTAGACATTACGCATAATATCCCTCAAAAGGATCCGTATGACTCCGAAGGGCGGTGGCGGAAAAACAATCTGGCAGAAACCGTGGTCACTATGACCAGAGATGAAGCGGTTGAGCTGATCACTGGTCTGGTTTCGTTCCTGAATGAGAGCCCTAATAGATATGGTTCTTGTCCAATTTTTGCTGACGGGCCTTGGCAGGAAAAGCGAATTGTTTTTAGCGTCGTTTGCGAGCAGGCTTACATCGAAAACATCCAGAGGTTTCGCAGGGAAGTGGAGACGGCAAAGGAGGAGAGTAGTGAAACACCGCATTCTGGCTCAGTTGATAAGGGAGATGATTGAAGAGGGTTGAAGCAATTTTGATCTGCTTAACTATCTTCATAGTACATCTGCACTAATGAGATACGAGATCAACGATCTCGAACTTGAAGACGAGCTTCTGAATGTTATCAGGGTCA
>Ga0315285_10002910_pt1 | contig 17926 bp, 16 predicted proteins | sample YL17G09_36_MG_FD_203698 | JGI IMG/M metagenome (GOLD analysis project Ga0315285, IMG submission 203698) | Sediment microbial communities from Yellowstone Lake, YNP, Wyoming, USA - YL17G09_36 | ecosystem: Environmental > Aquatic > Freshwater > Lake > Sediment | place: USA: Wyoming | collected... | reverse complement strand
TTCTTGGTCTCCTCGCCACAAACACCATCGCCCAAGGCGACACCCGCGAAGTGGGGCTTGAGCAACTGGTAAGAGCCGGGTTCAGCATCATCCGCGGCGTACCGAGCCGGAAATGGCCCGGCACCGCCAACCTCGAAGTCGCCCACGTGTGGATGCGCAAAGGACCGTGGCACGGCGCCTGCTGCCTCGACGACATACCCGTCCCCGCCATTACCCCGTTCCTCGTCATCCCCGGCAAAGTCGCCGGCAAACCCTATCGCCTCGCCGCAAATGAAGGAAGATCCTATATAGGTTCTTACGTGCTCGGCATGGGGTTCGTCATGACGCCCGAAGAGGCTCACGCCCTCATTGACAAGAACCCCAAGAACAAAGAAGTCCTCTATCCCTACCTCAACGGCGAAGATCTCAACTCACGCCCCGACCAGTCCCCCAGCCGCTGGGTTATCAATTTCCATGACCGGCCACTCGACCGTTCAGCAAAAGGATTATGGGAACGTGCCGATGAAAAAGAACGCAAGAAATACCTCCAGGAAGGCCGCGTCCCCGCCGACTACCCCGGCCCCGTCGCTGCCGACTATCCCGACTGCCTGCTAATCGTGGAACAGAAGGTGAAGCCGGAACGGCAACGAAAGAACGATAAGGGTTTTTATGCCCTCAGAACGCCATTACCCCAAAAGTGGTGGATCTATGCTGAAAAACGACCCGCCCTCTATGCCACCATCGCAGGCATGCAGCGGGTGCTGGTGGTTTCTCAGACGGGAAGACGATGGGAGCCACATTTCCAGCCTGTGGGCATTGTATATTCACACACAATCGTTGTCTTTAGTCTGTCTGAGTGGCACGAATATGCGTTGATGCAGGCCGTTCCTCACGAAGAGTGGCGACTGATTTACGGACCCAGCCTTCGTCTGGACGCGCGGTATACACCTTCAGACTGCTTTGATACATTCCCTTTCGCTGCCTCCTCTGTGAGTTTGAACGATGCTGGTGAGCGCTACTACTTTCACCGTCTCTCAATCATGCAAGAAAGTCACGAGGGACTGACTGAAACCTACAGCCGTTTCAATGCTCCACGGGATCCCAACAAAGGCATCCAGCGCCTACGCGAGTTGCACGCGGAGATGGACCGGGCGGTGGCGGAGGCGTACGGCTGGACCGACCTCGACCTCGGCCACGACTTCCACCAAACCAAACAAGGCATCCGCTTCACCGTCTCCGAACCCGCCCGCCGCGAAATCCTCGACCGCCTCCTCGCCCTCAACCACCAACGCTACAAAGAAGAAGTAGCCCAAGGCCTCCACGACAAAGGCTCCAAGACCAAGGGCAAAGCCGCCCGCAAGAAATCCAAAGCCGACCAGGAGGAACTGTTCTGATGCTGCTCGAATGGTGGCAAATCTGGAGGGCGACGCGGCGAGTAAAGCGGCTGGATCGCCTTTACGGCAAGGATATTCAAAAGGCTAAGCGGCAAGGTAGGGCCTCAGCCGACATAGAAAACCTTGAATCCGAAGCCTCGTCCGTCCTTGCTGAGGAGTGGGCTGAACGCGACCGGCTTGTCACCGTAAGTCTGCGGCGGGCAGCACGTTTACTGAATGTGCCTGTGCCTGACAGAAAAGACCCGGAAATGTGGCACGAGGAAGACAACTACCATTATCGCCCCACCCTAACCGCCAAGGGCATCAGCACGCTTCGCACAGCGATCCGAGAGGAGAGGCAAGCCCGCGGTTTATACTCAAAAATAGTGTTTGCCGCCGTTGCGGCCGCCATAAGTGCCATCGCAGCAATCGTAGGAGCAATTGCCTCACTTGTCGGGATTCTGAAGTGAACATGTAGGAGTTTCTAACATGAGCGCTGAAGGTAATCATTTTGAGCTGCCTGCCAAAATTGAAGCATTTCTTGCAGCACTCAACAGGTTTTACGGAAAACGAAAAGAGATTCTCCTGCAGCAAATTATCGTTAATGGTGTGCTGACAATTCAAGAGGAATGGACCTACGACAACTGGAACGGGGGTACTAGCGGGCACGCAATAACACTGACGCTTCCCGAGGAAATGTTCCTTGAAATACTCGACAAGAAGCACGCCCTATGTACCCGCATTTGTGCAGACATTAATACCTTGCACAGTGTTCAGAACGAACACATTGCAGCAGTCTTCCTTGAAATGGAAGCTAAAGGTACCGATCATTGGCGCGAGGAATCAGGGTTGCTGCACCCGCGACGCAATGTTCTGCCTTCTCCTCCGGCAGCCATCAGCCGGATCTGGGGCAGTGGCCACATCCGGCTCTTTTTCAGCCACAAGGCAGAATACAAGCAACAAGCGTCTCAATTGAAGGCGGCGCTCGAGAGATATGGAATCGCCTGTTTTGTTGCTCACCAAGATATCCATCCAACGGAAGAGTGGCAACGCGAAATTGAATACGCCCTCGGCACGATGGACGCTCTGGTTGCTCTTCTTACGCCGGATTTTCATGAAAGCGATTGGACCGATCAGGAGATTGGAACGGCCTTAGGCTGCGGAGTACCCGTAATTGCCGTGCGACTTGGACTTGATCCCTACGGCTTTATTGGGAAGCGTCAGGCGCTTGTACACTGTAGCTGGGAAGACATTGATAGCATGGCTGCACATATTTACTCAGTTCTTCGCAAGCGATTGCCGGATCAATCCCGGCTTTTCGAGGCTGCCGTTGCGGCATATGCCGGTTCGAAGTCGCTTGCTGACTCAGAATGGAAGGTAAAGAACGTTCTTGCAGGGTTTGAAAAGGTTGATTCCGCCCAGGCAGAAAAAGTGGCGGCTGCCTACAGTGCGAATGGGAACAATTATCTTGCCTCCTCTGCACGGAGTGTTCTGCTGGCCCTTCTTGAGAGGTGGACCGGTCAGAAGTGGGTTGCACACGGCCCAAGACTTGCAAAAAGTCAGAGCGACGAAAGCGTCAATGTTGAGGATGATATTCCATTCTGAGCTGTCAAATCTGCACCAGCCCCTGCGGCTTCTCCAGACAAAGGAAAACAGAGCCCGTGGCTGAATCTGAAAACACTCTGTTCATCGATGGTTTTTTCTGGAGCCGTCACTTCGAACAAGTGTTCTGCCGGCCGGTTTACGTCTTCATTGAGGCCGTGGAAAAGCGGCTACTACCCACCTTTGACAACATCGAAGCAGAAGCCACAGCCGTGGCAAATGACGAGTGGGAAAGGTTTATGACCGCTACTGTGGGCCCGGATGATTGTGTGGATCCCGGGGACTTTGCTGACCAGGCCCAGGATGCAGGCATTGAATACTGCGAGTCGCTGGCAAATGTTAAGCAGTCACTTTTGAACCTATCGGCTGTGACGCTGCACCACATGTTCGAACAACAAATGCTCTTCTTCTACCGCAAAGAAGTCCTCGATTTGCGAGCTGCGAAGAGACTGGAGGCACTTGTTAAGAAGAATCTTCAGAAGGCAAAGGAGCGACTCGAGGTAGGGACCGTAATGAAGTGCCTCAAAGGTGGCGGGATCAATCTGCACACGCTGAATGCATGGGTACCTCTTAATGAACTACGCCTCGTGGCTAATACTATTAAACATGCTGACGGTATATCATCGGAACAACTGCGTGCGAAGCGCCCTGAGTTGTTCATACACCCACGCCTCAGGGATAGGCCGGATTTCATGAAAGGCCACCTTCCACTCTATCAGCCCGCAGCGGGAGAGGACCTGTATTTGACGCTTGATGACTTGAAGGTATATGGTGAGGCAGTACAACAGTTCTGGCGAGAGTTTGGGGAGGTTATCCTGGAACGAAGTCAAAAGCGCCGCTGCGGAGAATAGGCGCCGGGATTTCGAAGGGGAGCGGGGATGGGCTCAAAGAATCATGACCTGCAGGAGCGGGTGCAGAGGATTGTTGGGCCGCTGATTCCTGAAGATGCCCACCAGCGGGTGTTTCGCGCGGTCACTGAGGCAAACCAGATGGTGCGGGAGCATATCCGCACAGAGACCGGGCTTCGGCTTTCCAGTAGTGAGCGGCGGACGTCTGTTCCGGTGCGTGTTGTTGAGGGTTTTCCGGCCCCGCTGGCGTACCTGATTGATGAGCATGATGACCCGGTCCTGTGGCGGTTACTGCTGATACAGCCGAAGATGGCCGGGGTGGTCGAGGGGCTCGATATGGTGTTGAAGGATTGGGAAGGGCTGGAGGGGATTCTGACACTGCCGAAGGCACCTTTTACTGCTCACGATGCCCTCGGGTACACACGCGAGGTGGCGTTCCAACTGCAGAAGCTCAAGTTGGCCCAGGATATCTGGAAGGGGATCGCACAGATTGAGGAGGACATCCTGGGGACCTACCAGCAGCTTCCTGGCGGTGTGAATGTGATTGAGGTGTACTGGATGCCGGTGGCCCTTATTTCGGGGATGCTGGGCGTGACAATGGAGGATCTGGCGGTCGTAACGCTGACGCACGAACTTGGCCACGCTTACACCCATCTCGGCCGCGACATCGACGGCCAGCCGTGGGGCGACGACGGATTTTGGCGCAGCGACAAGGCAGTCGTCGAAGGCCTCGCCCAGTTCTATACACGATTGGTGGCCAAGAAGATGGCCGACAAGCGCCCGGGCATACGGACCGCTTTTGATTGCCTGCTGGCACGACAGCATTGTGTCTACAAGGGATTCAACGATTGGCTCCCGCAAGATAAGAGCCGTGCCGAGGGGGTGCGAGTCGCCATGCTCGCGGCCCGAAACCGAAGCCGCGTTGACTACGGAGGCTGGCTGGATCTGCTGACCCAGACACAGGCACACCTGAAACCGCGCAAGCAGAAGTAGCAGGACTTTTTCGAGCTGAGGAGTAATCATGGAGACGAAGGATAACTGTCCGATTTGTGGCTGCAATGAAAGCGAGAAAACTGGAGCGGTTGATATCAGAGACATCTGGCGGTGCGCGAACTGCGGCCGGTTTGCCTTGACCAGAGAAGCCAGGATCAACTTCCAGAGGGCAGACGCCCGCGAGCGCGCCATCCTGAGCCACGGGATTTGGCAGAAGCAGGCGGATGAGGGCCTTTTCACAGTGACTGCGGCCATCGTGGATGCGGCGATCAAGAATCCTCTGCCGACTCCGGCGGAGCAGCTCGACAACCTTGTTCTTTTCATCGGTGACCAAACCAAGGAAACGCCCAGCGAAAGCATAAATGAGGCACGTGCACACATGCGCGCTAAGATGGGCGCGATACTTGAAACGGATGTCGGCTACGTAGAGAAAATGGGCACTGACATGGGGTGGGTCAACCAACGCTCCTCGGGCGGCTGTATGGATCGACTCACGTACAACGGCTGGCAGCGTTACGAGGAGTTAAAGAAAGGCAAAGCCGCCGGCCGCACTGCCTTCATGGCTATGCCGTTCGGCAACGCCGAAGTGGATGCGATTTTCGAGAATGTATTCCGCCCCGCGGTCAAAGAGACAGGTTTCAACCTTAAGCGCGTTGACGACGAGCCCGAGGCGGGCATAATCGACAACAAGATCCGCGTAGACATCCGGATGTGCCGGTTCCTGATTGCCGACCTCACATGCTGCAACCGCGGCGCATACTGGGAGGCGGGTTATGCCGAGGGCTTGGGCAAACCGGTCATCTACACCTGCAACACCTACTATTTTAAGCAGGAAGGTACCCATTTCGACACCAACCACTGCACAACAGTCGTCTGGGACCCCGCGGCCCCCGAAGCTGCGGCAAAGAACCTCAAAGCCACCATCCGCAACAGCCTGCCGTTCGAGGCAAAGATGGAGGATGAGGAGTAGGTTCTTATGGAACGGAAGCAGCCCGGATTTCCTTGATTTGCATCAGGCGTTCAAGTAGGTTCAGAGTCACAGTCGTCCAATACTGGTTCGACTGATTTGGAGCGGGGGGTTAGGTTTACATCCATGGCGACAAATGGTTCGAAAGCGGCCGGAGAAAAAGGTCCAGACACGCCTGTGCTGGCGGTCCCCTCTGCTTACGAGATAAGGGCGGAGTTGGAAGACCTGGTTGTTGCCGACCTGTTGGGGCCGGCAGGCGGACCGGACGAAGAGGTGGCCGAAGACCGGGTCCGGGAACGGTACCTGGTGGGGATGCTGGCGCCGCGGCGACAGCAATTCGATGCCGAAGAAACAAAACGCGCGCCGGAAAGCGCCGCGGATGCCCCAGCAGATGACATTAATGACGAAGGTGACGTAGATGCCTTTGATGAAATCGCGAAGGCAGGGGCGGATTCTGCGGACGAGGGTAAGACTGACGTGGGCGTCGTCCAGTCGGGAACTATGTTTCCTTCCTCGCTCGGCATGACCTTTTCGCTTGATGGGGAAACGGAAGCGTTTCAGATAACGACCAAATGGGGACGTTATTCGCGCGAAGCCAGCGCAACAGCTACCGACTCGAAGACGGGTAATCCGCTGCTTATCTGGAAGCGGACGCAGGTCGAGGCAACTTCTGAGCCGGTGCCGCTGCGGGAGGGGAGGATTGCGCGCTGGCAGCCGTCCGACGAACAGCCGGATGTGTACGTCGAGGGTAAAACCCGCAGGTCGGACGGCAACTGGATCGTGTCCATCTTCCTGGTCAATAGCCAGAACGAGCCCAAAAAGCGCAAGGACGAGGTGTGGCTGTTTCAGGTCGAGTTGATATGCGACTCTGTGGAAGGGGGGCCGATCTTCCTGAAGAGGCCGATGAACGTCGGGAACCCGGATAAGTTGGACACGGTTACCCTTCTGGAAAACGAGGCCATGGAGATGCTCTACCGGCGGCGCGTGGAGTTCGCCGTCGGACACGGGACAAGCATTCACGCCGACGGGATCACGCCGGACGGTCAGCGGGCCTCCTGCGTGCGCACGACGACCGTACCCAAGTATGAAGTGGCGCAACAAACGTCCCGCGTGGTTGCGGATGACCCGGCATTGGCCGCCCTGGTGCCGGACATGAAGGATCTCGCCGATACCGCGGGCGGACAATTCGGCTCCAAGTTGAATGCCATGACTGATGCGTACGCCCAGTGGATAGAGCGCGAGCGTGCGAAAATAGGCGACCCCGCGGAACTGCTCCAGCGCCACCAGAAGGCGGCGGAACGTGCCATCCAACAATGCGAGCAGACCCTTGAGCGTGTTCGAGTGGGCATCCGCCTGATAGATGCGGATACGATGGCTGCGGAGGCGTTTTGCTTCGCCAACCGAGCCATGGCGCTGCAACGCGTTCGCTCGATGTTCGCCAGGGAGGTACGTCGCGGCAAGCGCAAGGTTGAGGACGGTTTCGCCGATTTGGATGTGCCCAAGAACCGCAGTTGGCGGCCTTTCCAACTGGCCTTCATCCTGCTGAATCTGCCGAGCGTGACCGACCTGCATCACCCGGAGCGGAGCCATAAGACGGACGCCGTGGCCGACCTGCTGTGGTTCCCTGCGGGCGGCGGCAAAACTGAGGCCTACTTGGGTATCGCGGCGTATGTAATGGCCCTGCGGCGCCTCCAGGGGCCTGTTGCGGGCAGGGATGGGGAACACGGTATCGCCGTCCTGATGCGATACACGCTGCGCCTTTTGACGCTCCAGCAGTTCCAGCGGGCGGTGGCGCTCATGTGCGCGGCGGAGACCATCCGGCAATCCGACATCGGGAAATGGGGCGAGGCCGTGTTTCGTATTGGCCTGTGGGTCGGCCAGAAGGCGACGCCCAACACGACACAGCAGGCACAAGAATCGATCTCGGGAAGTCGTGGAAGCAGGGGAAGCCTCGGGATCGGGACGCCCGCACAATTGACTTCGTGTCCGTGGTGCGGAAGCCCCATTGCGCCGGGAAGAGACATTAAGGTGTTTGCGGGCACGGACAAGATCAACCGCACCATCATGTACTGCGGCGATCCCCTGGGGCGCTGTCCCTTCAGTGAACGCAATGCGCCAAACGAGGGCATACCGGCACTGGTTGTGGATGAGGAGATCTACCGGCACCCGCCTACACTGTTGATCGCCACCGTGGACAAGTTTGCCCAAATGCCTTGGCGCGGCACGGTCCAGATGCTGTTTGGCCAAGTGAATGGTTACTGTCCGCGGCATGGCTACCGGTCCCCCGAAATCGACGATTCGGACTCGCATCCGCGGCGGGGCAGCTTACCTGCGGTAAAGACGATCCTGTGTGGACCACTGCGCCCGCCGGACCTCATTATCCAAGACGAATTGCACCTCATCAGCGGGCCGCTCGGATCTATGGTGGGCTTGTACGAGACCGCAGTGGACGAGTTGTGTTCTTGGGAGGTGGATGGGAAGAAGGTACGACCGAAGGTGATCGCCTCGACTGCAACGATCCGGCGGTCCGAGGTCCAGGTATACAAGATCTTCCTGCGCAAGGTGAACGTTTTTCCGGCCTACGGCACCGATGTGCAGGATAACTTTTTTGCGATTCAGCGCCCGCCTAGCGGACACAACCCTGGGCGGCGCTATGTGGGGATCTGCGCCATCGGTCGGCGCTATCCGGTCGCCCTTATCCGTGTGTACGTGGCCCTGCTGGCTGCCGCAAAGAAGCTCTATGAGAAATGTGATGCGGCGGCGGATCCTTGGATGACGTTAGCGGGATACTTCAACAGTGTCCGCGAGCTTGGCGGAACGCGCCGACTTGTGGAAGACGATATTCGCAACCGTTTGCGTGATGCCGACCAACGCGGGCTTGCGAAGCGGCGCCCCCCCATACTGGAGGAGCTAACGTCCCGGCGTAGCGGCGTTGACATTCCCAAAATCCTTGACCGGCTCGAAATTGGGTTCAGCAAGGTGGACGAACAACGCCGTGTTCAGTTGAAGAAGCAGGGAATCAAGGATGATATCCCGGAGCCACTGGATGTCGTGCTGGCAACCAACATGATTTCGGTCGGCGTGGACGTGGACCGCTTGAGTCTGATGGCGGTCGCAGGTCAACCCAAGACCACTGCGGAGTACATCCAGGCGACGAGCCGCGTGGGACGACAATACCCCGGATTCGTCGTCACCATATTCAACTGGGCACGGCCCCGCGATCTCAGCCATTACGAACGGTTCGAGCACTACCACGCGACCTTCTACAAGCAGGTCGAAGCGCTTTCAGTTACGCCGTTTGCCCCGCGCGCGCTCGACCGCGGCCTGACGGGCATCCTGGTCGCCCTCGTCCGCCTCGCCGCCGAGGAACTCAATGAGAACAGCCAGGCGCAAAAACTGACCTATGGGCACCGGCTGATGGCCAATGCCATGGCTGCCATTGTGGAACGCTCGGAACTAGTCGAAGGCAGTAAGCCCTTGGGCAAGTTCGTCCAGAGCATGATTAAGGAGCGGAACGACCTCTGGCTGAGTCGAATCCAGAATGCGACCACAAGCAAGCTCGGATACCGTGAAGTCCAGGATGGGGTTACCGTGGGGCTCCTACAGCCTGCCGGGGATGGGGACTGGGAGCGTTTCACGTGCCTCAATTCGCTGCGTGACGTGGAACCCGAAGTCAATCTCATCTTGTCGGACGATTATGGGATGGATGACTGGGCCAAACCGGACGCCGGTCAGGGCAACAATGGGACGGCAACGACATGAGCATGAACCTAAAACCAGCCAAGGTGGGAGACCTTAGACCCAGCCAACTAATCTTCACCTTTGGTGTGGGGGCGCTGCTGGACCTGCCGCACATGTCGGTCATCATAATGGGCCTTGATGATTGGGACCGAAGCCGATGCATTCCGATCACTGAGGACCGCTTACTGAGTGCCGTACGGGCAAAAGTAGGGGCACAGGTGGAAGCCCTCCTGCGCCCCCCGATGGATCCTGACGATACGGATAGCAACCCCTTTGGCCCTCAAATTGGAGTCCCGGTCGTACCCTTCCCACGGTGGCTTCGTTGCCCGCGGTGCGACTTGCTGGCTCCGCTGAGTTCAGGGTTATTCGTTCCCAAGATTGAACCCTATCGACCGGATTGGGCGCGGTTCTTGCATTCAAACTGCAACAAGTCGCCTTCCCCTCCGCCGGCTCTGCCTGTACGCTTCGTGTTGGCGTGTAAGAATGGTCACCTTGACGATTTTCCCTGGGACTGGTATGTCCACCGCGGTGGCTCGTGCTCGAAAGGTGCCGCCATTCTCCGGCTCAGGGAATTCGGCATATCAGGTGAAGCGTCCGATATCGTTGTGCAGTGCGACTCGTGCAACCAGAAACGCCGCCTCGGTGAAGCCGTTGGAACCAGGACCAATGACGTTCTGCCCCAGTGCCGCGGCAAGCACCCCCATTTAAGAGGGTTCAGTGGCGACACTCCGTGCCAGGAAGCGTTGCGCGTAACGCTGCTGGGGGCTTCAAACAGTTGGTTTCCGATTACGTTGTCGACACTGTCAATCCCTCGGACCGATGACAAGCTGATGCTGCTTATCGAGAAGCTCTGGGCAAGACTCCAGAAGGCGAGGTCCTTGGAGAGCTTGGATGACATGCGCGGTATCGGCGCCTTCCCTGACTTGGATGAGTTCGGCAGCGACAAGATCTGGGAGGCCGTCGAGAAGAAAAAAAGTGGCGCGGCCGCGGGTGACGAACCAGAAGATCTCAAACGGCCTGAGTGGCTGGCATTCTCGAATCCTGTCAACCAGCCAAAGACCGACGACTTCAAACTGGAGGCCGTTGCCCCGCCCAAAGGTTATGAGTACATCTTCGAGAAGACGGTCTTGGTGCAGCGCATACGGGAAGTCCGTGCTCTATTGGGCTTCACCCGGATTGAGTCGCCCGGTGATTTCTTCGAAGCCGCTGAGGTGCCGGAAGAACGAAAGGCCCCTCTCTCCCATAACGCACCCTTGTGGCTGCCCGCCTCCGAAGTGCGCGGGGAGGGAATCTTCCTGCATTTCAACAATGGGTTCCTGGGTCGGTGGCGCAACTCTGTAGCCGTTACTCAGCGGGAGAGCATCCTTTACGAAGCGCACAAGGCGTGGCGCGCAATGCGGAAGGTTACGCCCGTTGAAGCGGGCTTTCCGGGCATCATATACGTGGCGGTCCACAGCATCGCTCATGCCCTTATGAGAATTCTCTCACTCGAATGCGGGTACACAGCAGCGAGTATCCGCGAACGCATCTATGTTGTTGAGTCTCCAAATCCCGCGGAGCAAATGGCCGGATTGCTAATCTACACCGCCGCCCCTGACAGCGAGGGAACCCTCGGAGGCTTGGTGGGCCTTGGGCAACCCAACACTCTTGGGGCCTATCTGGACCAGGCGCTTGAGCAAGTTCGTTTCTGTACGTCGGATCCCCTTTGCGCAGAACATTCGCCGGTGGACGCGCTCACGGTTCATGGAGCGGCGTGCCATGGATGCTTGTTTGCGCCCGAGACATCGTGCGAAAGGGGCAACAAATACCTGGATCGCAGCACACTGGTCAACACGTACGCATTGGATGGAATTGGCCTTCTTGAGGACACCTTCAAAGTATGAACCTGCCGTCTCTACCCCTTCAGCGTGCGCTTCAAGACTTCATGACGGAGGTCCCCGCGGAAGTCGCCTCTTCATTGTGCGATAGGCTCAAGACCGTAGCTTTGGCAAATCTTTCGGACCTCAAACCCATCCACCTTGGCCCTGTCCCATACCCTCAGGCTGCGGATATCTTCTGTGCCGTCGTCAGGGAATGCGTTGCTTCGGGGCTGGTTTCCAACGCTGGGCACCTGGCGGGATGGTTGACTTCGTTGGCAGCTACTACCGAACGGCAATCTGCGGGCGAGTCTGTCGAACTCGTTTGGACGGGACCTCTTCCGGATGGCTCTGTGCTCCGCAGAACGGACCAGGCGCTTCAAGAAGTCATTTGTGCTTCAGTACAACGGCTGCTCGTCGTCAGCTTTGCCATTTTCAAAGTTGCGCATATATCCAAGGCGCTAAAGGAAGCCGTTGCCCGCAGAGTCGAAGTGACCATCGTCTTGGAAGACCAGAAACACACCGCTCCTGCCTCTGCAATGATAAAGGAGTTTGAAGGATTGAAGGGCGTCCGATTCCTCGTATGGCCGGAGGCCAAACGACCGCTGGCTGCGACGGGGCAGCATGGGGCAATGCACGTGAAATGTGCCGTGGCCGATGAAGACATACTGTTCATCTCCAGCGCCAATCTCACGGAGTTCGCACTTACTATCAACATGGAAATGGGGCTCCTGATCAGGCACGGGGAGATGTCTAGGATGGTTGCCCGGCATTTTGAAGCCCTTCTGCAGGACGGAATCCTGGTCCCACTTGGATAGTGCGATGGCCTGTATTCCTGTTGTTCGCGAAAGCCCACCCGCAGTCGTTGTTGGGTGTCCAACTGGCACGACATGCGCGTTCTCACTGCGGCGGAGAGACGTGAAAAACTGTGCGCCCCCGGACAGATCCCACCATGGCACTCACCCGCTCACGGGGTCGAGTCTCGGCTAAAGTCGACGTTGTATGAAGAAGGGAAGGATGGAGAGGGTGGGGCCCTCAGTGCGTTTGGCCGAGACTTCTTGGGTAGGGTGCTCGGGCAAGAGAGGCCTTCGAGCAGCGGCAACCGGAGGCTGTTGAGGTCCTTGAGGAACGGAAAGCCCGGCTGAGCGTTCTCATGAACGGTGGAACCTCCAACCCGCCTTCAGGCAGGCCGTGCAACACGCCCAGGATTGCCGCCAGAGGCGACGCGGGGTCCCCCCTCAAAACACAGGGGGCCGCCCAGTGCATTGTAGCCGGCCTCGACGCCGCCGACAGCTACCCCCGGCTCCTTCACACAGATGACGTGTTGCGGCGGAGATCGGCCAAGAGAATTATGAGAAAAGTGAAAGCAACTTAACAACTTAAAAATAATCATTGACATGCACAAAATGTATGTGGTATATATAACATACGATGACAAATCACAAAGAATTCTTTAAAGGAGTTTTTGAGGGAACATTCGGTCTTCAAATAGGCTGCGAAAGGGAAAGTTACGTCGTGCCGCTGACAGGTGTACTGCCCGCCGAACTAAAGGCTCGGGCAACTGAGCGGCAGCAGCAGCAGTTTAGGGAACTTTGTATGCAATGCAGGCGTGAATTTGAAAGGACTGGAAAACTTTTGTGGACGGTTCGGTCTGTTATCAGTCTCTGTCAGGCGATTGATAAGGGAGATCCTCGTTGGGTTGATGAAGCCAGGAAGATGCGCAATCGAAGGAAACGAGAGGAAGGTTTATGCGCTAGTGCATACGGCCTTGTTTTTCAGAAAATAACCGTTCTGACAGCTGTTGAGAAGCTTTGATGTCTCGTTGATACACTGATTTATGTAACACTTTATCTAACAATTTAAGTACGCAGTAAAAGCCCCCAAACGGAAAACGCGAGTCGGTACGGAGGAGGCACTGCTACGGTGAACCGTAGTGGTGCCTCCTTTTTTTGTTGGAAAAGGAGGGAATGAGATGGACTTGGAGCAGGAGCAACTGTTAACGCTGACGGAGGTGAGCAAACTTCTCCCCTCCTTCAAAGGCGGCCGGATCCATGTTAGCACGCTGTGGAGGTGGTGCCGGAAGGGCTGTAAGGGTGTGAGGCTTGAATATAGCAGGCTCGGATCGCGCATCGTCACATCACGCCCGGCGTTGAAGCGGTTTATGAAGCGCTTGGCCGACCTGGATGACGAAGTGGTTTCCCCGGCCCGGCCACATAACCTTCCTCGAAGAACCGTACGTCCAGAAAGTGTCGCGTCAGCCGAAGCGCGCCGGAGGTAACTAACCATGACCGCTGCTGTTCAGGAACAACCCACAATGCTTTCGACCCGCCAGGCGGCCGCCTTTATTGGTATGTCGATGTCGTTTCTCCGCATGGCGAGATGCGAGGGACACCGTGGAAACAGGACGCCCGGCCCAGTGTTTTATAGACTTGGTAAGGTAGTACGGTATAGCACTGACGACCTACGCGCTTGGCTTGACGCGCGGCGTTGCGAGACGGGCGCGGGCGTGGGACAGGCATAGTGAAGACCACCACAAAACAGAGCAGGCCTGCCAACGGACGGACGCGCGACGAAATCGAATCCGCCGCCGTTCGCGCGGCGCGTGAACTTCTTTCACGGGCGATGCTCGAAACCATCGCCAGTATAAGAATTGGCGCCGTCGGGGCCGTCGTTGCCATCGACGCAGACATGTGGCCAGACACGATCTCGACAAACGTAGCACGGGCAATACGGAGTCTGAACGCCAGGGGTGCCGCCATTGACCTGACCACGGTTTATGAAGAGGTGCGCGCGCTGGGCCTTCCCGTCACAGGCGTTGATATATCGGCGCTCGACAATGAGACGCTGGATCGCCATGTCGGCAGCGTTACCGCGCGCGTGGGTGCGCTGAAGGAGTGGGCTCTTTATAATCGGCGCGTCTGGCTAAGTGATGCGCTGGCAGATCCTGCCCTGTCCCCTGCTGACTTCCGTCATCTTCTTGCCGACTCTGACCTGCTCTCGCTCCTACCAACTCCGCAGGACGACGCCCAGATTCACCCGTTTGACATCCTGAACGCGCCCGCACCGCCGCCAGTCCTTTGGAACGGCGGGCCTGAGCTTGGCTGCTTTGGCATTCTCGGCGGCAAGAACGGACTTGGAAAAGGTTGGACGGGGCTTACTATGGGCACATCCGTTGCTACTGGCGTTTCAATCTTGCCGTTCCTTCGCGACATCCACCGCGGACGGGTTGGAATTTTGAGCCGCGAAGACGGCGCAGGAATTTTTCGATATCGTTTGGAGGCCATTGGGCACAAGACGGGGTGCTGGGCCGACATTTCGACCTCCCTTGCTTCGGGCGCTCTCCAAATTGGCGACGCGCCGACCCTGTTCACACAGGATCAATATGGCGCAATGACTATGACGCCGGGGTATGACGCCCTCCGCCGCTGGATCGTCGAACAGCGGCTTACCCTGGTTTTTCTTGACCCGCTGACGGGGATCGCCGTACTCAAAACTGAGGGCAACAGCGAATTTGCATTCATCACCGACGCGCTGGCGGCCCTGGCAGAAGAAACCGGATGCACAATAATTTTGGTACACCACCTCAACAAAATCAATAGTGACGTTGCGGATTCAAACAGCTTGCGGGGTGGTAGCAGCCTGGCCTGCCGCGCCCGCTGGATCGCCGTACTTGCATCCGCGCCCGGCGCGCCTGACCCCGACGTGCTGGAGCTTAGTATCACCAAGGACTCGCACCACCGCACCGCACCGCCCGTGCTCCTGCGCCGAACCGAGACCGGCGTGCTCGTAGAAGAAGTGCGCCCGACCCATGATCCGGTCGAGGTTACCGCATCCGTGTGTGCGTGGCTCGCCGATCATCCCGCCGCAAAGGCATCAGAGGCTGGCGTGCGTCGGAACTCGGGAGCCGACAGCCGGACCTTACTCCTATACCTGCGTAAAAGTGCACCGTGGCTGAAAGCAGCCGAGGCCGGAGACGCTATTGCCACCGGCATCAAGAACGGGCAACTAGCCACCCGGCAAGTTGTACGGCGAAATGGGTCGGTGGCCGATTACCTTGTCCTTCCAGTTTGGCCGCTGAAAGGGGATCAAAATGAACCCGTGCTCTAGTGCTTGCTCTAGTGCTCCAGTAACTAGAGCAGAAAGTGCAAAAACAGGTGCCGTTGTACCTGCTCCACTAGTGTCTTCCCTTTTAAGGAAGACAACTAGTGGTACAACAGGGCACCCCGGCGATGATCCAGTGGAAATGGCGATTAAGAAAGCCGACGCTCGCGACGACCGGCAGCGGGCCGCGCAACTGGCGAAATGCCTGGGCGACATCCGGCGGGCAAAGACGCGGGCCCTCGAGGTGCTAAGCAATGGCTAAGCGCTGGGCGGCATTGGAACAGGCAACCGCCGACGTGCTCGGGGGCGAGCGGGTAACCGCCACCCTGCATGGCGTCCAGGAGGCTGGTGTAGCCAGCGACGCCGTAGATCGACCGATGATTCAACTCACCCTGACGAACGGCAACGGCGAGCCGCTCAGGATGCTTGTTCACAAAGCTAACCGCGCTATGCACAAACGCGGGAGTTCGTTGGCCCCCTTGTCCAAATATGGGCACTGGTGCGAGTAAGGAAGAATAGGGAACTGTCGAAAAATGTCGAAAAATGTCGCTCCGAGAGAATTTCTGAGCCCCCGTCAAATGACGGCCCTACGGGTCCTGGCATCCGGTGGTAGTACCGCGGAGGCCGCCGCCGCGGCTGGCGTGAACGTCCGCACGCTCGAGCGTTGGCTTACACAGAAGGAGTTCAAAAACGCCCTTCGGACAATGCAGGCAGTTGTGCTTGATTCGATCGCTTCGCGGCTTGTGGGACTTGCCAGAACCTCCGTAGAGACGTTGCACGAACTCCTTAAAGACACAAAAACATCGCACGCCCTTCGGGCGCGCGTGGCAATAGCTGCGTTGGATGCCGCGATGAAATGGCATGAAGCGACAGCAATTGAGGAGCGGCTTACCGCCATGGAGGAAATCCTGTTGAGAACCAATGTAAGGCGTGTGCGATAGAGCAGAAAGGGAGCTTCAAGTGATTGAGAAAATGCTTTATGGCCACATTCACAGGGTAGCAATTCAATTTCCCCATGATTTCACGGTCGTTTGTGCCGTCCCCGACGACTACCCTGATCCGCTTCCGGCGGGTCTTGTACGAGAAAGCGATGCGGCAGGAATGATTGCGTCGAAGGAAGACTATTTCCTCGTGGTGTTCACACCGCTGATTCCGATACTCCCTTCACCTGCCGATGCCGAACTGTTGCCTAGCCACACGCTGAAATGCCCGGCATGTAAGGGAGCCCCAGTTTCACGGAGCGGGGAGACGGGTGGCGCCTTCGGGGACGGGTGCAAGTGCGGTATAGCGAGACACGACGGCCTCGACAAGGTCGACGTCGACAATATCGTCGGTTCCAAAACACCAATCACAGGGATGGTCAAATGAGAAGCGTCAACGCGCGAATCTCCCATATCGAGAAAAGCATCCAGGGCCAAAAGCAACCTGACGCATTTCTCATCATCGCAGTGCCCGATGACTACCCGGACCCGCTTCCGCCGAATACTTGTCGGATGAAAGACGTCGACAAGATAGATACCCGCGGGTGTCGCTCCGTGCTGGTGATTTGTAGCGACCCACGCAGGGCTGCAATGAAAAGGGACTGCGATCAAGAGACTCAAAGTATGGGGGGAAGAACCGTTGAAGATCTTTCAGGGGCGCGGCAAGGGCCTTTCCCTGACAAGTGACCGAAGCCGAGTAGCCCCCCCCGAGCCGCCTCAAGGTGATTCGCAAAGAGTGCAGGAACTGCATTGTGGCGCGGCGCCACCGGGTAAAGGCGACAAATGGGCTGCGCAGAACCAACGCCGACAAGCTGCAGTGCATCGAGATCGCGCTGTGGGAGTCTCCGCAACTGTCAGACCGGGTGATTGCCGATATGTGCGCGGTTGAAAAGGCATGTAGCCGCCGGAGGATTCCGGAAATTCCGCAATGCCAACCCATACCACAAAAGACGGCACGCAGTACCCCGCCCACCGCATCAAGCCGGACCCCGCACCGGGAGATTTAGGCGACTACGTCGCCGAGCGCGCCTCCTGGGGCATCCTGGGAGCGCGGAAACACGGCAACGGGGCGATGACGGGAACGGCAGGCGAGGCAGTTTTTCCCGCCGCTTGAGTTTGCGGCAAGTTTGCGGCGGAAACCCTAAAAAAGAAACGCCCAAGGGCTGCTTTATAAACCCTTGGGCGCTAATACTTTATATGGCGGGAGCGACGAGATTCGAACTCGCGACCTCTGCCGTGACAGGGCAGCGTTCTAAGCCAACTGAACTACGCCCCCGCACTGAAAAAACTGTGTGCATGGCCGCTTTTTTAGCGCTAAAAGTATATCACGCAGGCGCGGCGGAGATCAAGTGGAGTACCGCAGCTACAGCAGTTCCGTCACTTGATGGCGCAAGGGTAGTGATTGTTGGTTTTTGGGTTTGTGGAAGAGGTAGGGGAGATTCGCACGGTGTTTGGGGGCGGTTTTTGTCGGGATCTGAGGGCGGCG
>Ga0315285_10002906_pt1 | contig 17946 bp, 12 predicted proteins | sample YL17G09_36_MG_FD_203698 | JGI IMG/M metagenome (GOLD analysis project Ga0315285, IMG submission 203698) | Sediment microbial communities from Yellowstone Lake, YNP, Wyoming, USA - YL17G09_36 | ecosystem: Environmental > Aquatic > Freshwater > Lake > Sediment | place: USA: Wyoming | collected... | reverse complement strand
TGAAGGATTTGATATAGAATCTGTAATAGTTCCTGTAGAAGATAAGGCACATTACTATCCGGGTGGGGAAAATATTAATATTAAATTAGTAGCGGATAAAAATTCAGGGAGAGTGTTGGGATCGCAGATTTGGGGTGAAGGAAGTGTTGATAAGGCAATTGATACTATTGCGACAGCAATAACATTCAAAGCCATAGTAAATGATTTATTAAGATTAGATTTATGTTATGCTCCGCCCTATTCACCTGTATTAGGACCAGTCATTGTTGCCGCGAACGTCTTGCAAAACAAACTATTAAAAAAAACTGAAGGAATCTTACCATCAGAAGTAAAAGAGAAATTTGAAAAAGGAGAAAAGTTCACATTTCTTGATGTAAGAAATCCGATGGAGTTCATCGAAGGGAAAATCGAACCCTGCACAAATATCCCTATTCAAAATTTAGCCAATAATGTAGACAAATTAGACCCTAACTCAGAAATAATAACATCTTGCAGAGTTGGTAACAGAGCTACTACCGCTTATCGACTCCTCAAAAATAAAGGTTTTAAAAAAGTCAAATATATGGACGGTGGAATCATTGCCTGGCCCTTTGAGATGAAAAAGGAGAAATAAATAGTATTATTCTAAAATAATGAGGGAGCAATCAATCCTGATTGCTCCCTCATTATTTTTTACATCCCTTTAGAATCAATTTAACATAAAATTAAGTCCATTAAATTTCTCAATTATACAATCTTATTCTCAATAAAATATTAAACAGATAATTAAGAATTGTTCAATTTTACTTTTTCGGAACCACGTTTTCTGCGGCTTCGTGTGGTCTTGGAATAACATGAGTGGAAATGAGTTCACCAACTCTTGCTGCCGCCGCTCCTCCTGCTTCTACTGCTGCTTTCACTGCAGCAACATCTCCTCTAAAAACAACTGTTACATATCCCGAACCTATTTTCTGCCATCCGACAAGTAAGACATTCGCCGCTTTTACTCCAGCATCAGCCGCTTCTACTAAGGCTGTGAATCCTTTGGTTTCGATGAGTCCAATTGCTTCAAGAGTTTGCATATATTCACTCCTTATCCTTTTTTATTATTATAATCACGAATCGCACTAATTCACACGAATTATCTTAAAATAATTTTTATTAATTACTATAAACCAGAATTATTCGTGGTTTAAATTTTTTTCTAACCTTTTTTATGGACTTTATATTATTCTAAAATAATCAACGAGGGTACATCTTCTTCTTCTTGTAAATGTTCGTGCTGTGCAGATGCCCTCTCCTGTGGGACTTGCTATACTAAATGATATATAACCTTCACCGCCAACTGCAAGTCCTGCAAAGGACGGTCCATTTTTGACAAAAATAGAGCAATCACATAGTCGTGCCATTCTATCAAGGGCTTCAAGATTTTTTGAATGCATAACTGCCGTATGCTTATATCCTCTTTCTGCTACAATTGCCCAATCTATAGCCTGATTAACATCTTTGGTTCTGACTATCGGCAAAAAGGGCATCATCTGTTCTTCAATAACAAAAGGATGGTCTTTATTCGTTTCCCCAAATAACATCAATACACTCTCATTAATCTTTAATCCAGCCACTTCACCTAATACTGATGCATTCTTCCCAACTAATTCTCTATTAAGAATTATTTCATCACCTTTTTTTGTAAACGCCTTTTCAGTTAATTTTGCTATTTGAGGCGGTGTTAATCTCACTGCACCAGCTTTTTCAAGCTCTCTCATAAATTTATCAGCTACCGAATCAACAACAAATATCTCTTTCTCCGCAATGCAGAGTAAATTATTATCAAATGTTGCTCCTGCAATAATACTTTTTGCCGCTTTTTCTAAATCCGCCGTTTCATCAACCACAACCGGTGGATTCCCAGGTCCAGCTGTAATACATTTCTTATTAGATTGTAAAGCGGCTTGAACAACTCCGGGTCCTCCTGTAACAACAAGTAATTTTATATCAGGATGCGTGAATAAAATTTTCCCTGTATCAAGAGTCGGATTACTTACAGTTGTGATTATATTTTCAGGACCACCGACTGATACAATTGCTTTGTTAAATAACTCCATTCCATATGCAAAAACTATTCTTGCTCCCGGATGTCCATTAAAGATAATTGTATTCCCTCCTGCAAGCATACTAATGGCATTATTAATCAATGTCGGAACAGGATGAGTAGAAGGAGTCACAGCACCAATTACACCAAAAGGAGCCAATTCTTCAATAGTCAAACCGTGGTCACCGCTCCAGGCTTCAGGATGAAGGTCTTCTACGCCTGGTGTTAATCTTGCAGAGTGAATAAGTTTTTGAATTTTATGAGGGACACGACCCATCTTTGTCTCTTCAACAGTCATCTTAGCAATGGTCTCAGCATTCTCAATAGCGGTTTTTCTTATTGCATCAATAACAATTCTTTTTTTCTCCAAAGAAATTCCAGCCCAGATAGATTGAGCTTTTTTTGCCGATGCAATTGCATCTTCCATTTTTTCGAAGACACCATTTTTGCCTAAAACAGTTGCACCAGAGACGACTTGAGAAAAGCGTGGATCACGATTAATTTCAGATAAAACCTTCTCAACAATATTTTTTACTTCAGTTTCGTTAATTTGCATTTTCATATTTCATAAATTATCATTTTTTCTTACTAACAATTCTTGAAAAAATTCAAAAAAGAAAAAACCCTAAGAATTAATAACCACATCAATTATTCATTTGGCTTTCTTGACAATCTCAGCTAATCCAAGAGGAAGGATTTCCTGAATTTGTATATGCGGTCTGGGAATGACATGCACGTTCATCACATCCCCTACTCTTTTTGCGGATTCAGCTCCCGCATCAATAGCTGCTTTGACTGCCGCCACGTCTCCTCTGAAAACAGCAGTGACCATAGCAGCACCAACAATCACATATTTTACAAGATAAACATCAGCCGCTTTTGCCCCAGCATCTGCTGCTTCTACCATTGCAACAAATCCTCGTGTTTCAATAAATCCTAAAGCCATTCCGGGTATGATTTCTCCCTCTGATTTTCCCTTATCAATTATTATTTTAAAGACATCAGGATGCGCATTAGGAATGACATTGACTGTGATTAGCTCACTAACCTTCTTAGCAGCAATTGCCCCGGCATCAACTGATGCCTTCACCGCTCCCACATCTCCTTTCACGATCGTTGTCACATAACCACTCCCGATTTGTTCCTGTCTCACAAATTCAACATTAGCTGCTTTATTCATTGCATCTGTGGCTTCCACCAAACCCGTAAAACCCCTTGTCTCTACAAATCCGAGCGCTACTTTTGTCATTTTATTCCTCCATTGTTTATAGCTTTTTATTCAATAAATTATATGAACAAAATAAAATATATCTTTCTGGTTTATTGCAAGATTTTTTTACGGAAATAAAAACTTATTTCAAATTTATAAAAATAGCAATACAAGATTTATCTCGTAATTCTTAAAGAGGTAAAAGGTGTCTCCCATCCAAGTATCCAATAATTATTATGATTTCTTGTCGAGTTTTCTTACATAAATCAATTCTTGATATTTTTTAGACAACATTTCTGATTTCTTCAGTATATCTTCTAAACCAGCTTTGTCTCCGCTCTGAATGGCTTCTTCAAGTTTTTCAATAACAACTTTAAATAATGGTCTATCCCACATATCAATTTTATCTTTAACATTTTCCACTAAGTCTGTGAACAATTCTTTGAATCTCTGAGCCTCTGCCGCTAATCCATGTTGCTGAATCTCTTCTTCTCCTTCTTTTTCCTCATCAATAACTTTATCAGGGACATAAGACTCCGGGTCTTCTAAAACACGTCTATAAGATTCGATTGCGACTGTATTCTCAATCCCTGATACTATATCCCGGGCTGAAACATTTAATATTCCATTAGCATCAATAAAAAATGTAACTTCTATCTCTGGAACCTCCTTAGGAGAAGGGGGAATACCTGTAAGTTTAAACCAGCCAAGACTGCGATTGTCCTTCACCAATTGTTGCTCCCCTTGTAAAACGTGGATTCTTACCGATGTCTGATCATCTTTAACTGTAGTATACTTTCTTGTAGCTGAAATGGGCACAGTACTATTCCTCGAAATAATAACTGAAAAGAGACCATCGGCAAGCTCAACACCTAACGAAAGTGGTGTCACATCAATTAATAGGACTTCTTCAATGCTTCCTGTTATAATGCCACCTTGAATAGCAGCACCAAGAGCCACAGCTTCATCCGGATTGATGCCTTTAAACGGTTCTTTATTAAAGATGTCTTTTACAATTTGTCGGACTCTCGGGATTCGTGTTGATCCACCCACAAGGATAACCTGATCAATCTCATCAGGGGTAATCCTTGCATCTTCCATAGCTTTTTTACAAGGGAGGATAAGCCGTTGCAAAATAGATTCAACAAGTTTCTCAAATTCATCTCTCTTAATAACTGTATTAAAATGTTTCGGACCCGATTCATCTGCTGTGATAAATGGAAGATTAATAGAAGATTCATTCAAAGAGGAGAGCTCGCATTTCACTTTCTCTGCTGTTTCTCTTATTCTTTGCACTGCTTGCAAATCGTCGGTGACATCAACATTTAATCGTTCTTTAATCATATTTTTTATATATTCTACAAGGCAATAATCGAGGTCATCACCTCCAAGATGAGTATCACCATTTGTGGAACGCACTTCAAATACATCGTTATCAATCTCAAGTATTGTAATGTCAAATGTACCACCCCCAAAATCAAAGACAGCGATTTTCTGATTTTGAGTTTTATCTATTCCATACGCTAAGGCAGCTGCTGTTGGTTCATTAACTATTCTCATAACATTCAAACCGATTAATTCTCCTGCTTTCTTAGTTGCTTGCCTTTGACTATCATTAAAATATGCCGGAACAGTAATGACAGCATCAGAGACCTCTTCACCAAGATAGTCTTCCGCACATTCCTTCATTTTTCTAAGAATTAAGGCTGAAATTTCCTCGGGTTTAAAAATTCTTTCATTCACACCAACACAAGCCATTGCTTCTTCATCTTCTATGATTTTGTAGGGAAGCTGTTTATCTTCTTCAGGAATTTCATCAAATCTTTTACCCATTAATCTTTTCACAGAAAAGACGGTGTTCCGAGGTTCTGTAATACTTCTTCTTTTAGCTAATTCCCCTACAACGATTTCATTATTGGGTAAGATATTCACAACGGAAGGAGTCGTTTTTGAACCCTCCTGATTAATAATAACAACGGGTTTGTTATTTTCCAGGATGGATACAACGGAATTTGTCGTTCCTAAATCAATACCTATAATATAGTTCATTTTTTCCTTTGAATAAGTTTATTAATAAAACTAAAAAAACCAGGAGAAGACTTACTATGAAGAGTCTGAAGTTCTAATTTTGCCTCTTTATTTTCAGGCTCCCATTTTAACACATCTTTAAACGTCTGTTCAGCAAGCGACATAATGCCTGCCATTTTATAGATTCTACCTAAATGAGTTTTGTACATAATATTCCATGGGTCTAATTCTATTGCTCTTTTACAATAATCAACAGCCTTATTAACACTCTTTTGGGCATAAGCATAAGCTAAGGCAAGAAACATATAAGCATCAGAATTTTCTTTATTAGCCTTAACAGCAGATTCAAAATACTCAATAGACTTAGCATACTGTCCTGAGTTAAAAAGAGACACACCCATTTTAAAGGCTTTATCCGCTATCTCATTCAATTCAGTTTTACTGGATTTTGGTGATACAGCAGAAACTGCATCTGCATCTGGTTGAGGGACTTTCCCTTCTTTAATCTTCTTTTTTATATCTGCTAACAACTTATCGTATTCTGTCCGTTTGTCTTTATCTTTTAGCACATTATAGGCTTTAGAAATGAGGGCAAATTCTTCTTCTTTCCCCTTTTTCTTATCTTCGGCTACTTTATCAGGGTGAAATTCCTTAGCTAATTTATGATAGGCACTTTTGATTTCTTCAAAGGTTGCAGTTTTACTAACACCGAGTATCTTATAATAATCATGCATAATCATAAAAACTTCTCACAAAATTTAACTTAATAATTAAGCAGTTTAATAAAAAAAACTTTATATATTCAATCTTTTTTTACAATTAATCAATTATTTTTTAATGGGAAGCAAATTTAAACTTTAAAAAATGATTAAAAGATTTTCTGTAATTTCTCCTGCTTATTTGATTTTATACATCTTCCATTAAATTTACTTACTTATTATACAATAAAAAACGACATCCAAAAACTACAGATGCCGTTTTTAAATAATTCAAACCTATCAATGTGTGAATTATATCGTGATACAACGAATATCCCTTTTCTTTAAAATAAATTTCTTCCTCCCTACTTAGTTTCTATTTTAGTGCTTTCATAGTGTCTTACTTTTGAATATCCATAACCCATTTATTCACTTCAGCCTTTCTTTCCCCCCCTAATTCAAGGTATTTTTTATAATAATACAAAGCTTTCTCATTATCATTGAGAAAATCATCATATAATATTCCAAGGTTAATATAGGTATTAACATAATCAGGAGAAGCCACAATAGCCTGAAGGTATGCATTCTCAGATTTATCATAATCACCCATCTTCTTATAAACATAGCCCATATGATTTAGGATTACAGGATTCGAGGAATCTAAGGCTAATGCTTTATTATAATATTTCAGAGCCTCCTCATACTCCCCCATCAATCTCCTCATATTTCCAATATTGAAGAAGACTTTGGGATTATTAGACTCTTTCGTCTCAAGTCCCTTCAGTAAATTTAAGGCTTTTTCAGGATTACCCATTTTTTCATAAATAGCACTAAGTTCAATAAGTGACTCAGAATCCTCAGGATTTAGACGCAGAGCCTCCTTATACTCCGACTGGGCATAATCGTATCTTTTAGCATCAACATATTTTCTTGCTTTTTCTTTATGATAAACAAAACTATCGAGCATGATTTTAGGGTCTTTACCAAATTTTGTCTCATCGGCTTTCGTTTTCCCTTCATCCACTTTTTCTTTCAGATACGCATTAACCTCATCAATAGTTGGAACTGCTTTTTTCTCATCAGGCTTAGCCTCTTCCACCTTTTCTGGAAGCAACTGGATTGGAGAAGGAGTCTGTTCTGAAGTAGAAATCTGAGCAAGACTAACAGATGAGGATAAGGCATCACTTTCAACTTTCATAGGTTTATTGCTTGGGGAAGAGATTCGCAAAGGTTGAACATCTGCAACTTGTTTTGATTCCAAATTTGTTTTTGATGGAGTTAAATAGCCTAATTTCTTTTCCTCAGAACCAGATTTTAAAATTTCTTTTGCCTGCTCCAATTCTGTTTTCGCAACTCTATAATTCTTAACAAGAGCAATTGCCTTATCAAAATTGGGTATTGCCTTATCATATTCTGAAAGTTTCATATACGAATGACCGAGATTATAATAAGCTCTCGGTCTCTCAGATAATCCTATGGATTCATCATAAAATTTTATGGCAACGACATATTCACCCAGAGACTCTTGCTTTTCACCATCAACAATAATATCAATAGCCTGACTTCTTTTTTCTTCAATTGTAGGCTTCTGTGGAATTGAGCAGGAAAATAGAAATATCAAACTCAGAAATAACAAAATGATTGTTAAAATATGTTTCACCTTTTGCACTTTACATTTCCTTTATTAACGAATTTGAGATTTATAATTAGAGACCCCGGAAATACTATCCAGTCTGTCATTCCCGCGCAAGCGGGAATCCATAATTACATTAAAGCTTGTCCCTGTGAAAACAGAGATTGTTTAAAAAACTACTGGATTCCTGCTCCCTGCTTACTACTTGCAGGGACAACTTTCGCAGGAATGACATGGCTTCAATGGTTAGTTTCTCAGAGATTTCTATTTTAGCACTCATAAAAAATTATGATAATAAAGTTATTAAGAAAAATATTAGGGAACTTCCTGATAATATTCCCTTACACCATCACAAATAGTGTAGATTTTTTGCATTATTCCAAATCTGCTTTTATAAATCAAGGTCACAATATGATTTCCCTCTTTATCTTGCCTAATAAAAACCTTTTGTGGATAACCTTCCTCAAGTAGAGTCAGCTCCAAATCAGAGACCTCACCGATATAAGCTAATTTCCTATCTATAAATTGGAACATCAAATCTTTCTCTATATAGAGAACCTCAATAACTCTCTCATTTTTATCTGATAAGAACGTCCTGTAATAATCGGGTAATCCTATTTGAGTAAGATTAATATAATCTTGAGGAAGTTCAAAATCAATAGTATGTTTGACTTCCTTCTCAACTCGTTTTTCATCTGTTTCGGTTTTTTCTGATTCCTTATCTGATTTTGGTTCAGCTTTTTGAGTAGTTTCCTTTGATATTTTTTTATCTTTAATCTCCTTAGATTCAGCTTGTAATTCTTTTTCCGTTTCGGTCTTTTTTTCCTCTAAAGCTATTTCTTCATCTTTTTCTCTCAACTCTTTTCTGATTTTTCCTCTTGATATTTTATCAAAGGAATAAAAATCCTTTAATTCATCATAATTTTCAGGAATAGAAAATCGGGCAAAGTAATTGGCTTTCCTCGTCGTGACTTTTTTATAGACAGTATGCCTATAACGGACAAAAGAGATTGCAGTAAAATATCTCGGATAACGTTTAGTTAATCGGGGGTCATTCAATGTATAATCTTTAACTGGTAATCTTTTATGACAACCGATAATCAAAAATACAAAAATAATAAATAATGAAAGTCTCTTCATCTTTATTCCATTTCTTTCTAAACATTAATTTGGAAATTGTTTTTAAACTGCGTTAATCTGTGTTTATTTGTGGTTTCGTTTTTATTTTTCATACCTTCGTGGTTCAAAAAATATTTTTAAATTAATGTTCTGAATTGTCGTCTTTTTCTATAGACACAGAAAAAATGATTAGATTATATGTAACAATCACCATTTTAAGTGTCAAGGTATTTTAACAATGACAATTTCAAGTCTGAAAGAAGCAGTAGACTTTTTATACAGCTTCATAGATTATGAACGTTTAGTCGCCAAAGAAAAACCCGCATTATCGCTTGAATCCTTTAAAATGCTATGTGAATACTTTGACAATCCTTATAAAAAATTCAAATCCATCCATATCGCAGGAACAAAAGGAAAAGGCTCTGTCACTGCTTTTCTCGCTAATATCTTTTTCAAAAATAACTTCAAAACAGGAATGTTTATTTCACCTCATATTCATAAAATAAACGAGAGAATAAGAATCAATAACAAGGATATATCTGATGAAGATTTTGTAAGAATTATTAATAAGATAAAAAAAATCCTCGATGAGAATAAAGAAAAACTTCGCTCAAGTTATCGAACAACTTTTGAACTCATAACTCTATGTGCCTTTCTATATTTTGCCGAATCCAATCTCGATATCGCAGTTCTTGAAACAGGAATGGGCGGAAGATTCGATACAACTAATGTTGTCACACCATTAGTTTCTATCATTACATCAATAGGATTAGACCATACATTTTATCTCGGAGATACTATCGAACAAATCGCACGAGAAAAAGCAGGAATCATAAAAAATAACGTGCCTGTAATTGTCTCACCACAAGATAAAAACATTGAAAACTTGTTTAAAGAAATTGCACAAGAAAAATCCGCATCTTGTTATCTCGTTAGCGAATGTGCAGAATTAACTGATAGAATAATATATACTATGAAACAAAATCACACCGTGTCATTGCGAGAGGAAATAAGTGACAAAGCAACCTCATTACGAGAAGTAAATATTGACGAAACAATCTCATTGCGAGAAGCGGATAGCGACGAAGCAATCTCATTGCGAGATGTAGGGAACGGTTTAAAACCGTTCCCTACAAAAGATATTTCTCGAATAACACCCATTCAATCATTTATCCTTGAGGGAGAGGATAAAGGTATTTTTCAAATCACCCCCACCTCATCCTCCCCCCTTGAAGGGGATGACAAAGATATTTCTCAAATTACTCCCGCTTCATCCTCCCCCCTTGCGGGGGAGGATAAAGGAGGGGGGGATATTTTTCAAACTATCATTTGCAGAATCTTCGACCAAGAATATGCGAATATTCAGATTCCACTAATGGGAATGCATCAGGTCAAAAATATCCTCACAGTTTTAACTGCAATTGAAGTATTAAAACAAAACGGCTTCAAATCCCCTCGTAGGGGCTGGGTCACCCTGCCCTTTATAATGGGCGAGGAAACCTCGCCCCTACAGAAGGGTGCCTTGTCAGAGGCAGGGTATGTAATAACAGACAAGATTCCCGTTTTACAATCTGATGCTATCAAAGAAGGTATCAAAACAACCAAATGGGAAGGACGTATCGAAATCCTCCAACCCACTCAACCGACCAACTGGCAAACTGACCAACCGACCAACCGACTAACTGACGAACCGACCAACCGATTAACCGACCAACCGATTTTCATTGTAGATGGCGCTCACTGTCCCCTTTCCGCAAAAGCCTTAAGCGAAACTATACAAGAGGTCTTCAATCCCAAAATAATTACCTTGATTTTCGGTGTTCTACAAGATAAGGACTTAGATGCAATCATCAAAAATTTCATTGTTGAAGAAATAGAATACAAATTCATCGCAGTCCCTGTCGATACCCCACGAGGAATGAAAGTTGACAAAGTCACAGAGGTTGCAAAAAAATATTTTAATGAAGTCTATCAATGTGAAAATATAAATAATGCAATTACGAAAGCCTTACAAATTACAAATAAAAATGATTTAATCGTTGCCTTTGGGTCTATTTATAACATAGCACCGATTAAAATAGTTTTTTAATATTATATTGATACAACTAATTAATGAGGATTATCTAAGTCTATTATTTTTTCTAACATTTAATTAGAATTTTTAATTCGAAATAACTTTATTATAAAACTATAATTAGCTAAATGTCTTACCTTGTAGATTCATTCTGAGAAAGCCACTTATTTGCTTCTTTTTTAGCAAACTCTATTATGCTTTTTAAAAATTCATCAAACCTTGTAATATCAATTTCTTCTGTTAATAACTTCATAACACCTTTTAAATTTTTTTCAAAAAGAGAATTGGCGATTTCATATTTGAAAGTATAATCATATTTCCCCCTACCAACAAAATTACTATTAATAACAAGAGGAATTATTTGTGGAATAATAATTTGAGGATTTTCTTGCCCTGCTTTTAATAAAACATCTGAAAGCCAATTCCAATCTTCGCGTATAAGATTTTTTGTATCTAATAAACTACTCATAAAGATAGCACCGAAAAGTTTAAAATTGTCCATAAAATCTTGATCAATAGCATTTATTAATCTATCAATATTCTCTTCAAATAATTCCTTTGCTTTATTAACAATTTTTGTATTAATTACCTTTTTCAATCCTGGATCAGGTTGAATACGATTAAAATATATATCACAATATTCAAGATATAAATCATAAGAAAAATTAAGGCTAATAGACAATGATTTATAAATTTCATCTAATATCCAGCAATCATGTGAATCAATAGGATTTCCGAATGATAAATTTGATAATTCATAAAATCCTGGACAATTATCCTTATTCGCCTTACTTTTTTTATCTTCTAATATTAGAGCAAACAAATTTGAAGATAAAATACGCACCTGTTCTCCACTAAAGAATTTACCAAAGTAATATATTCTTTTTGCAAATCCATTAATCTCAAAAATGGCTTCTGATAGAGTAAGGTTATTGTAAACCTTTGAAAAATTTGTTCTTTTCCATTGTTCTATTGAATGTAGTATTTCTTGATCACGAATTTCTACATCAGGAATTTCCTCTGCATTCAAACGTCCCCAATAGTCTACAGGATAATCCGAAGAATAAATAGAACCAACACTTTGAAGAACACTTGAAGTTAGAGAAACATGTCTCAATGCAGGAAAAAGAAAACCTTTTAGTTCTTTAGCAGCATCAAAATCCCACTTTGCACTATTTTTTAATTCATTCCATTTTGATTCTAATTTATTAAACTTGTTTTCTTTTGAATCCTTTGGAAAAGATAAGCTTGTCATCAAATCTCTTATTTCAATGATATTTTGATCAAGGAATGCAAAAGACTCTGGAGCTCCAAAACGAAGAGTATTCGCCACAAGTAAATCATCAAAATCTAACTCACCATGAAGAGATCCCCAAGCGTGCCAAGTTCTTAGAAGAGATTTTTTCAACAATCGGGGAGTAATAAGAAGTTTCGTAATAGCATCAATCGGTTCATTTGTTCCTCTTCCTATCAAATCAATAATTTCATTATTTAACTTAATTCCTAATCTTTTATCTCTCTCTTTTTCTGACGAACAAGAAATATCATTACTAAATTTATTAATACAATGATTTCTAAATGCGTTAATTAGTTCTACAACATATTCTCTGGGTAAGGTTGGTATAGATTCAATATGCTCAGAAATCCTTAGTAATATATTAAATATTTTTAAATCTGGACTTATGGCAATTACAAAAGAAACATTCTCAAGTTTCTTTAAATTGTCTAATAATATAGCTATTTCATCTATAAATACTTCGTCTTCTTTGTTTCTATCTAAGTCTTCTAAAAAGATTATCAATCTTTTATTAATACAACCTAATACCTTATCTAATTTGATTAACATTTTGATCGGATTGGAAGTTGCGTTTAAAAGACTTCCTATGATTTTACTCCATGCTGAACCTGTATTCGAAATTGCTGAGTAATAATAAGAAGGGATGTAAAATAATCCGGTACAATCAACATATCTTGCAATTTCATTAATAGCAATTTTAAGAATATGCTCAATTGCTGTTCCTTTCCGAAGTCCCCAACCACTTATTGTGCAAGTTATTATGTCTTTATTTTCAATTAGTCTCTTATTTTCCCACTCTGATAAATAATTATTAGAATTATAATGACTATTCAAGCAATATCTAATTAGATTTATTATGCAGCTTTTTCCGCTACCATAAATGCCAACAATACCGATAGTTTTTAAAGGAATTTCACTTAATATTCTTACAATACGTTTTGATAAAATAGTCATATTAAAGAGATCTTCAGTAGGTTCACTAATTGGATCTTCTTTTTGAATCCAATCAATTAAAAACTCTGAATTGTTAAGGATGTTTGTAATTTTCCCTATTTCAATATCTGTGTGCTTACCCTTTAAAATACTTTTATTCTTTGTTGAAGATATAGAATTAAAAAAACTTGCTATCAACATACCTAATAAAACTATTCCAATGTAAATTAATAAGTATTCAAAATCTAAATTATATATATTTATTTTTGTTTCTAAGTATAATTTGGGAATTATAAGTAAATATATAACTACATTAATAAATGCAAAAATCCAAATTGGTGGATAAAAAAATGTATTATTTTTATGAAAATCATTAATCCTAAATCCTCCAATTTTAATAATTATGAGCCATAGAATTATTATTGTCGCTACAAACATGAAAATTAGAAATGTTGTATGGAATCTCCATAGATATTTTGAGATCATTGCATTACAAAAATTAAAAAGGGGATATAAAAATATACATATAATAAGAGCAATAATAGTCAGGAAAAGAAGATCAAGCCAACGAATGATAGTAGTAATATTGCTTGATATAAATTGTTTTACTTTGGATAACATCAATTTACACTTTTTATTCTTAAAAAAAAATTTTATTAAACAGCATATGTTAATAGCGTAAAACTTTTTGAGATGTTTCAGAGATAGTGAGAGTTTTTTGTCTGTTAACAATTCCAAATGTGAATGTTTAATTTTGCATCAACCTTTTATTTTAAGATTCCTTTATCCCCAATTTTGTAAATACTAAATCGCGAATGTGTTTTGCTAATTCGTAATAAAATTTAGATTCTTCTAAATCCGGAACATAAAAATCATCTGGATAACGAATATCTACTGCAAACCTTGACAATCCTTTTACTTCAATATTATCAAAATCTTTATCTATCTTAGCACATTGTATGAGATGATATTTTATGATATGGGTTCTTTTAATCTCTACCTTGTGATATATAAGAAATGCTTTTAAATATTTTTCTACTGCTTGCTGGCAATGAAAACAAACAGTATCAGTAATTATCTTTTCCTCAGGTAATGCCAACTCATGCTCTGCTGTCTTTAAATCATTATCAGCCTTAACAAGCCAATTTTTAATATATTCATCTATCATATATTTATACCTTTTAATACCGCTTCTCTTGTTATACTTCCTATTTTATCACGATAATAATTTATATCATCTTCTGTTTTTACAATGACATCTACCAATATTTCCATTTCTGCCAACTTATCTGTTATTAAACTTGCATATTGACGTTTTTCTTTAACATTTAAATTTTGTTTTACTATAACCAAAATATCATAATCGCTCTGACTTTCATAATCCCCTCTACTTCTTGAACCAAACAATATTATCCGACTCCCAGGTAAAATACTTTCAACAGTTGCCTTCATTTTAACCAAATTTTCATCTTTTATCATAAAAAGCTCCTCTTTTCTCTATCCACTCGAATCTATGGTGGCTTATTCGATTAATAACCAACGAATTGTCCAATTCTTAATATAGTTGGCATTTGAATATCAATTTTTTAAATCATATATACTAAAATCATATTAAAGCTGTCAATCTCTAATAAAACATCACAACAAAATCTTTTCATAAAACATTTGACAGGTATACAAGAATTCCTCAATTTATGTTCATTTAATCCATAAAATATGAGGAATGAATAATGCTTGATTTGAAATTTATTAGAAATAATCCAGATAAGGTCAAAGAAGCAGTTAAAAATAAAAATGAAAAGGTCAATGTTGATGAAATCCTTGAATTGGATGCGAAAAGAAGAGACCTGACTTTTGAAGGCGATAATCTGAAAAATAAACGCAATGAGATTTCAAAAGAGGTTGGGAAACTTAAAAAAGCAGGTAAAGATGCATCCAGCTTGATGGAAGAGGTTAAAGGAATTTCTGATAAGATAAAAATTATCGATGAGCAGATTAAAGAAATTGATGAGAAACTTTCCAAACTTTTACTCTGGGTTCCAAACGTTCCTCACCATAGTGTGCCAATTGGGAAAGATGAAACGGCTAATAAAGTTGTAAAAGAGTGGGGAGAGAAAAAAGAATTCAGTTTCAAGCCAAAAGACCATCTTGAATTAGGCGAAATGCTTGGCATACTTGATATGAAGCGGGCTTCCAAGATTTCAGGCTCTGGCTTCGCAATGTTTACAGGTCTTGGAGCAAGACTCGAACGAGCTCTAATTAATTTTATGATTGATGTTCATATTGAAAAACACGGCTACGAAGAAATCTTCCCACCATTTTTAGTGAATCGTCAAACAATGACAGGGACAGGTCAATTGCCGAAACTTGATGAAGATATGTATTGCATTGAATTCGACGATTTATTCTTGATTCCCACTGCTGAAGTGCCTATGACAAATATTTATAGCGGTGAAATTCTCGATGTAAAAGATTTGCCAATTTATAAAGTCGCTTACACACCCTGTTTCAGACGCGAAGCAGGTTCTTATGGAAAAGAGACGCGTGGACTTACACGCGTTCATCAATTCGATAAAGTTGAAATGGTGAAATTCACATTGCCTGAAACTTCTTATGAAGAACATGAAAAATTATTGCAAAACGCAGAAGAGATTTTGCAGATGTTAGGACTACCATATCACGTGAAAATTTTATGCACAGGAGATTTATCTTTTGCAGGAGCGAAATGTTATGATATAGAAGTCTGGGCACCTGGTGTTCAGAAATATCTTGAGGTCTCCTCCTGTTCGAATTTTGAAGATTTTCAAGCACGAAGAGCCAACATCAGATTCAAAAGAGACCGAGAATCCAAACCCGAATTTGTCCACACCCTAAACGCATCAGGACTCGCTCTCCCCCGCACCGTCATCGCAATCCTCGAAACCTGCCAGCAACCCGATGGCTCAATTGTTATCCCTGAGGTTTTACGAGAGTATATGAAAACAAGCAAAATAAGTCTAAAATAATAAATCAAAATATTTATCATCCAATCGGTTAAACAAACATTTATAATTCTAAGTAATAAATAATAATTGACATTATTATATATAAAAAAACTAAAATTCATATATTTATAATATATTGAACATTATATATATTAACATTCTTACTATAATCAACTAATTTAAATATGGTGATTGAAATGGATAGTAATTTCATTAAAACAAGTATTAAAAAGATTCAAGAAGCAAGAGATCAAAATAGATTAGCTTTATTTGTCGGATCAGGAGTATCTTCAAACTCTGGTGTACCTTCTTGGAAGAACATAATAAAGATATTTGCTGATGAATTAGGGTTCAAATTCAATGATCAGTCTAATCATTCTATAGATGATTATTTAGTGATACCACAAAAATATTACAATGAAAGAGGACAAAAAGAATATTATGATAAAATCTATCAACTATTTAAAAATGATACAAAACCCAATATAATACATACTTCTCTATTCGAATTTCAACCAGCACACATAATAACAACGAATTTTGATGACTTATTAGAACAAACAGTACTTCAACAGGGTTTATTTTATCATATTGTTAAAGAAGATAAAGATTTACCTTATTCTTCAACAAGCAAGCTGGTAATTAAAATGCATGGTGATTTAAAGCTAAAAAATATCGTATTAAAAGAAGATGATTATCTTTCTTACTCCCAAAATTTCAAATTAATAGAAACTTTTATAAAAGCACTTTTTGCTACTAACATTATACTCTTCATTGGTTATTCAGCAAATGATCCTGATTTTAAACTTATTTTTCAAGAAGTTAAGGATATTTTGAAAAAAGATTTCCAACCTGCCTACCTATTAGATACATCCAGTGATAATAAGGACCGAATCACTTTTGAGTATTACAAGAATAAAGGTATAAATGTTCTATATTATCGAGAAATAAAAGATGTTATTGATAAATCAATTCCTGATTCTGATTCGATTAAAACATTAAAAGAGATTGAAGGAAAACATCTTTATAAATTTATTAAATATATACAAGATTTCGCATATGAAGCAACAGGTTTACTTGATTTTATTTACAACAAATTACTTATATTTAATGAAATGAATTATATTATGCCTGATGATATTATTGATTGTTTTCATCCAAAACTGAAATGTTACTATGGGCTTTATGATGACAAAGGTTTATACATCTCAGATCAAGAAACAATTCGCCTAATAAATAAAATTAAAGAAGATAAAAAATATAGAAAGAGTAAGTTAAAAAAATTAAAATATATCAGAAAAATCCTGAAAAAAGCTGGAATTTCTGGATTAAAAATTCCAAATAAATCTGGTTTTTATGAATATACATTTAAATGGAGTCTCAATATTTTTTACAAAGACAATCTACATAATTATCTAATAACATTTAACTTTAAAGAACTTGAAAAAACAATTTCTAATTATTTAACCGATCGTGCAATTGATCGAAATGAAATTAGTTTTCTAAGAAAAGCCTTTTTTCTCTATAAATTATTAAAAATAGATGAATCATATAATTTATTAAAAGAAATCTCAAGTACAGCTTTTAGAAACAAAAAATATTTGGCTTATTTCATATCAGAATTCAATAGAAAACAACTTGCCAGTTTATTTATTACAGATATCTATACAAATCGCGATCCTAATATAAGAGAACAAATAATAAAAGAAACTGATGCTATTGATTTGGAAGAAATATTTACTAAATTACCCCTTAATGTTAGAAATTCATTTAAATATATTAGAAACATATCAAATTTCAATTTTATTTATCGTTATCAAATTTTAAATACAAGGGAAATGAATGAAATACAAAGACAAAGAGATACAATAAAAAAAGGAGGGTATTATGAATGTAAGG
>Ga0315285_10002905_pt1 | contig 17947 bp, 16 predicted proteins | sample YL17G09_36_MG_FD_203698 | JGI IMG/M metagenome (GOLD analysis project Ga0315285, IMG submission 203698) | Sediment microbial communities from Yellowstone Lake, YNP, Wyoming, USA - YL17G09_36 | ecosystem: Environmental > Aquatic > Freshwater > Lake > Sediment | place: USA: Wyoming | collected... | reverse complement strand
ATCGGAAAGGTCTTATTCTTGTTTGGTTTTATGTTGTTTGGTGTCTTCAGTGTTGTTTGGATTTTATCACCAATAAAACACAAACTGCTGAAGGCACTTAATATTTATTTAAGTGCGAAACTCAGGAAACAACACGAGAATCCTGAGAAAGGTCTCTTCCCCAGGATCTCAAGAATTATCATAGAAGAGAGATGGAAATGGGCTAGGATTCCCTATTTTACCATCGAGAAGATGATGAACTGTATTCCTGTCGCTGTCTTTTCTTCATCAGCTACTTTTGCAGTGATCGCGATAGGACCTAGTCCGAAGAATAGTCCTGTTCCCACGGTTTTTGATTCCCCCGCAGCAACGTCAATCGTACCATTAATTGTTTTGTTAATCAATCCAAGAATACCGCCTTCCACATGGATTTGCCATTCAACACCACTGGCATTCGCTGTCCCGTTGTTCGTGATGATTGCGTTCACCCCAAGGCCTCCGGTGATGTCGATTTCTAAATTGGGGGAAGGAACCGTGAGTATTGAGAAATCAAAGTATAGGGAATTAATAATTTGGTTACCGCGCGTTTCACTCATAGCTATAACGAAATACCATCCCGGAGCGAGATTGGGAACAGTAAATGACACCGAGAATGTTCCATCACCTAGTGTCGTTGTTTGGAGTATTTCTGTATCATCAATAAGAAGTTTTATCGTGCTCACAGGCGGGAAGCGTGTTCCATTTACATTAACATTTTGTCCTGGTACTGCCTCAAGAGGCTCCATCTCAATGGTTGCACCTGGCGGCGGATTAAAATCGAACTGAAACGAGGTGTAATCGTATTCACCGGTGTCAAGATTAGTGGCCCACAAGTCAATAGGCACTACATCTGCCAATGGGTCCAGAAGGGACAGCGGTAGCGATTGCTGGATTGAGTCAAAATACTCGAATTCCCAAGAAGCATTAATTCCATCCTCAACTCTGTATATTCTTTCGACCACTCCAGCGGCAAGCGGATCAGATACCCCTGAATCTACGTCATAAAGATCAGCACTAATCGAACCATTCGGTTGTGCGAAAGGATACTTTCCTTGTAGGGTAATCCGAAGAATTTTGTCGACTCCATAATAGCCAGTACTATTGTTATTGTCTGTGTTAAAACCCATTTGAAACGTCGAATTAACATCTGTTCCGTTTGGATATAGACCACTCAAACCAATTGATACTTCAAGATCAGCCGTAGACCCTTCAGCGAAGAGAGAGCCAACATTTAGGTTGATTTCGTCTCCAGTGACATCAGTCAATGAATCGGCCCAGCCAGCATGCTTCGTGTCAAGATGAATAAGACGTCCTCCTATCTTAATCACATATCCGCCTGCTTGTTTTGCCCCTTCCCGAATTTTGTCGCCATCTTCCTTACTTAGTTTTGTGCCACCTGACTCGAGCAGGTTCTCTGGAAGCTGAGACATCAGGTCATCGGTAACGCCAGGTATATCCTCTAGTCCGCCAAGGGCGTGGCCAATTTCATGGCCAAGAATTTTGCCAATTCTTTTTGCATTTGGCAACCATCCTATACCTATAAATATAGGGTTACATACCGGCTGGTAGTCAATGGGTTTTTTGGTCGAACTACCCGGACACCCCGGGTCCCAAAGAAACTGAGCTAGATAGATCTTCTTTCCATGACCATGGTAGAGAGAATTAAGCTCACAGCGAGCAGGCACAGTTAACTCTCTGTATTCGTCGTCGTCTATTCTATTGTCACCATTCCCGACTTCCACATCCCAGTTGGTAACCCAAGTGAGATAGATTTGTGCCGGATATAGAGCGTCGTTTGCCGCCGCCATAATCTCCGAAATAGACCCACCGGGAATGTCTACGCCTTTCAAGACATTAATCTTTATCGGAAACAGCACAAATTCTGTGGGAGTTTCTTGCCACTCGTTCTGTATAGGATTATCAAAGAAAGCCTGCCGAGGTTCTATCTTTCCAATATCTTTTTTGTATGACCTGCTGCTTAGTTCTCAAATATCTCTACTGATACTCAGTACAACACTTGTTCCGACAAACAAACATATTATTCCAACAACCAAACTTTTCTTAAACCAGCTTTTTCGCATGAAAACCTGTTCCTCCTTAATATTTACAATCTCTTAAAGGGTTTTAAATGTATTGGGAGAATAATATTTGGAACAACCGTAACATTACCATAACTTCAAGTTCTAAAAACCAATCTACAACAGTGATCACAAAACCACCCCGACCCGGGGATAGGCACGAAGCACATTCTAGCCAAACGTTTTTATACAATAAAAAGATAATAACTCTTGGGGAGTCAATAGTAGATCAGGTAGAGCTTTCCCCCAGATTGTTCTGCCCTTTTTCATCTTCCTTTCTTCCCAGACTGGACTCCCCATTTTTTAATTTAACAGCGTAAAGGGTACTACACAGTCTGACGTCTGAAAAACCATAGATTTTTCCAAACAAACACCCAACGCCGAATAGTCTACCCCCACAAATTGCATTATTGTTCTCAAATTAATCCCAGATGATGGTTTTCTTTCTGAAACATTTTTATAGAACTATGTTTATGCAAGATTAGAGCTTACGTTTCTTATTACTTATTTTCTTGTTTTTTTCTTAAGTATATTTCTATAACAAGGTAAAAAGAGTGATATCACTAGACATCATCAATGGTGTATGTCCCGAGGAGTGAATTTGTAGGTACATGCATAAATGTGACTGTTACTGTTCCTCCGAAAACGCTTCTTCCCCAAGACCGCTGCGTTCGGCAAAAGGAAGTCATGTGTCCTAAAAACAATTTATCTAAAAATAGATACATGTATCTAAAAATAGATAAATTAATAAATGGATTTAACATTATCTTTTCGTGTGTTAGAAAAAATCATCGGGAAAAAATCAAAAATTAAGATACTTCGACTACTTCTGAATAATAAAGAACAAGAATATTGTCTTGATGATATCGCGAAATGTACAGGAATGTCTTGTGGCACCATCTATCCTTCATTAAAAGAGCTTTTAGAGGCAAGAGTTATAACTCAACGGAAAGTAGGTCGTTCTCTGCTTTATACCATTAATAAGAACCATATTCTTTTTCCTCAAATAAAAGATCTTATCCATCTTGAAAAAAAGAGCCTTCGCATAGTCGCAGAACAATTTGTTGCCTCTCTTGATAAAAAAGGTATCGTAGCTATCATCCTTTTTGGTTCAGTTGCCCGAGCGGAATTTAACGAAAAAAGTGATATCGATATATTAATTGTCTATCGTCATAAGAATGTAAAAGAAGAACTTGAGCTACTTGTTGATAAATTCCTGGAGATTTATGATGTTCATGTTGTACCTCTTTTTCTCACAAAACTGGAGGTTCTCGAACGAATAGAAAGATTTGATAATTTTCTTATAACTCTTATAAACGAAGGACAGTTGTTATATGGTGAAGCTCCGTGGTTAAAGAAGTAGGAAAATCTGAGAGTCTGTCTTACTTGAAACAAGCTGAAGAATTTCTTGAACTAGCAAAAAAAGGATTTGAATGTGGTTTTTACAATCCTGCTGGGTTCAATGCAATTCAGGCGATTATTAATGCGAATGATTCGATTTGCGTTCATCATCTTGGACGAAGAGCATCAACCGATCATCGAGAGGCAGTACGACTTCATACCGATCTCATACATGTTCTGAATGATGCTTCCCAGAAGCGGCGATTAGCTGGCGCTCTTGAACAACGATCGGAAGTAGGATATCTTGGCAAACCCGTCTCCAAAGCTGTAGCAGAAAAACTTCTAAAAGATGCTATTATCTTTATAACATGGGTACAGAAACAGCTTCATTAGATGATTATTTTCAAAGAGAAAAGACTACTTTTAAGATATCATCGATCTGCGATTCTTACCCATACTACAATTGCGCTTCACATAAAAGAATCTTTCTTCGCATCTGATTAAAATCTTTTTATATAAAATAAAGTGGAAATCAGAAGTGCTTGGAGCGGTGGTTCCGTAAGAAAAAACAGAGTTCGTTCTTCAAGAGATATTGCGGTTTCTCTCTTAGAGTATATCAAATATGATTTATTATATTGGTTTCTTCTGAAAACGCTTCTTTCCCAAGATCGCTGCCACGTTCGGTAAAAAGGATTTCTCATCTTTGATAGAAAAGAGAAAATGTATTGGATTGAAATCCAGATTGTTTACGAGACATCTTAGAACGTGTACGAGTCACCCAGCATTGTATTTGTTGGATTATGTCTGAAGGTGACGGTCACGGTTCCGGTGAGCGTCTGATCGGTGTCTAAATATATAGCGTCTCCCTCTCATACAATCCATACTGGAGCAGTAGAACTTCCATATATAAGGTATAAAGTCAATAAAAGGATGATACCTGCTGCTATTCTTATTATGTTAGTAAAGCTTTCTTTCCGCTTATAGATCCACATTTTTTTTCAACTCCTAGTACACTCGCATGTTACCTTCTCTCACTGATAGTATATGTAGTTTATCTGTCACAATGTCATAACGGAAAAAAGCATTCGGAGTTGTTACTCAGTTGGTTCTTTCTTTAAAAACATATCCTTATAACATTGTTTCTCGATACAAACCCGAGGATAACAGAAGAATAACAGGGTTCGAAAAGACAAATCGGAGTCGTTTATACCGGAGATATTACTGTTTATCTCTTCTTAAAATTTAATAAAAAATAGAGGAATCCAGATTAGTCACTAGACATCATCAATGGTGTATGTCCCGAGGAGTGTATTTGTAGGTATGTGCATAAATGTAACTGTTACTGTTCCTCCGAAAACGATTCGTCCGCTAGACCGTTGCCGCATTCGGCGAAAAGGATTTCTCATCTTTGGTGGAAAAAGGAAAATTTATTGGATTGAAATCCAGATTGTTTACGAGACATCTTGGAACGTGAAGGAATCACCCATTATCGTATTTGTTGGATTATGTCGGAAAGTAACAGTCACCGTTCCAGTAAGCGTTTGATCGGTTTCTAGATATATAGTGTCTCCAGCGCTGACTACCCCGGTTTTTGTAAGATATGCAAAACCAGTAGCATTGGTAAATGTTATGTTAATATCATTCCAAATTGTATCCACATCAGCTGAGGCAACCTGAATTGTTTTTTCTGTAGCAGATGGCGTAAAGGAAATGACTGGTGTTTCTGTTTTCTGGCCGCCGATCATACCTGTAAAATAGGCATAGGCGACTGCTGCCATGGCGATGGTGATCGCAACCATGATGATGACGCCAATGACTGCTGAAACAGCGTGTTTGCTTTGGTTAAATCTTCTGTGTGTTATCATAATGTATCTTATCTCCTCCATTTATTTTTCGATGAAGTTTCTGTATATCTTGGGTGTTGTTGAAAGATAAAAATATAAAAAATAAAAGAAGAAAAGATAGGTTGTGTTTAGACGTTGACTGTCCACGAGCCAAGTAACGAGTTTGTGGGGGTATATTTCAACGTCACTCTGACATTACCTTGATAACCCGGATGAGCAGTAAAGTCGAGTAATAAATAATCACCAGCTGTTACATCTGCAGTAGCCAAATCCGTGTGCATAGCTAAATCAATTGCAGTTGCGCTTGCGGTAAAAACCTGCCAATTCACGGTTGAATTATCTACGGTAACTACTATATCTTTCCATTTTATGTTTGAATCTGCTGTTGCAACTTGTATCTTATTTGTTGTTGAATCTGTTGTACAGGCCACATTAGGTGTTTGTGTTTTTGTTCCACCGATCATGCCACTGACGTAGACATAGACTGTTGCTGCAATTGCTACTGTTATGGCAACCATTAAAATGACACCAATAACAGCGGATACTGCACGTTCATCTGCTTGTTTAAATTTTCTATTTGCTTTCATTTTTCCCATTCTCTCCTAGCTTTTCTTCAAAGCTTTTTTTATTGGAAGATGCATATGATACTTGGTATAAAAACTTTTTGAAATACAGATGCGTCATCAATCGCCTCCTTACCCTTCATCTGTTGTCTTTCAAACAGTTTTTATTTTTTTCTCTCTCCACACCAAGTATGCTAACGCATACCAATCTTAACCATCTGTTTTCATTTTCACCATATTTATACTCTCGTAAGAAAAATACAAAAACCGTCAAATCACAAAACGATAAAACAACAAAAAACACACTCACGAACAACAACAAAACTCGGGGGTTCCTCCCATTTCCCAAAGTCGTCATCTGAAAGGCGCCTGGTCGACCGTGAAAACTACCACTTCATCAATCCAGAAAAACCAGGAGAAAAACATTTCCCACCTTCGTCGCCTAAGCATTTCCCAAGTTCGTCACCTAAAAACAGGTTCGTTGATTATCTGTCCTCCAGAGCGAATTTCCCAAAGTCGTCGCCTGCATCATTTCCCAAACTCGGTGCCTTCCATCTGCCATATTCAGCACCTGCCATTTCCCAGATTCGGCAGCTAGTATTTCCCAAACCCGTCACCTCCCATTTCCCAAAGTCGTCACTTTTCATTCTCCAAATTAGTCGCCTGCGGAGATGTGATCGGATTATAGGTTTTTGTATAGCGTACTTTTGCCTTTGTCGGTTCAAATTCAAAACACTCTCTGTCATCAAACCATGCGCATCTGATTCTGCTGAGGGGAATTGCGGCTCGGAACGATAAACCAGAGGCGTAGAGGTACAACTGTGATGCAACCTGTTCTTCTTTTTCCCTTGTTGCATCTGGTTTGTAATCAAGGATGTACACATACTCCTGAGAGACCTGGATAAAATCGATGTGTCCTGCGATGGAACATTTTAGGTTTTTCTCCCAGAGCCATACCGGGATTTCAACAGCAACGGTTGTATCATCGTTGATCAGCATGAAATTTTCAATCAGTGAATGTCGTTTCTTTTTTGTCGGAAAGTTACATAAAGCTAATGCAGCGCGTCTGCACACCAAGTTCTCTGATACGGTTTTTTCAATTGTTACCTCTAGTCGAAGCTGGGAGCATCTGTTGTCTATATCGTTGAAGAATGGTGGGCATCCTGCTTCGCATCATCTGATGTATGAGATAAGCGAAGAAAACATCTCACCAAGAATCTCAAGTTTGCCTTTATGGTATTTGAAGTTATAGGCAAGCCTCTGGTAGGTAAAGTTTTTGGAAACGATGATGTCTTTTCCATATCGTTTCCTAATCGCTGTTCTCAGAGGCGCATAGGTACAGATGCTTTGGTATTCTTTTATCCATCGTTGAATTGAGCTTTTTGTGGTACTAGTTTTGAATCGTTTATTGAGCGCGTTTGCTGTTTCTTCAAAAGTGAACCCCTGATTATAAAGGGTTATTGATTCTCGTATCACCTCTGCATTATATGTTTTGTTTTTGCATTCTCTTTTTACAAACGTTTTTCTGCACAATGTACAAGTAGTATTTCTGACTTGATCCTTGTTTTTCCTTTCGTTTACCTTTCTTAGTAATGGAGCTTTTTTTACAATAGGGACAGCAGAGTTCCATACTTCCACCCAGACTTTTTTATACAACAGGAGACGAATCTCCTCCAGGGATTTCGTTCTATGTTAGTTTCTTTTAAAAGAGAGAACAATTACGAGTATTTTATATTTTTTCTCTATATAAAAGATAGATGAAGGGATTGTTTAATCTTTCTTTTCGTATTATTTCTCTTTCCTATCATCAAACAGAAACGTTTATTAGAAAATAGTTCCTTACCTATTTGTAATAATATTGGGATGCAACAAAGAATCATTACCGTAGAGCATCTTCTACAGAGGATGGGATGGGAAAACGTATGCCTCATCAAGAAAAAAGCAACTCAGGCAGGTACAATCAACTCACCATACTTTTACCGGTCACTGGAACGATTTTCTCAAAAAAACCGGTTCCTGTGGAATCACCAGATGAAAACTCCATTGACTTTCACCTTACTATAATAAAAAAAATCGACAACCTTCTCGCGGAACACGAACCAGAAACCCCGGCTCCTGAATCGTTTCACGCACCACCCCTCATCCCTGCACCACCACCAGCACCCATCGAACCACGACCACCACTGAACAAAACGCTTTCTCATCGAGAAATCGCATGGGAACCCACCATAGAACCATCTTGCACAACAACACGAACTCTCCCTGAAGAATTCAAAACCGGACTCACCCTCAACCCTGAATTTAAATTCATCACAAGCCAAGAATTCAAAGACGCCATCTTCCAAATAAGACCACCACCGGAAGAACGCGTTGAAATCCTTGATCTGAGCACACTCGTCGGTGAAAATACCACCTTCAATAAAACCACCAGCATTACTATTCCAAAAAATCACGCCAAGGAAAAACCCCAGACTGAAGACCACCATCACAAAAGAACAGAGGTTATCGATACACGAACACTCAAACAAAAAATATACGAAAACATCTTAAACAACGCAATGAAACAAGCCGAACAAAGCAAAAAAAAATCACAACTCTATTATCTTAGCAGCAAAGACAATAACGATAAAAAACAAAAAAAACTAGAAATCGAAAAAACCTACATCCCTGTCGACTTCGAAGAACGATCCAAAGAACTCAAAGAACAACAGAACGAAGAAGAAGAACAAAAACAACAACTAAAACAAAAAATACACAAACAACTCGAACGCGAACACGAAAAACTCGAAAAATTAGAAACCAAAAAAGCAATACTCGAGGAAAAAAAACAAGAGCTCAAACAAAAGGAAAAAAAACCACATAAAAAAGAACAACAGCTCGCAAGAACCAAGCGTGACCTAAAAAAACAAGAAAAAGAACAAAAGCGACTCCAACGTCTTGAACTACGACAAGCTCGTATCGAGGAAAAACGACGCAAGAAGGAAGAAAAAAGAGCACTCAAAATAAAACAAAAACAACAACATCTCAAAAGCAAAGGAAAAGAAAAACCAAAAAAACCAATAAAACAAAAAACCGAAAACAAAAGCCTTTTTAAGAAAGAAAAACACCCCATATCACTTGAGCTTGACGAAGACATTAAAAAAATCCTTCTTATGACCGACACACTCCTTGGAGAACTGCCTGAGGACGTCATCAACCGATTTACACAATCAGAGGATTTTGAACTCTACGAAAAAGTTATGAATAAATACAAAATAAAGTGAGAACCATGGGTCTTTTAGAAAAAGCACAACAAAAAAAAGGACACACTGCAGTCGCAGAAGAACTATTCCTCGTCAAGGCAAAAAAACCACAGCAACAAGCTCATCAACAAAAAGGAACAACACAAAATAAAGACAATCAAGCATTAGCAGATACCTACCGCATAGCCTCACCAGAAAAAACCATAGAACAACCACGAAGTCTTCTTGAAAAAGCACAACAAAAAAAGAAATCACCCGAACGAATAGAAAAAACCTGGCACCCCGAACAAAAAACCACAGAAACACCAAAAAGCCTCCTCGCACGAGCACGACAAAAAAAAGACGAAGCACCACCTGGAGAGATCCTACAAATCGGTGAAAAAAAAATCCAAATCATCGAAGAACAAAAAGGATTTGGCTGGAAAAAACAAGGAACAAAACGCATCATCTACGATCACACCAAGCATGAATACGTCTTCGAAGTCATCGAACCACAACTCAACGAAGAAGAAAAACAAACAAAAAACGAAATCTCCCACCTCTTCAAAATGCTTGCGGATATTAACACATTTGATATGACCTATGAAGAAAAGGAAAAATTTTTAGAAACAACCATTGAACAAGTCATCAGCGATAACCATATCTATTTTGACGAAGACTCTAAAGACACGATCTTTTACCATATCTTCAGAGACTTCCTCGGCTATGGACGCATCGATATCCTCATGCATGACGACGGGATCGAAGATATCTCCTGCGACGGACCAGACACCCCTATCTTCATCCACCACCGCAAATACGAGGCGATTGAAACCAACATTTATTTTGATTCAGAACCTGAACTTAACTCCTTTCTCGTTCGACTCTGCCAGGTCTCCGGAAAACAAATCTCAATTTTCTCACCAATCGTTGACGGAAAACTCCCGGACGGCTCCCGTCTCCAAGCAACCCTTGCACGAACCGTCACAAAAGGATCCACCTTCACAATACGAAAATTTAAAGAAGTACCGCTCACCCCTATCGACTTAATCGAATACAAATCAATGTCAACGGAAATGGCAGCCTACTTCTGGATGGCGATCGAAGACGGCGCCTCCATACTCTTCTGTGGGGGAACCGCCAGCGGAAAAACAACGGCACTTAACGCCCTCATGTTGTTCATTCCATCCTCTCATAAAATCATCTCCATCGAAGACACACGGGAAGTCAACATCCCCCATAAAAATTGGATCGCAGGAACCACCAGAAAAGGATTTGCAACAGGTGATGAAAGCAAAACCGGAAAAGACATCGACATGTTCGACCTCATCAGAGCAGCATTGCGACAACGACCGCGCGTCATCATCGTCGGAGAAGTCCGAGGAAAAGAAGCATACAGCCTCTTCCAAGCCATGGCGACCGGACACACCGCGTACGCCACAGTTCACGCAAGCACGATTCATACGCTTATTCAGCGGCTCGAAAACCCGCCTATAGAACTCCCCCGAGCACTCCTCACCTCACTGGACATCATCGTCTTCCAAAACGCGGTCGACATCGGAGGAAAAATGGTCAGACGCATGACGAGCGTCACCGAGATCATCAAACTCGACACTGACACCAACCAACTCATCTTCATGGCACCCTACACTTGGATTTCAAAGACCAACGACCGCTTTGACAGCTCCGGGTCAAGCAAAATCTTCAACCGCATCAAACAACAAAATGATTGGACTGACGAACAACTTCTACAAGAACTCAACAACAGAATCCTCGTACTCGAATGGATGCGAAAGAAAAACATCAGATCGTATAAGAAATTCGGCAACATCATCGCCGAGTACAAAAAGTTCCCTGAAAAAATCCTAGAACTCGTAAAGAGGGATACGGAAGAATGAAATCGACGAAATACACGCGATTTTGTCGACGACTCTTATCTAGTACCTTTGAAAAATTCAACGTCAGCGAGACAAGTAAAAACAACATGCTCGAAAAAGCAAACATCAGCATGGTATACCAAGAGTACTACTCGATGGTTCTCATGAACATCATACTTGGGTTTATCACTTCATTCTTCTCAACACTGTTCCTGTATCTTCTCGTTCCGAACAACATCACCGCGTTACTTCTCTTGGTTGTTACCTCCATTGTTCCTGTTCTTATTGGTATGGTGTACCTCCAATTACCAGCTACTAAAGCAAAATCACGAGGAAAAAATATCGACCGTCACCTCCCCTACGTCGCTAACTTCGTCAACACGATGTCCGTTGCTGGGATTTCCCCGTCAGAGATCTTTGGTACCCTCTCCGGTATAGAACTCTATGGTGAAGTACAAAAAGAGGCAAAGAAAATCACCACAGAAATTGAGCTCATGGGCCTTGATGCGATCACCGCATTAAAAAACGCGATAGTGATTTCCCCCTCAAGGAAATTCAAAGACTTCCTTCAGGGGATTATCGCAGTCCTCCAATCAGGAAGCGAGTTAGCCCCGTATTTTAATCGCTGCGTCGACCGATACATGTTCGACGATTTAGACGAACGCAAAAAAAACCTTGAATCCCTCGCTATCATGGCTGAAAGTTTCGTCACCACCGTGATTGCCTTCCCCTTGTTCCTTGTGATCATCCTCTCCATTATGGGACTTACCAGCGGTGGCATCTCCTTTGATTTCCTGTACATCATCTCCCTTCTCATACTCCCCATGGCGTATTGCGGGTTCTATGTGATGATGAAATCAGGGATGGGTGAAGAAGTATAAAGAAACTCAGAATTGTCAAAGAATACAACATCAACAGAAAATATGGAAAAGATAAAACAATAGAGGTCATCGTCGGAATTTCGGTTCTTCTCGCATCTCTTTTCTTTGTCTTTGGGTTCTTTGCTCTTATCGGCCATCCTATCATCAAGATCAGTTTTATCCAACCTATCGATTACCTTGTCTTCGGCGTCCTGGGTTGCATCGGACCACTTGGCTTTTACAACTCCATGAAGCAAAAACAAAAACGCGAAATCATGGATAAACTCCCTGACTTCCTACGAGATATCGCTAACTCCTCCGCATCAGGGATGACTATCTACGACTCTATCAGATCAGCATCTGAGGGTGATTACGGGCAGTTAACCAAAGAACTCAAAATGACGGTTGCACAGCTGTCCTGGGGCATCCCCATAGACGAAGCGTTAACAAATTTTGGAGAACGAGTCAACACCAATGAAGTAAAACGACTCGCCATCACCATCAACAAGGCCTTGGAAATCGGTGGGAACACCTCCGCGGTCTTCAATGCAGCCGCAAAAGAACTCGACCAAATCCGGCGCGTCGAACAACAACGACGAACCGAGATGTCCATGTACAGCATTGTTATTTTCATCAGTTTTTTTGTGTTCCTCGCTGTCATCCTGGTCATCAACGGAACCATCTTCCAGGCAATCTACGCACTTCAAGGAAAAATGGCGGGAAAAGCAATCGGAAACATCAGAATAGCAAATATTGACCCGAGCGAGGTAAAAACCATGTTCTTTACCTTTGTCTTTGTCCAAAGCCTTGGCGGTGGACTCCTCGGTGGCTTCATGATGGAGGGACGCCTCTCCGGAGGCATACGCCAAGCGTTTGTCCTCGTTCTCATCTCCTTTCTCACCTTTAAAATCCTCTTCTAGATTGTCAAACCAGCCATATTGTCACGATACTATTAAATAGAGAAAGACAACAGAGAAGTACTTGTGGTTAGGAGAGATGAAGAACAAGACGTTCTCTGATAATTCTTATGCAGCATCGGAAGTGGTAGGTGCGATTATTCTTGTTCTTATTGCGGTCGGTGCTTTCGCCGCTATTTATTATCAAGTGTTCTCGGTGCCGCTTCCTTCTGCTGATTCACATATCAAATTAATAGGATATATTGATGACGAAAGAAACGTCATAATAGAACACGTTGGTGGAGAGCCTCTTATTTCCTATAAAATCCTATCTGTGCGCGAAAATGGACAAACAAATATGTCTGTTTATGAAAATCAATCAATAATGATTGGCAAGCGTCTTCCTATCAAAGAAACCTTGTCGGTAAATGAGAGCCGGATACGAGTTACCGTGTGGAGTGTACAAAAAGACGGGATTGAACAGATCGTCTTTGATGGTATCATCACACCAGACGAACACCCCCCCGGGCCGGGTACATCACCCTTACTTGATCCTATGTTGGTATCAACATTACGAACCAGAACGATTGACGAAGACCTTATTTGTTATAACTACACAATCCACCCGAACATTAATCCGATTACTTTCATCTACAATTGGATGGTCGCTTCGACCGGTCCCTATTCATCACTCACAAGGGTTTTAATGCCGTTTGACAGTCAGAACCCCTTCCAAACAAAAGATTATTCAGGAAATATCTACAACGGAACCATCAACGGAGCCACCTGGATAAACGAAGGCAGGCTTGGTGGTGCATATCAATTTGGTAGCGATGACTTCATTTCCATCCCGTACTGTTTTGAGAACAACTACATCGACAAGATCACCGTCGAAGCATGGATAAAAACCAGTCTTACCTCAGGAACTATCATGTCATATAACCGAAATAAATACTTGGAACTCGCCCTTACTGACGGACACGTGAAATGGAGTACAAATTCGAGTGATGGTGCTGCCGACATTATTGGAACCCTGCTGGTCAATGATAACACCTGGCATCTCGTTGCCGCGACCTACAATGCTTCTTTAGGTGATTGTACCATTTATGTTGATGGAAGACTCGATACCTACAAACACATCCATGCCGCAGGCAAACTCCTTGGCTCCGGTGATACCCCTGTAGGTGCCATTGGAAAAGGAACCGGGATCGCAAGCAGACAAACCATCTTTTCCGCAGGTTTTGAGACACAAAACGAGAAAAACCAATGGATCGAGAACAATGCAACAGGACAAGGGCAGATCACCTGGACAAACCTCCGATACGATACTTTTAACTCAGCATGGGGAAGCTACACCAACGGCGGCTCAGATTGTTACCTCACCAACAGTTATAAACACGAAGGAGCACAATCCGCCTGTATCAGAGATAACAGTGGCACCGCATCATCGTTCTACCTCACCAACAGTATTGATGTCGACACCCCTGCGTACAAATCCATCAAAGTTGATTTCTGGTGGATGTGGAATGGAGCAGGCTGGACTACTGCTGAAGACTGGTGGCTGCAGTATTATAATGGAACCACCTGGAACACCGTACTCGACGTTAATTACCCAAGCGGGTACTCAAAGAACGTCTGGTACCATAAAATCGTGTACATCAATGAGAGTAACTACAAATTCCCCACGAACATGAAAATCCGCTTCCAATGTGACGCAAGCTACGACGATGACCTTGTTTACATTGATCAGGTCTATATTAACACGACAAGCTGGGGGAGAATCGAATGTGATTTTGACTTGCTTCCTTCAACTGCTCTCCTTCCAAAAACCGGTGCATATTCCCTTGGAGGATCAGGGGATTTTGACCCTGAGTACGCCGCATTCAACCGAACTACTATCGATATAGCAGATTACACCGATGTAAAACTCTCAGTATGGTACAGCTATAAAAATACTGGAAGTAATGATTTCCTTGGCCTGTATTATAAGAATAACAGTGTCTGGATACCGATATTTGAAATACAAAATCCACAACAATCAGGACAAAAACCCTGGACCCAGGTTCTCTTTAATGTACCAAAATCAATCAGTACACTTACCTTACAATTCAAATGGCGGACCTCAGCAGCAAACAAATACATGGCGATCGATGATCTTGAGATCACCGGGATCCCTCACGCCGGGGAAAGCAACTTCACCGGCATCATCGACGAAATGAAGATCTACCCACGAGTCCTCTCACCAGAACAACTCTATCAGAATTATCTGTGTACAAAAGACGGCAGCTCAGCAAAAAGCGCCATTGTCTCAGAAGAGTTACATCTTGATGAATACTGGAAATGTCTCGTCACCCCAAATAACGGAATGTATGATGATGTTAACACAGAGTCTAATATTTTATATATAATTAATTATGGTGGAGGCGGATAGAAAATGAACAAAAAAATTCCTACAATCTGGATTACTTTCCTACTCGTGATTCTCGCTTTCGTAGCAATTTCCCCAGAGCCGGTGAACGCAGATTCCTATGATGGCCATGACCTTGCAGTTGCCTTGCTTGCGAATCAATCAACACTCATTAGTTCTCAATATTGGGATAGAGATACCGCAGGACATCGACAAGCTGTAGCTCTCGCCTCACGAGGAAACCTTATCCCAACCGATGGACCAACATTCGCTCTTTTTAGTACAGGACGTGCTGATTTAATTTTCGCCACCTCAAACGGATTGAACCCAGGTAGCGAACGTGGAAACTGGTTACAAGGAGGACAATATGGAAACCCACCCGATGAAGCAAACCTGCAACTTCAACTCCTCGTTCCCCAATACATGCATTATCTTTACTATGATGTTCAATTCTTCACGGTTGAATACCCGGATTATGTCGGAACTCAGTATAATGACCAACTCACCATCACGGTAAACTCGCCTTCAAAGGGAGTATCATCTTATGTAATTAACGTCAATGGTGGAGATTTCGTCCTCAATGCCCGTGATACAGCCTTGCTTGGAACAGGGTATAATTTGTTTGCTCAGGATAATAACCCCTCAGGAGTCGACTGGCTTCAGACAACACCCAATTCCAATGGCGTTGATGCGGGCGCATCCGCACTCATTGGTCGTGAACACCCGGTGTCCCCTGGTGAAATTATTACCCTTACTATTGATTTGAAAGACGAAGGAGACAACCAATTTGACAGTATGGCGTTCTTTGATAACCTTAGATTTACCGGGTTTGCAAAAACACAGATACTCGCACGAAAAACAGTCACTGATATCAATGGTGGCCTTGTCCAATGCGAAGACCTCTTACAATACGATATAACGATAAGTAATATAGGAACCGCAAATCAAAACAATAACCCGGGCCATGAATTTGAGGATATCATCCCTGCAAACACGCAGTATGTCCCTGGATCTGCGACCGCTGGATCAGGAACCATCACCTATGACAGTGGAACCAATAAAATCGTCTGGGACGGGAACATTCCTTCTCAAAGTAGTATTGTAATAAGCTTTAAGGTAACCATTAACCAAGGGTTAGTGAATAATACGAAAATTTCCAACCAGGGGATTGTTCATTGGGATGAAAATGAAGACGGTATAAACGAGAAAAACGAACTCACTGATGATCCTGCGGTAAACGACGGTGTTGACCAAGATGGAGACGGTGAAACCGGTGATGATGACCCAACCATCGTCAGCGTCTGGTCGTACGAGGCACCAACCATTCTTACTGAAGATTTCGCTGACTTCGACGATATCGTCGGCGGCAAAGCACAAGATTCATACCACGGTCAAGTCTGGTTTGACACCAGTGAACAATCCAGTGAATCGAATTTCGAAGTCTCTCCCAGCTATCATTATTTCACCGCGAAATCCTTCAAGACCAAACTCAGATCCATGAGCACAATCCAATATTGGAACTATTCCTTCTCTATGTTCAACAGCGAAATAACTTCATGGGAGACCTGGTTTGCCTGCGGAAACAGCAGCGAGCCAGCAGATCTCTGCGCTGATTTCAAAACAACGAGTGGCAATGATATTACAAAGATAAAATTAGATTATGTCTATGTCGACGATGCTCCCCGCTCCTCCTTTTATCAAGTAAAAATGAGCATTAGAACACCAAGCGGATGGGTTCAGCTGTATTCTGATTATGCAAATGGATATCTCTATAATGGGTGGTACAAATTACGGATTGAGAAGAATGGAGATGCAGCTATGAATTATTCACTGTCGAGGTCTGGTGTAGGAGTGACGGATTTTGTTACATGCCAAGGGTTAGGCTCGTCCTTCAGCAATCTTGCACGTGTTGAATGGTATTCCACACGAAACCCGGTAGTCAGCCCGATTGTCTTCTGGGATGAGCACACAGTCAGCCTTATCTCCATTTCATAAGGTGGTGTAGAAAGTATGGCACGTGAATTCACACGAAACATGTTTATCATGCTGGTTTCAATCATGGTTGGTGTCATCATCATCACGTTCTTCGTCGGTGATATCATGAACCGATCAAAAATAGACACACTTACCGAACAACATATTGTTGAAATCTCAGATATCAACAGTAGAAATGAGAACTTCACAAATTACTACTTGCAAGGTGCTGTCAAAATGGATTCTGCACGTGAAGTCAGAGAAGTTGCCAACTACTATTTTGATTTTGCTTTGTTCTGGTTCAATAACGCGCTCGCCAATCAAAGTAAAAATCTCACGAAGCAGTGTATTGATAATTGTACAAATGCGATGCAAAAATACCTTGGCTCCTATGAGAATTTCGGAAAATCCAAACCTTATTTTATAAATGCACGGAATTATACAAATAACTCGAGATACCTTGAGGTACTTGGCTACTACATCGGGTTTGCAGGCGCAGGACAAAACATCACCATGTTACGGTACAACGCCAGCGATTATCTCAGACGCGCGGCAGAGAACCTGTCATTTGGAAACATGGAAAATGTGACCATCCTTAGGCAGATGTTCAACGTAACAGAACAAGCTTACCAAGGAGCGCAGCAGGAATACCAGGAATTTCGGTACCAGATTGATGGTTATATCTTCTTTAGTACAATCCGCGAGATCCCTGATCAATAATAAATCTTTGTTTTTTCACCCTGCGGGTAGTCTTTTCTTTCTTCTTTTCTTAAAAGAAACGCTTCCAAAAAATTAAAGAAAGAGAAGTGATTACCCCAGCAATAAATAACAATGGTTACTCTGCCCCGGTAGTGTAGTGGCCTATCAT
>Ga0315285_10002903_pt1 | contig 17950 bp, 16 predicted proteins | sample YL17G09_36_MG_FD_203698 | JGI IMG/M metagenome (GOLD analysis project Ga0315285, IMG submission 203698) | Sediment microbial communities from Yellowstone Lake, YNP, Wyoming, USA - YL17G09_36 | ecosystem: Environmental > Aquatic > Freshwater > Lake > Sediment | place: USA: Wyoming | collected... | reverse complement strand
TTGCTAATGCATCTGGTACTTTTATCTGTTTTTCTTTTAAAAATTGCATAGCACCTATAGTCATTAGATTATTAACAACAAATAAAGCAGTTATAGTTGTATTAAAAAATAATTCTTTCATTAATTTGTAACCACTATCATATCTGCCATCACCTATTTTTATCAAATTTTGGTCAACCTTTATCCCATAATCCACTAATGCTTTTTTATAACCTATAATTCTTTCTTCGCTAGTGGTTAATCCTGGTAATCCAGTAATAACTCCTATTTTTGAATGCCCCTTTTTAATTAACATGCTAACTGCCTTATATGCACCTTCAATATTATCAACTAATACACAATTGCCTGGACAATAACCCTGGGGCTTGCGATCAATAAATACTACCGGGCTATTCCTATTTAATAACTTCTTTAAAAAAGTATGATCTCCAGATGTGGGGGCTACAATTAAACCATCTACTAATTTGGCATTGAAGACTCTTATTTGTTCTTTCTCGATTTCTAAATTTTCATCGGAATCAGCGAGTATAAGAGTATATCCGCATTTTTTTAATGTACTTTCTACTCCTCTAATCACAGCGGTAAAAAAGAAATTAGAAATATCAGGCACTATCAAGCCTATTACCTTGGTTTTTTGACTACGTAGACTTTGCGCAGCAAAGTTTGGGTAATACTCTAATTTTTTCATAACTCTTAAAACTTTATCTTTAGTTTCTTTTTCAACAAACCGAGTTTTATTGATCACATGGGAAACTGTTGCTGTTGATACCCCTGCTTCCCGAGCTACATCCTTCATAATAACTTTCATTTGCAAATAACTCCATTTAGTTTTAGTTAAACGATTACGTAATCGTTTAATTTAAAATATCACATTTTATAAAAGTTGTCAAATTTTTCCTAGAACTTGTTGGTGTCAATGATAAGTCTTTAATAGGTATTTTAACCTTGACCTCGGGAAAGATTATGGTTATAGTATCAGTATTCATGGGTGTAGCTTACCTCCTTCTCATAAATTTAGGTTATAATGCTTTTTTAACTCAGGAAGAAGGTATTTCTGCTTTCCTAGTTGTTCTAATCGGTTGTTGTTCTAACTTTTCCCGATGTTTGGCATAAACCTTTTTCCAATGGCCACTTTTAAATAAAAAAACCATTCCTAACCCTTGAGCAATATCGGAAGCATTTAATCCTAACCAGATACCAGAAGACCCCATACCTACCACCAGGGCAAAAATATAGGCCAGAGGTATACGTACTCCTAATTGTCCTATAGCATTTATAATGGTGGGGGCAGCTGTATCACCAGCACCATTCATAGCTTGTCCTAAAACTAGAGAAAGAGCTAAAAAAGGAAAGGTAACCCCCAAATATCTTAAAAATAAAGTCCCGATTCTTATCACTTCTGGCTGTTTAGCAAATATTGCCACTAACTGAGGAGCAAAAATGATAAAGATAGTAGCCAACGGTATCGCGATAAATTCGTAGTATAATACTGTCCTCCAGGTAGATTCGGTTGCTCTCTCCGGTTGCTTTGCCCCCATATTTTGTCCTATTAATACAGAGGCCGAATTAGCAAAACCAAAACCTGGCACCATAATAGCCATTCTAAAGCGCGCACCTATCCCATAAGCCGCCAGAGTAACTACCCCAAAAGAAGCAACTAAACGCATCAAGAAAAGAAAAGATACTTCCCGAATAAAAACCTGTAAAGAGCCAAATGAACCTATACTAATTATTCTCTTCATTAAGAACAGATTTAGTTTGGTGTAACGGATTTTAAACTGAAGGGTAGAATGTCCCATGGTAAGGTGTAAAAAAAGGAAAATAAAACCGATGCCCCTGCTTAATACTGTGGCAATGGCTGCTCCAGCAACCCCCATTTGGGGAAAGGGACCATATCCCATAATAAGTAAAGGATCAAGAATTATATTTAGTATATTAGCTATTATTAATGCTTTAAGTGGTATTTGAGCATCTCCAGATCCACGCAGAGCCTGGTTAACTCCCTCAAAGAAAAATATTGCTATTGACCAACCAAAAGTTATTTTAAGATAGTCTGCAGCATAAATTAGTACTTCACCTTCTGCCCCAAATAGGATAAGAATTGGCTCTACTAAAAATACAGCCACGATATACATAATAAAACTACCTATAAGTCCTAGAATAAAAGTTTGCCCTAAAACTATATCTGCTTCTTCATAATTTTTATCTCCGGTAAAATGAGCAATAAGTGCAGTAGTACCAACTGTTATACCTTGCACCATCATCATCAGAATAGCCACCACTGTTCCCGCAATTGCCAACGCAGCTACTTCAATATGACCCAATCTTCCCACAAAGTATAAATCTACCATCGAAAAAAGGTCTTGCAATGCACTTCCAATCATCATAGGAGCTGCTAAGGTCCAAATAGATCTGGAAATGTTTCCGGTAATTAAATTATTTTCAATTTTTCGTTCTCTTTTCATCTCCATATATTTTCTCCATCTTTTTCTTATCTTTTATAATTTATTACCGAATCTGAATCGTGGTTATGTTCCTGCTCCTGCGGGAATAAGGATGACTAATTATCTTGATCGCTTCTTAAATATTGGAATTTATATAATTCAAAATAATAACCTTTTTGATCAATTAATTCGGAATGAGAACCGCTTTCGACGATTTTTCCTTTGCGCATGACATATATTCTATCTACATTCTTGATAGTAGATAGTCGATGAGCGATAGCAATGCTACTCCTATTCTTCATAATTTTTTTTATAGCATCCTGGATAAGATATTCAGTTTCACTGTCTATGTTGCTAGTTGCTTCATCAAGAATAAGTATTTTTGGCTCTTTGCTAAGTGCCCTGGCAAAGGAGATAAGCTGTCTTTGCCCGGTAGAAAGATTTGAGCCTCCTTCAGAAATAACCTCCCTATATTGTTTCTTTAATTTACTAATAAAATTATGGGCATTAACATATTCTGAATATTCTATCATCTTATTATCCTCTATCTCCTGGTTTAGGATAATATTATATTTAATATCCCCGGCAAACATAAAAACATCTTGTAGTACTAGTCCAAAATAATTTCTTAAGAATTTTAAATCCAAATCTTTTATATTTATCCCATCAATTAAAATTTCCCCTTCCGTTGGATCATAGAATCTTAAGAGAAGATTTATTAAAGTGGTCTTTCCTGCCCCAGTGGCTCCTACAAAGGCTACGGACTCATTAGGTTCAACTATAAAAGATACCTTATCAATAACTTTTTCCCCTTTTTTATATTCAAAAGAGATATTTCTAAATTCTACTCTTCCTTTCGTTATAGAGGGATACTTAGGATTTGGTTGGGAATGTATTTTATCATCCTCCTGGAAAAGTAGAAATATTCGCTCGGAAGAAGCCATTGCCGATTGGAATATATCATATTTTTCAGAAAAATCAAAAATGGGTGTAAAAAGCAAATGGATATAGGATATAAAGGCGATAAGTACTCCGATGGAAAATTCACCCCTTAATACACCTTTTCCTCCAAAATATATTATGCTCCCCAGGGTGACATAAGACAGAATATCAATAAGTGGTCTAAATATGGAAAATATTAACAGTTGATATAGGTTTGCTTTATAATAATCCCGGTTAATTTTGCCAAAATCATCTTTAAATTTTTCTTCCTGATTAAATACCTGAATTAATGAAATACCAGAAATCGATTCTGATAAAAAACTATTTACTTTAGCTAAAGTAAGTCTTACCTTTCCATATGCTTCCCGAGCATATTTCTGAAACAGATAAAGCATCAAGAAAATTAGCGGAATAATTCCAAGCACCAGGATACTTAATTTAATCGATAACCTAAACATAATAATAAAAATGCCTATCACGGTGATAATATCTTTTCCGGAATACACCAAAACATCGGTAAATAATTCTCGGAGAGCATCAATATCATTAGTTACTCTGGTAACCAATCTCCCGATAGGATTATTATTAAAGAAATTAATGGAAAGAGACATTAGATGTCTGGTAAGATCGCTTCTTAAATCATATAACACATTTTCACTAACTAAGGCCATCATAATTACCTGAAAATAATTGAAAATTAAAGTAAAAATGAGGAGCCCCACATAGATTAGAGCAAATAATTTTACATTTTTCAAATCATTATATCTTAATATTCTAATATCATCCTGGGATATTTTTGGTATCTCCGAATAAGGAATAAAAACCCCTTGAGCAGTTTTAGTGATATTGAACTGATATTTTTTTAATTGATTTACACTTTCATCCCCTTCGAACAAGATATATTTTTCTGGCCCGATAAGGGCATCTTTTTCCAACTGAAAGTACTCCTCTTTACTTAGTATATTGGAAGGTATAAAGATAATATTATCAGTTATAATTCTATAAGATTTATGTTGATCAGTAATTTCGATTGATTTATCATTACGAATTAACTTTAAATGACTTCTCTCCATATAATTATCTACTACCTGCTTAGTGATCAGAGGGAGGCAAATCTGTATTCCGCTTAGAACCAAAACCAGGACAAATATTATCATAATCTTCCCTAAATAAGGTCTACCATACTGCCACAGTTTTAAGAATATTTTTTTATCTGCCCCGGAATATAATTTTTCGTCTTCCATCTCTATTCTTCCAATCTTTGTATTTTATAAATTTCTTTATATATTTCAGACTTTTTAATCAACTCTCGATGAGTACCACTGTTCTCCACTCGACCTTGATCTAAAACAAATATATTATCCGCATTTATAAATGAAGATATTCGGTGTGAGATAATTATAGTAGTAATCCCGCGAGAATAATTCCTTAAATTTTTAATTATTTTTCTTTCAGTATCGGTATCCACCGCACTCAAGGCATCATCAAGAATAATCACTTTAGGCTTTCTGATAATTGCTCTGGCTAAACATATTCTCTGCTTCTGTCCGCCAGAAAGAGTTACCCCCTTTTCACCAACTATAGTCTTATACTGATCTTTTAACTCCATGATGTTTTGATCTATGGAAGCGATTTTACAAGCTTCGATTATCTCTTCATAAGTAGTATCTGGTTGACCAAATCTAACATTTTCCTCTATGCTCTCCGAAAAAAGAAAAGAATCTTGAGGAACATATCCTATACTTTCTCTGACCGCTGCTATTTTAATCTTTCTATAATCAATAGAATCATAAATAATTTTTCCGCTTTGGGGTTCAATTACCCGTAAAATTAATCTTGCAACAGTACTCTTACCAGAACCTATTTTTCCGCAAATACCTACATACTGCCCTTTCTTTATATGGATATTTATATTATCCAAAACCATTTGCCCATTATAAGAGAAATTAACTTTCTCAAATTTTATATCCCCCTGAAGGTTTCTGTATTCTGCTTTTGGAATATCCTGGATATCCGATTTTTCCCTCAAAAATTCATTAATACGTTGGTAAGAAGCATTACCTCTTTGGAATATATTAGTCACCATTCCTATGGCGGTCATCGGCCAAACAATAATTCCCAGATAGGAAAAGAAAGCCACCAGTTCTCCAGTGGTAAGTTTATTAAGGATAACTTGCTGACCTCCTACCAGGAGTATTATCGCCATTTCTATTTGCGCTAATATAAAGATCAGGGGAAACATAGTCCCCCAAATTTTGATAAGGGTTATGTTCTCATTTACATAATGCCGGCTTAATTTATCAAAATTATTAACTTCCGCCTCTTCTTGTTGAAAGGCTTGAATTATTTTTACCCCGGAGATCATTTCCCGAACCTTTTCAGTCATTGACGAAAAGATCTCCTGAACACTTTTAAATTTTTTAAACAATAATCTTATAAAAAATATGGAAATAAAAGAAATAATAGGAAGGGGGATTATGGCAAAAAGAGTAAGTCTCACATTAAGAAACAACATAAACACCAGAGTGGCAATAAAAAGAAATACCGCATCAAAACCGGCAATCACACCAAAAGCACAAGCTCTTCTTACCGATTCCATATCCTTGGTCATATGAGCCATAATATCTCCGGTTTTGGTTCTATTAAAAAAAGAATTGGAAAGCATAACTAAATTTTTGAATAACCGGTTTTTAAAATCCATCTCTATAAAATGAGCCCTGCCAATAATGATTATTCTCCAGAAAAATCTAAAAATTCCGATAGCTATAGCCAGGGTAAAGATTAAGAGAGTAAATTGCAGGAGATAAGAATAGTCATTATTAGGAGAAGGGAGAGCAATAATATAATCTATGGCTCTTTGAATGATACGGGGTGAAATTAGTTGGGCAATATCCACTGCTAACAGCATAAAAAATCCAAAAAACATCTTAAGGGGAATTTTTTTGTAGTAAGAAAAGATAAATTTAATTAACATAAATATAATAATATAGTGTAAATATAAACATTGTCAATTAAATCAGTAGCACACAGCGCGACAGGGGAGGTCCCCCCTGCCGCGTGATTTACAATTATTATTTATATTTCTCTTCCAATAATTCTTTTGCTCGCTTACTGTAATAAGGATGATCACTGGCGGCAGCCTTTTCTAGAAAGGGCTTTGCCAGACTCTTTTCTCTCATATCTATTAATAATTCTGCATAAAAAACTTGTCCTTGAGGGTCATTGGGAAAGTATTTTTGAAACTCTTCAAAATATCCCAGAGCTCTCTTTTTATTTTTCATGGGGAAGGGCAATTGATGCCAAAATCGTCCTAAGCACAACATCGGACCACCATCTTCATACATCTTATCCATGGCATAGGAAGTCTCAAAAGCTTTTTCTGTACTTTTTTTCAGGCCTTCTTTTAAGGCTTTAAGTATGCTAACTCCATCAGAGTAAGTCCCGGCACTTACCCCATACCAATAATGTCCATCAATATTTTCTGGTATGAGTTCTATTGCTTTTTTGCCATAATTCATACCGTCTTTACCATATTTTTTACAAATGTCTTCCCAGCCTTCTATTTCTTGCTGGAAAGCTAAGTTAGCATATTCCCGATGAGCCCTGGCACATTTCCAGTTAGCTTCATAATCATTGGGATTAGCTTCTACTGCTTTAATATAAAGAGGGATAGATTCTAAGATACTGTTGATATCTCCTTTCTCAAAAAGAACATCTGCCGGCATAATAAGAGAATCCTCAGCTAGTGAAGTAAAAGAAAAAAAAGCAAGTAATAAGATACAGCTAAGGGTAAAGAAAAAATATTTTTTCATCATAACTCCTCCAAATTATAATATAATAATTTTAAATACAGAATATTTCTAGGTAGAGTAAAGCTCTTTATCTATTTATGGTTATACTTCCACCACCTCCTTAACTTCAGGAACTTCCTGTTTTAACATCCTTCCAATACCCATCTTCAAGGTCATCTGACTCATCGGACAACCAAAACAGGCACCGGTTAATTTTACTTTCACTATTCTATCGGGAGTAACTTCTACCAACTCTACATTTCCTCCATCAGCTTGCAGAGATGGTCTGATCTTCTTTAAAGCAGACTCTACTCTTTCTTTTAAGGTATCTTTCTCTTTGGTCATATATATCCTCCTTTAATTTTAAAATATTTATTTAATTTATTGTCCTTATACAGTTACAATACAAGAAAAACCAAAATTGATTTTATTATTTAATAATTTTCACTCTTCACTTCATAATAAGCGCGGGGATGCTTACAGACCGGGCAGATTTCAGGCGCCTCAGGTCCTTCATAGATCCTGCCGCAATTTCGGCATTTCCAGAAAGTTTTACCTACTACTCTTTTAAAAACTTGACCCTCTTTAACTTTTTCCAGAAGTTTCTGATAACGCTCCATGTGTTCTTTTTCAATTTCAGCAATTCCGGTAAACATTTTAGCAATTTCTTCAAACCCTTCCTCTCGTGCCTCTTTAGCCATACGAGGATACATCTCTGTCCATTCGAAATTTTCACCAGCAATAGCTGTTTTTAAATTTTCACAGGTGTTGCCAATCTCTTCTAATTTTTTAAGATGAAGTTTAGCGTGCTCTTTTTCATTTTCTGCTGTTTCTAAAAAAAGAGAAGCGATCTGTTCATATCCTTCTTTTTTGGCTACCGAAGCAAAATAAGTGTATTTATTTCTGGCTTGAGATTCTCCTGCAAAAGCCTCCATTAAATTTTTTTCAGTTTTTGTTCCTTTTATATTTTTCATTTTTTTATTCTCCTTATAATCTTCATACAAAATACAAAATATATTTATTTAACCTTTATAAATTTTTATGTTTTTCTATTATTTCATTTGCTAATCTTATTAAAGAATCATAATCTTCTTCTTTTGGGTAACCCTTTATTATTACCGGGGAAAGGATTTCTACTTTTAAATTGTTTATCATGGCCGTAATATCTTGTAACATTTTTCCTCCCCATCCGTAAGAACCGATAACTGAAGCATATCTTAATTTTGGTCTTAAGGCATTGGCCAGATAAACTGCTGAAACTATCTGGGGATGTGCTCCAGTTAAAACCGTAGGTGAGGCAATTACGATAGTGGCAGCATCAACTAAAGCCATAGCTAATTCACCTATATCGGTCTGGGCAAGATTAAAGGGTTGGACAGTTATTCCATTTTTTATTAACTCTTCAGTTAAGATATAGACCATCTCCTTAACGCTACCATGCATAGAAATATAAGGAATAACTACCTCATTCTTAACCTGATCGGAAGTCCATTCTCTATAAGCTGACAAAATAAATTCTGGGCGAGGATAGATCTGGCCATGGCTGGGAGCAATAATTTTGATTTCTAACTCTCTCAATTTTTCTAAATGTTTTTGAATATTATTACGGAAAGGCATCATAATTTCTGCATAATAACGTTTGGCTGATAAATAAATCTTAGACTCATCATCCACCCACAAATTACTATCCGCAAGATGTGCCCCGAAAAGATCACAGCTAAATAAAATTTTGTCTTCCGTGAGATAGGTTAACATAGTTTCAGGCCAGTGCACCCAGGGGGCAAAGATAAACTGTAAAGTTTTCCCTTCCAAAGAGAGGGTATCACCATCATTTACAGTTAAAATTCTATCTTCTTTAATAAGAAGGTGTTCTATCAACATTTTTTTACATTTTTCATTAGTAACTACTTTTGCTTCCGGATATAATTCTAATATTATAGGGATAGCTCCAGAATGATCTTGTTCGGCATGATTTACCACTAAATAATCAAGCTGCTCTATCTCTAAATCATCTAAATTATCTAATAAAACATCTTCTTTGGTCGGATCAACTGTATCGATTAAAGCTGTTTTCTCCTTGCCTTTTATCAGATAAGAGTTATAACTGGTGCCCTCAGGAAGAGGAATAAGTTCATCAAATAACCTTCTATCCCAGTCAATTACCCCAACCCAATAAATATCTTTTTTTATTTCTTTTACCGCCATTTTAGCTCAGCTCCTCAAACTCATCTTTGCCTGCTCCACATATCGGGCAGACCCAATCATCAGGAAGGTTTTCAAAAGAAGTACCGGGATTTACGCCTGATTCTGGATCCCCCTTTTCAGGATCATAAATATATCCACAAACTGAACATTTATATTTAGTCATTTTTTCTAACTCCTTTCTTTCTTTATTATCTTCTATTTTCTTATGATCAGCAATATAGGTAGGTGCAGTTTTGGGAGAGATGCCTTTCTTTATTTGATGGTAATAATCATAAGTTAATGGTTTTGCTTTTTTAATATTTTCAGCCTCGACCACTTTCCCTACAAACAAAGTATGAGTCCCGACATCGATGGCCTGGATAACTTCTGCTTCGAGGTATGCTATGGTGTTTTCCATAATTATAGGTGCACCGGTTACTCCGATTTTATAATTTATTCCCTCAAATTTATTTTCGTCTCTTCCTGATTTAAAACCAAATCTTCCAATAAATTTCATATCAACTTCCTGTTCTAATACTGAAACAGCAAAGACCTTACTTTGAGTAATAAAATCATGGGTAAAATTCTTCTTATTAATACTAACCGCTATGGTGGCAGGTTCTGCAGTTATTTGAAACACTGTATTAGCAATCTGTCCATTTATTTGGCCTTCTTTTTTTGAACTGACTATATAAATACCATAGCTGATATTATAAAGAACTTTTAAATCCATTGGACCTCTCCTTTTAAAAAACTAAAACTTAAAACTTGGTCTTCTAACCGGGGCGTATGCCATACGCCCCTACAACTAAATTACTATTTGCCTTCTTTATGTTCCCATAATCCGTGAATATTACAGTATTCTCTAACTTTTTCTAATCCTTCCACATCTTTGAAGAAAGATTCTGGTTTATCACCCGGTTTTAAGAATTTTCTAGAGGCTCCTCCTTTAGTAATAATCTCTATCCATTCAATATAATGCTTTTCTTCCATGGGATGTAAGGTTGAACCAACCACCGCTTTAATCCCAGAAGGAATTTTTTCTATTACCGGCACATGTTTTTCGGTGGTCTGATCAGCAGTTTGCTCTCTCATAAGGTTCATTTCTTGCCCACAACAGACTAATGTGCCCTTACCGGTGTGTAATACCTCAACAATATTTCCACAAATTTCGCATTTATAAACTTCTAATCTTTTAGTCATTTATTTTACCTCCTTTTTTATTATTATTAAAAAACAGCGAAAGACTTTATATATTTACATAATAAAGGCTTCAATTATCCTTCCTCTGACCGGCTATTCCAATTTATTCCCATCGAAAAGATCATCAGAAAGACCGCTATTGACTTTTAGATCAATAGTTTCCATAGTAAAAGATCCCATCCCAGACGCCATTGTTGACATCATCTTCATCGCTTGCTCTTGTTCCTTTTTTTCTTCCTCGCTTAAACCAGAGGTATCTATTTCCATTGCTGTACTCATCACCAGTTGATAGGGATGAAGTATGGTGCCAACTTGCCGATAGTCTTTAAAATCTGTAGTCACTTTCGTATTCATAGCCATTCCCTTTGCTCCTTCCTCTGGTTTTACTTTCATTACCATAAACATCCGCAGAGGCATCCAGATCTTGCTGCTAATCCATAACTTTCCCGAAGCTTCCGCAGACCCTTCCGATTCTCCCCCTTGTGGAGAAATGGCTTGCTGGTTTCCCATTACTTGAAGAGCATTATCAATTTGTAAAACATAAGTTTTCTCTCCATCAATCTCTTCCTCCCCTAAATACTGGCTCTTAGCAGGGTCTAAATTTTTCCACATTTCCCCTGGATTATATTCAGATATTTTTTTCTCAACTTTCCCGGTCATCGGATTTTTTGACCAAATATAATTTCCATCATAGATGGAGACCACGGCCATACCCATTACTTCTAATTCAGTACGGGTTTTATATATAACTTCTCCTTTAATTTCTACTTTCTTATAATAGATAGTAGTCTCTCCGACTAAGGCAGCCATTCCTCCAGTACTCTTTTGAACTACAGTATAATCATTAATTCCCTTCATCTGTTTTTCATAAGCCTTTTGCATATTGCTAATTACTTCCTGTACATTCATCCCCGCTAAACAGTAACTACTAAAGAATAATATTAAACCTACCACTATACTCACTATTAATATTTTTTTATTTACTCTAAACATATGTTTTCTCCTTTTATTTTAATTTTACTTCCAACTATATGTTCTACTTAAAAAATATTTATAACCTCCTCGCCTCCTATTATAATCCTTCTACTATCATATCTCGGGGATGCTCAACTGTAAAAGTATAAAATATTTCCTGCTTTTGCTGAGGTTCTAATTCTAATTCCCATAACCAGATTCCCTTCCTGTCTTCCCAGTCTTTTACCCCTGGTTCGAGACTTATCTCATTTATCTTTATTTTAATACGGTCATCTTCTGAAACAGGTAAAGCTTCATATAATTTTACTTTAATTTTTTTAGATTTATAGTTCTCTACCGTAAGTTTGTATTTATAAGTCGTGCGTTTGGTCCGTGAAGGAATCCCGGCAATCAAAGTTTCATCAACTTTCTTCTCCAGACATTCCCTTTTTACTTTAACATTTTCATCGATTCCCAAAAACAAATCAAACTCCTCGCTGGGAGCAATATTACTAATACTGGAGAATCCCACAAAATCTCCTTCTAAAAATATATTCACCCGACCGGCAAGTAATTGAAGCCCCTTGCTATTGGTGACCCGGGAACCCAGATAGGCAAATGGGCTAACTCGAGGGTAGCTTGAGTATTCAAACACCGCTGATAAAATTTGGGAAGAAATAGGAAATTTATGTTCAGAATTATCAGATTTCACCGCTATCTTAGCCGGAAGTGTATATACTACCGCAATACCTTTTTCTTCAGCCGTGGCAAATTCAATCTCCCCTTCAACTTTTTCTTCCAAAACTCCTGCCTCTTTTTTAAATGCTTCCATTTGATAAGCTGGTGCTGACGCTACTGACATTTTATCTTTCGCAACTTCAAGCTGATATGGTCTTAAAAACCAGGGGGCAACATAAGGCATGCTCCCTCCGACTCTTGGTTTAGCTGTTGATAAAGAACAGTCTACCTCTAACCAATCCTCACCGGTAATCTGTTTAATTACTCCGTAAGATACTAATTCAACTTCAGATGTTTCAAAATTTGCCCGAGCATCATAAATCGGATTCCAAAAAGCACCTTTCACCAGATAAGAGATCTTCAAGTCTGCGCTCCCCTCTTTTAACACTTCCAGCTCTACTATAATTGACCTTTTTAATTTTTCCTGTACGCCGGATATCTGGGACAATTCGTTTTGTAAAGTTTCCACCTTATTTTCTAAATCTCTAATTTGAAGTTCACAATCTAATGCCTGGGTATAATTCTCTTTTAGTCCTAGATCTAAAAAATTAAGTATATTCTCTAAATCGCTTATTGGTGGCATCCTGGTAACTAAATCTTGAGGAATTTGTTCATTGGAAAATAGAGTTATTGAATTTAAAAATTTTTTCTTCTCGGTAAGTACGATTTTAAGGTTCTGTATTCCCGCTATCTCATCTTCTAATCTCTGGATTTCCTCCTCAAGCTGTTTTATTCTTTCCGAGGGAGCTTCTTCTAAATACTCTTTCTTCACCTGTGCTCCAAAAAGTTTAATTATTGCACTACCCTCTGCAGAAACCCTTAAAGAATTTTCGTCAACCTCAGGAACGATATTAGAGAAAACTGCTTTATAGCTTCCTGTAGCAAGCTCAAGATGGGCAACCCTATTTATCAAGGCAGAATCAGTATAAACAGAAATCTCACTAATCTCTGATTCCACCTCGACTTCGGCGGCATAGATATTGATACCAACTAACCAAATCAATCCCAAAAATATTATAATTTTTATTATCTTATTCATCTTCAACCCCCATTTCTTATTATCTATTTTTCTCTCTGACATATAGACCAATTAATTCCGCTGTGGCTAAAATGTGCCCCTCTATGGCTTTTTCTAATTCCTTCTTTTTACAACCCTCTTCTAAATAGAGTTTTTCATCAAGGGCATATAATTTAAAGAAATAGCGGTGAGTACCAGAGGGAGGGCAAGGGCCTCCATATTCCAATTTTCTGAAATCATTAGTTCCTTGTGTCCCTGGAATTGAATTTTCTTCAATAATATCGGTAACATGAATATTAAAGACTATCCAATGCACCCAGGTTCCCATAGGCGCATCGGGATCTTCCACAATCAGAGCTAATCTTTTAGTTTCTTCTGGTACCTCCTCAATAATTAAGCTAGGATTAATGTCTTCACCATCACAGGTAAATTTTGCCGGAATAAATTGATTATTTTCAAATTCAAGACTTTCTAATTTCATTACTCTATCCTCCTTTTTTTATTTTATGTTTTAAATTTTCTATCTCCTTTTCCAACCACTGGGGATATTCTGGTACTGCGCCAGATTGGGAAACCACAAAATTACCCACCATTTCTGCAAACTCTGCCGCCTCATATATACCGTTTCCACATAAATAAGAAAATAAAAAGCCTGCGCTATAACTGTCTCCACCTCCTACGGTATCGGCTACAGGTCCATTTAAGCCTGTTATTTTCTCCAACTTGCCCTTATGGTAAATAGATGATCCATTCTTACCGTGGGTTATACAGACAATAGAAAGGTCATATTTCTGGCAAAGAAATTCCGCCAAGTTTTCCTGTTTTAAGGTTTGTTCAAAAAGAAGTTCAGAAAGAATAAACGCCTCTCTATCGTTTAGCTTTACTATTGAGCTTTGACATAATGATTTTTCAATCCATTCCTTTTCATAATAATTTTGTCTTAAATTTACATCATAAAATACATAATCAGCTTTAATTCTGGAAAGAATTTGATTGAGTATTTCTCGATTTCGTTTCGTCCGTTGAGCTAGGGTTCCAAAACAGAATACCTGCCATTTATTTTTTACTAAACTATCCATTAAATTTTGCTCTAAAATAATATTATCCCAGGCAACCTTCTCTTTTATCAGATAAGTAGGATGACCCTTTTCATCAAGACTTACTTCTACAGTTCCAGTGGGTAAATAAGGATAGACTCTGATAAAGGTAGAATCAATACCCCTTTTTTCAGCTTCTTTTAGGGCTTTTCTCCCCAGATCGTCTTCGCCCACCGAAGAGATGAGTGTAGATTCAATTCCCATTTTCGAAAGATGAGCAGCAAGATTAAAGGGAGCACCACCAATATAAGATTTGCCATTTATAATATCCCAGAGAATCTCTCCAAATAACAAAGCCTTCACTTCTTTGCCCCCTCCTTTCTTAAAGATTAAATTCTGGTTCATATTTTGTTTATATATAACTATTTCTACCAATTTTTTAAAAATCCTCTTTTTTATTAAAAATAGATAAAAAATAATTATGACAAAAAACGAGATACGATTCACGAGATATTAGATACGAATTTTAAGTTGCTAAAAACATAAAAAGGAATATAATTAAGAAAAATTTCCAATTAGGGGGGGATAACGTTGAAAATAAAAGAAGTTATGATACCAGATTTAACTTCTGTATCTGACGATACTCCAATAAAAGAAGCCGTCAAGATTATGAGCCGGCAGCGCATAGTAGGCTTACCAGTAGTCGACAATGAACAGAATGTCATAGGAATAATTACGGAAAGTGATATTGACAAGGCTTGTTTACCCGAATATTATAAAGAATTACAAAATTCATCTTTTATCCCAGATTTCGACCAATTTTCTAAGCAAGCTAAAAAAATTGCTCATTTGCCGGTGAGAGACTTTATGACTGCTAAGGTCTATTCGCTAGAAGAAGATACCAGCCGAACTGAGGCAGCAAACTTGTTATTCAGAAAACACCTAAGAATAGTTCCGGTGGTGAGATCAGGTAAATTAGTGGGGATATTAACCCCTTCCTCCTTATTTAAAAATGCCATGGAAGAAAATTAGATTAAAAAAATAATAGTTTTTTATACCTCCCCATAAACAGGGTTCATTACAACTCATAATAATGAAAAGGAATAAATAATGAATCAGACCATAATTGCTTTAATAATATTCATTGTTACTCTTATATTTGTGAGCCTGGAAAAGATTAATCGCACTGTAATTACATTAGGTGGGGCTCTTCTATTTATATTAATAAAAATATTAAATCAACAGGAGGCTTTTTTAGCCATAGATTTTAATACCATCGGGTTATTGACTGGAATGATGGTGATGGTTTCTATAATTAAAAAGACCGGACTATTTCAATACTTAGCCATCAAAATATCCAAACTTGCCAAAGGTAACATCTTTTACCTTTTATTTTTCTTGAGTATTATTACTGGCATTTTTTCCTCAGTTCTGGATAATGTTACCACTGTAATATTAATTATACCTATAACTTTGGCTATCTGCGAAAACTTAGAAATATCTCCCGTCCCTTTAATATTATCAGAAATATTTGCCGCCAATATTGGTGGAACAGCAACCCTTATCGGTGACCCTCCCAATATAATAATCGGGAGTGCCGCCCATTTATCTTTTATGGATTTTATCCTAAATCTTGCCCCTTTCATCCTGGTTTTATTAATTCTCCTGCCTTTCTTGGTTAGGTTGTTTTATAAGAAAGAGATGTCTCAAAATATTGAGGAAGTCTGGGAAAAAATAGAAAAATTCGATGAAAAGAAAGCTATCGAGGATACCTTACTATTAAAAAAATCCTTGCTTATCTTTTTCTTAACTATATCAGCCTTTATCTTTCATCATAAATTAGGTTTAGAAGCAGCAACAGTTGCCTTGAGTGGAGCAACTCTTCTTCTTTTAATTAGTAATATTGACCCAGCGGAAACTTTTTTAGAAGTAGAGTGGTCTACTCTCTTCTTTTTTATGGGACTTTTTATTATAATCGCGGGGGTAGAAAAGGTTGGGATTATTCAATGGTTGAGTAATAAAATCATTAATCTGACCAGGGGGAATCTTGCCCTTACTACTTTATCAATTTTATGGGTCTCAGGAATCTCCTGTTCTTTTATTAATAATATCTCCTATACCATCTCAATGGTACCGGTAATTCATAATATCGGGATGATGACTTCTTTTAATCTCAACCCAGTCTGGTGGGCTTTATCTTTGGGCGCTTGCTTGGGCGGGAATGCAACCTTTATAGCAGCCGCTGCAAATTTAGTAGGAGTAAATATATTAAAAAGACAGCATATAGTAATAACCTTTAAAGACTTTTTTAGAGTCGGATTTCCTATTATGTTAATATCTCTTATTCTTTCCTCTGTCTATCTCTTTTTAAGGTATTTGTGGTAATAATTAAAATTTATCCTCTCTTATCCTGATTAAATAAGCTATAGAATTTATATTTTTTATTCTTAAGTTGATTTTAGGACCTCAGGTCTTCATTGGCTTTTAGGATCTTGCCCCAGGTGTCCCGTAAGGATACAATGAGGTTAAACACCAGCTTATCCGGCAATGAATCAGGGTCCACATAGAAGTAACCCTGCCGCATGAACTGGTATCTACTTCCTTGGGCCGCACCTACTAAACTGGGTTCCACCAAGCAATCACTTAACACTTCCAGAGGGTTAGGGTTAAGTTGCTTTACAAAATCTTCATCTCCCTCATCTTCTTCCCCTCCCTCGATCTGGTCGAGCAGAAGATAGTCGTACAGGCGCACCTCCGCTTTCAAAGCATGAGCTGCGGAAACCCAGTGCAAAGTTCCCTTTATTTTACGTTGACTGGCTGGTCTGCCGCTTCTGGTTTCCGGATCGTAGGTGCAATGCACCTCTTTTATCTCTCCTGTTTTTTCATCCCGAACAAACCCTTCGCATTTGATAATATAGGCATTCTTTAACCTAACCTCAAAACCGGGAGCCAGGCGAAAATACTTTTTGGGCGGATCTATGCAAAAATCTTCCCGTTCGATATACAGAATCCTGGAAAAAGGTACCTGGCGTGTCCCGGCATCAGGATCTTCGGGATTGTTTTCTGCTTTCATCTCTTCTACCATCTCCTCGGGATAATTATTGATAACTAGTTTTAAGGGATGCAGCACCGCCATAACCCGGGGAGCCCGCAGGTTCAGGTCCTCGCGTATACAGTGTTCCAAAAAACGGATGTCCACCACGCTGTTGGTCTTGGATATGCCGATACGGTCGCAGAAATTTCGGATAGACTCCGGGGTGTAACCCCTGCGCCGCAGACCGGATATGGTTGGCATCCGAGGGTCATCCCATCCAGTTACATAATCTTCCTCCACCAGCTTGCGAAGCTTGCGCTTGCTCATCACCGTGTTAGTAAGGTTCAGACGGGCGAATTCGATCTGCCGGGGCGGATTGGGCAGATCCAAAGCATTGAGAACCCAGTCATACAAAGGACGATGGTCTTCGAACTCCAGGGTACAGATGGAATGGGTAATTCCTTCGTAATAGTCTTCAAGAGGATGAGCATAGTCGTACAGGGGATAGATACACCATTGATCCCCCGTCCGATGATGGGTAGCCCTTAAAATGCGGTAAAGGATAGGATCCCGCATATTCAGGTTAGGAGAGGTCATGTCAATTT
>Ga0315285_10002902_pt1 | contig 17951 bp, 12 predicted proteins | sample YL17G09_36_MG_FD_203698 | JGI IMG/M metagenome (GOLD analysis project Ga0315285, IMG submission 203698) | Sediment microbial communities from Yellowstone Lake, YNP, Wyoming, USA - YL17G09_36 | ecosystem: Environmental > Aquatic > Freshwater > Lake > Sediment | place: USA: Wyoming | collected... | reverse complement strand
TCCAGCCGTCGATCACCATACTGCCCGAAAATCAAAGCTACGTCACTCATGACGCTTCGCCCAAAAAGCGCTCCCCCGACCGTTGATTGGCCGACTTCGGCGAAGTCGGCCTACTGCGACGATCATTGTTTCTTACGTTACTGTATTTATGAAATCATGTACTTAGCAGAAGTTTCGGGCACAGCTACACGCAGGCCAACATGCCGCCATCGACATACAAGATATGTCCATTAACATAATCCGAGGCTTTTGATGCCAAAAAGATGGCGGCCCCTATCAGTTCCTTGGGATCGCCCCAGCGATTGGCGGGCGTACGGCCACAGAGCCACGCATTAAACTTCTCATCGTTAACGAGCGCCCGCGTCATATCCGTTATGAAATAACCCGGGCCTATTCCGTTGACCTGAATGTTGTACTTGCCCCATTCTGTCGCCATCCCCCGCACGAGCATTTTAACTCCGCCTTTGGATGCGGCATACGGCGTAATCGTGGGCCGCCCCAGTTCGCTTTGCATGGAGCACATATGTATGATTTTGCCCCGTTGCCTGGCAATCATTCCCCGTGCCACGTACTTTGAAACCAGGTAGACTCCGGTCAAGTTTATCTTGAGTATTTTTTCCCAGTCTTCTTCGGGAAATTCCTCCAGCGGGTGCCGTATCTGAATTCCAGCGTTATTCATTAGGATATCGATTGGTCCGACTTCCTGCTCGATGGCTTCCACGTTCTTGGCCACCGCCACAGGATCGGTGATATCAAACAGATAGCCAACAGCATTGAGTCCCTCGTCTCTTAGAACCTTTACGGACTCATCCAGTTTGTCCTTGACCACATCGTTTAAGATAATGGTGGCTCCGGCATGTGCCATGCCACGCGCAATCACAAACCCCAAACCACGCGCAGAACCCGTAATCAATGCAATTCTTTGGCTCAAATCAAACAGTTCATTTATCATTGCTTACTCCTTGCTGCTAACAGAGGCCGCAGGCGTGACTGGCAATACGTGCGATTCCCATCTCCGATAACTGTCGATCAATGCCGTTCATAATTCTCCTGATATTCTCGCGCTGTTCCGCATTGGGCATTGGCCAAGGCCGTACGGTACGTGCTTTGCCAATACCCGCTAATTCCAGCGCCCATTTAGTGGACGCCGGCGTAGTCGGCATACTGAAAACAGGATTAAACTCGGCAATCAATTTTGTACACGTTTCAACCATCGCGTGGTGATTTTTGTTATGAGACTGCCATAGGCGCTGAATAAGGTGTGGGTAGACGTTCCCCATTGTGCTGACCAGCCCGTCCGCGCCCGCACGCAAAAGACTGCCCGCCAGCACGGTGTTGCCCACGAGATAAGATATTTTCCCCTGGCGCTCCTTACAGGATGCCACGGCCAGCATTTCTTCAAACTCAGGACGAGTATCTTTTAGTGCAATGATATTAGGATGGTCAGCAATTGCCAGAATCGATTCAAGGGATAAACTCGTCCCTGCTACACGAGGCAAATTATAGGCAATTACGGGAATGGGCGAGAAATCCGCTATTTCACAAAAGAAGTCAACGGCGCAGGACTGGTCATTGTACCAGCCATAGAACGGTAGCGTGAGGACTACGGCTGAAACGCCTGCATCTACCAAGCGATTAATACCGGGCTTTACCGTGGCAATCGAGTTGTTACTGGCGGCCGCGTAAACGGGTACCGCGCCTCCTGCAACCTCCACGGCGGTCTTGGCTACCTCCAGCCGAACCTCTTCCGTGAGCAGGACGCCTTCTCCGCAACTGCCCAATACAAAAAAACCGTCTACCCCCGCCTCAATTTGAATATTCAACAACTTCCGAAAAGCCACAACATCCAGCGTTTCGTCTTCGGTCAGTGGCGTTACGAGAGGCACCACCACGCCCCTTGGTAAATCAAACACTTGGAATCCTCCACATACAGAAAGCTGCAAGAACTTACGTAAGAACTGCATTCAGCCCTTACTTGACACGGCGATTTCAGCCTCCCGAACAATGTGTTCCACGGTGAGGCCACAGACCGCCAAGATTTCCTCGTACTGTCCTGATTCGCCAAAACGATCTTCAATAGCCACATGTCGCACGGGCACGGGCTTCAATTCACTCAGCACCTCAACGACGGCGGAATACAGGCCCCCGTATCGCGTGTGCTCTTCCACCGTCACTATGGCGCCTGTCTTAGATGCACTTGAGGCCAACAATTCGGCGTCTATCGGTTTAAGCGTATGTATTTCAATAACCGCGGCACTTATCGCGCGCCCTGCCAGTACATCCGCGGCTTCCATGGCCTTGGATAACATCATTCCCATCGCGACAATGGTCACGTCAGATCCTTCACGCATGACGATGCCACGTCCAAATTCAAAATGGACCTCCGAATCATGTAGGACCGGAGCGGGCACCCTTGGCACGCGCAGGTAGAAGGGACCCACGTGATTGGCCGATTGCAGTACTGCCTTTCGGAGCGTCACCTCATCAGACGGGACCACGACTGTTGTGCCAGGCATCGCACGCATAACCGCCAAATCAGCCACTTCTTGATGGGTGGCGCCATCCCCAAAACCGGACAAACCCCCGTTAGTGCCCACAAGCTTGACGTTTAAATGAGGATAACAAACTTGGCTGCGAATCTGGTCCAACGCCCGCAAGGTGATCAGAAACGCAAATGTGCACGCATAAGGGATCTTCCCGCAAGTAGACAATCCAGCAGCTACCGAGACCATGTTTGCCTCGGCTATGCCCACATTAAAAAAACGGTCCGGATGGGCTTTCCAAAAAATCGCCGACCGGGTCGCGCCGGCGAGGTCGGCGTCAAGTGCTACTACATTGGGATTTATGTCGCCAAGTTCAGCTAGGGCTTTACCAAAAACATCACGTAAAGGAGTCTTGCTCATGTACCCGATTCCTTCAGTTCACGCAGGGCTTCTTGGCAAGCTTCACGGTCAATTTCTTTGCCATGCCATTCATGTCGGTGCTCCATGAAAGAGACCCCCTTGCCCTTTACCGTGTTGGCGATAATCGCGGTTGGAATGCGTTTGGCTTTGCGGGCCGATTCGAGCGCGCACAACAACGACGGAATACTGTGACCGTCGCACTCCACGACATTCCAGTTGAACGCGGCTATTTTTTCCCCAAGTACCGCCAACGGCATAATTTCTTCGTTTGTGCCGTCCAACTGAACCCTATTGTAATCAACGATAACGGCGAGGTTGTCGAGCCCGTATTTTGCCGCGCACATAAAAGCTTCCCAATTCTGCCCCTCATCAAGCTCTCCGCATCCGGTTAATACATATGTGCGGTAAGCAAGCCCATTGAGGCGCGCGCCAAGAGCCGTGCCAATGCCGAAGGATATGCCCATACCCAGTGAGCCACTGGATATGTCAACCCCCGGCACCTTATTCATATCGGGATGGCCTTGAAGTTTGCTGCCTATCTTCCGCAGCGTTTGCAGATGCTGTTCCGGAAAATAGCCTTTCTTTGCCAGAACAGCATACAGGGCGGGCGCTGCATGGCCCTTCGAGAGAATAAAACGATCCCGTTGTGGATCGCGTGGATTTCTCGGATCAACATTGAGCTCTGAAAAATAAAGGACCGAGAGAATTTCACATATGGATAATGATCCGCCAACATGCCCCGAACCGGCTTCGTGGATCATTTCAACAATTGTTATGCGCAGTTCATGCGCCTTCTGCTCGAGTCCTCTGATGTCCACCGCCGTAACGCTCATCAACTGCCTCCAAACATATTGTCAATGACTACCGTGGCTATTTTTCGACATAGAATCCATATAAGCACGCATTATCGAAAAGAAATTCGAGTTTCAACGCCTTGCCTTGCAGTTCAGTCAAAGACTTGTGCCACTGTACACGGGCTCCAACCGCATCCGCCGTTATTGCCGGGCATTCCGCAAACGTGAATCCTGTGACGGGGACCCCTTTCTCATCGGTTACTTGGACTTTTAATGTGCCGCCATCACCATCGACGTTGACCGACACAGTTGAACCCTCGATTAACAGTACAGGAGTCACAATCTTGCCTGCAAGCCCCGAAGCCTTTTGGCCTGCATATCGGTCTTTCTTCATCTTGACGAGCCCGATTTGGCGCTCTTCAAATCTATTTACCTTATGCCCACGCGCGTAGCCGCCGTAGTAAATGAAGACTTCATCGCCCACCAGCACCTGCTCGTCTATCCATGCATGGGCATGATCCCATGTGCCGGGGTGAAAGTCAGGAAGGAAGAAAGGTTCCGGGTCCCTCACCCAAGTTTCCCCGTCGCGAGTCCACGCCAGAGTGGCATATCCCATGCCATACTGCTCGGGCGGGTCGGCCGGCTTATCAACGACAACATCATCCCGCAGCACCTTGGCCATTCCAACGATCAAATCTCCGCGGGTCAAAAAACCATCCATCGCATAAAACTGAACCTGCCCCGCTTCCCGTTTGGTGTCGGGCAGAAGCACGTAGTGAGGGGTGCACCAGTTGATTAAGTTTTGGCTGTACGACTGCATGGTACACCTGCGGCTGCCGCTCCACAAGTCGCTCTCTTTGGTGACAGAAATGGTCGCCATATACCGGTTGCGGATACTGTCATAATAGATGCTGTTAATGTCGTGATTATGCAACAGGACGGGAGTAGGGGAAACCGGCGTGAAGGTTAATCCATCCGGTGACGCGGCAATTTTCAAACCTCCATCAGCCCACCATCCGTATTTGTATCGAGCTTGGGGATTCTGATAGGCCGGCCCTTCATCAAGGATGCTTACGCCAAATTGGATGTATCCGGGATCTGGTAGCACGCGCGGCGGCCGTTGCCAGGTGATCCCGTCATCGGATTCCATATAACCAAGGTGCGACTGACTCGTGTTCAGGTCATCGGTGCGCCGGCCATACCACAGCCGAAATTTGCCGCTCGCATCATCCCTGAGGATTGTCATATACGGTTGAAAACAACCGTCTTCTTTGCCGGTCACCACTGGATTAGAAAACACACTAGGCCGTCCTGGTATATTAACTACCCGCTCGACATTCTGTCTCGTCTGGATCAGGAAATCATCAATAAAAAGATAAGGTCCCGGCCCTAGCTTGAGCGGCGAGGAGGGAGCCGTAGCAAGCCCCGCTCTATATAGAATGGCCTTCGAATAAGAAAGAGGCTCATCTTCGGCCTTTCCCTTGAAGATCTCTTCTGCAAAGGTATGAAAAGAAGCATAAGCCACCAAAACAAAAACCACTAAAAAAACTCGTAACCTTTCTGAGACCATCTTCTCTCTTGGCCCTCCCTTCAAGAGAATCAACTTACTCAAAGTCCACACCATACAGCTTCGTTTGATTCATCCGAAAACGGAGCACCACGGGTTCATTTTTCTTAATGCCAAGCGTGTCAATGCGCTTTTTCCAAAGTACCGGAGTTTGAAAAAGGTCTCCGGACAACTCGATTGCGTCCGCGAAGGAACGGCCTTCTATCGGTTTGGCATTGAAATCGCACGCCTCCACCGAAATGCCCCCGGCCCGTTTGGTCGTAGCGTTGACCTTGATTTTCTCCCCCGGAGCCAGGAACGCCACGGTGGTAAATTCCCCCTTATCCTGCGCTTCAAGTGCAACCAACCGCCCCTTGGGCCACCTCATCATGCCTACGTCATATGCCCACGCTCCCCGCGGGTATTTGTGCGGAAATACGTAACCGACGTAAGGCAACACCCAATCCCCATCAGGCAATTCAACAAGATTGGCCCGTGCAAAAATGCAGCCTCCGTCCCACTGCCCGTCTGTACCCGTATCCGCGAGACTGCCCCCACGCATTTTGTGCCACACCTTGCCATCGTAGCTGGTATGCAACTCAATGCTCGTCGTGTCACTGGAAAGGTGATAGACGGCAGGGAACATCAGATGATTGTCAGGAGCGCCAGGTATGGTTGTCCGGCAGTTGGTATAGTAAGAGTCCGTCGGCCTCATATCGGGGCCGGGCTCAATGATGGTTTCCGATAATGGAAACTCATTGAACGTGGCGGACTCCGATCGCCCGATCGCACGCCGCGCCGTGAATTGGTTTCGCCGCTGATGCGTCTCAATTGAATACTGTGGCGCGCGAGCTCCCACCGTATACGAACGCGTGTACATGACGTATTTCTTGAGGCTGGTGTCGTAATACGCGGTGATATCCGTATCGCTGATCTCAACACTCAGCGGATCAGCCAATGTTGTCCAATGAAACCCATCGGGCGATACAGAACCGTAGATGGAGTGAACCCGCCCTGGATCGGTCTCAGTCGCCATGATCGAATACGGCCGCCGCTCCTTATAGTCCTTCTCAAACCGCTCAATATTCTCAAAATCTTTGAGTGTAACTGCTTTATACCGTCCCTCCGGCGGTGCGGAAGGATCAATGAAAATAAAGCCCGGACAACCGGGATATAAATTGTTGTCTGTGTTGCCCCGGTATTCAACAAGCCCCAAATTGGGCCGCTGCCAATTCATGCCATCCGCGGATTCAAAATAGCAACTGTACGTGGTTCCCTCCTCATCCTGAGATATTGCCCAAAGGCGATAAATGCCATTGTCTAATAGAAGGGGGCCCGGAGCAAGGCCCATGCGCTCCCATGGCTTTTCCCTCTTAATGACGGGACCAAGTCGTTCGGGCTTCTCCACCACAAATTCAATACCCCATGGATAATCGTCATAGTGGAAGAACGCTTCGCCCGCCTTGAGTCTCGCCTCCTGTTTGGCGTAAACACTGTTATGTGCGCTGTCCCGCCAATCAGGTTTCCCGGGCTGGACAAAGTACCACGTGGTGAAAACTAACCGGTTGCCTGACAGTATATAGGGTTCTCCGTACCCCTTGTCGTGCTGGAGGGCAGAGGCAGTCCACGTGCAAAAAATGCCAAGCAATATCAATGCTGATACCGCCGCTTTTTCCAGGTGTCTTCTCTGATACGTATTGAAAATCATTTTGCCCAACTAATTGCTCCAGTTCCGAAATACTGGCAGCATTTGTTTGGCTTCATCCACAGAACGCACCACCGGTTGGATGCTTAAGCCACAAGGAGTCAGGTTTTCTTTCATCAGCCTGATATCTTCCGGCGTGAACCGGCCTTTAAGCACTAGGCAGCGTCCACTATCTTGAATACGCTTAAGTGAGCCTAAGATGTCTGCCAAAATTGTGCTTCCCTCATCTTTAGAAACCTGAAAGACCCGGATTCCCGAAAGGTCCAGAAGATCGTCCAATAGGAAAAGCGATGTGCTGTGGAGATGAAGAAGCGTGTACGGAGTCATATGCCCCATTGCATCGTTGAGTGGCTTGATAAACTCGCGATACAGGTTCGGAGAATATAGCGCCAGATTATCTTCCTGCATCCGGAGGACGGGTCCCGGCGCCCATAATTCATACTGCCCAACTACATATCCCCCTTGAAACTCCGGAATCCATCCCTGCTGGAATTTCAGGAAGTCGGAAAGCGTCTTATCGAGGTCAATTAGTATTTGCTTTGACAGTTTGGGCTCCGCTATGAGGGCTTCTATTGCACCTTGAGCACCCAGCAGGGCCGCAAAAAGATCTGAAACTCCGCGTAAAACAGACTGGCCTACCGGAAAATCTTCACCAAAGGCATCTCGGTAAACCGTCAGGAACTCAACGTACTTTGAGGCCCATGGGTTATCTGATTCAAAACTGATCGGGACATATTCCTCAATCGAACGCAAACAGCTTTGACTGGCAAACTGTTTATCCGTGGTTATCACCGTGCAGCCAATAATGGCTTCCATCCACGGAATTGAGGCAAAGGGAATCCCCGTTCGAAAAATATCATCGTCAATATCTGCCGTCCGTTCCAAATACTTCAGCTGGCCAGCGACAAATGCTTTGGGATCAAGATCCTCAGGCCTAATGATTTTCTTGCGCAAGAGCGCCGCAGCGCCCGGATTTGAAAGCCAATAGCTCCAGGGGTCGATACCAGATCCAACGATAAAACCAACAAGGGGCTCTGTTACGTTCTTGCGCGCCCAGAAAGCAATGTGTTTGGCCTTTTTATCCGTGATACAAGTCGTCAATTCACCCTCCATCCACGGGACTCATGCCGCAAACTCATTTCGCGGGCATTCCCTGCCTTACAGCCGCCGGCTCTTCCTCAAGTGGCTGCCGGATTATCGCAAACCAGTTCCACTTCTTGCCGGCCTCGCTAGCCGGGAAGAAGTAGCTGGCGACCATGCCCACCACAAGAGTAAATACCAATCCGAAAAAGCAAGGCCACATCCAGCTAATAATGTCTTTGAGCCCAAAAGCCGTAACAACCGCCGCCACTGTGCCAATAAGGCCGCCGATGAAAACGCCCGGGCTGTTGGCGCGGCGACTGAACATGCCAAGCCAGAATATACCCAGTAGTGGGCCGGTAAATGTCTGGATTACCCGATTTCCTATCTCCATGAGGACACCCAGCCGCTGCAAATTCATCGCAATGATGGTTGCGATGATACCCACAACCACGGCAGCGATACGTGATAAGAGTAATTGCGTGCGCTGCTCCTCCGAACTGAGGTTGTCGGGCGGTCTAACACGGCCTTTCACGAGTCGATTGTAGAAATCCACAATAATCACGGTTGATTGAGAGTTTATCGCCGAAGCAATGGCGGACAAGGAAGCGGCCACGATTGCGGCGATGACGGGTCCGGTAAGGCCCGGTGGAAATACCCGTGATAAAAAATAGGGGAACATGTAATCTGTGTTCTTTGTCACCCATTCCGGAACCACCATCCCTTGAGCCTGAAGTGATTTGAAGTAAATGACTAGCATGACGCCGACAAAAGCCAGCACGACCATCCATACTACGTCACTCAGAGCGGTTATGACGAACCCCTGGCGGGTGGCACGGATACTCTTGGCTGTTTGAAAACGCTGTACCATAACCTGGTCACTCGTGTACGTCGTCAAACGTCCCGTAATGACCGTAATAATCAAACCCCAGAACGTGATTGGGGTAGTAAAAAAGGCCGCCAACGAACCCACGAAACCCTGGCCGCCAATCACCGGCTGCTGCTGCTGAGCCTGTCCGGCGGTAGTGACTACGCTCCATAAGCCTTCGAAGGTAAAATCCACTTTGAGCAGCACCACGAGCATCGTGATAAAAAGCCCGCCGAACATTACGATGAACTGGATCACCTCGGTCCAAATTACCGCTTTCACACCTCCCAACATCGTATAAAGCGTTGCCACAAAACCCATAATGGCCACGAAGACTTTCAGATGTTCCGGATGACCGGTTGCGGTAGTGATTGCCAGACAAGGGACATAAAGCGCCGTGGCCATCCAACCCAAACGCCAAAGCATGAATACCACTGCCGCCAAACAACGCACCGCAACATGGAATCGCATCTCGAGGTATTCATAAGCGGAGTAAACGTCCAACCGGCGGAAGAGCGGCATCGTTACGTAGAAGGCATAGGGGTACAGAACAAACCAACTTAAATTGACCGCCAGAATAACTATGCCGAATTTAATCAATGCCGACGGTTGAGCAAGATAATCAATTCCGCTGTTCAGAGCCGCCATCAGCGATAGACCGATCGGGATCCAACTCATATGCTTGCCGGCAAGAAAGTATTCCTTCAGCGTTTTTTGCTTGCGCGAGTGATACACCCCAAATCCGATCAACATGCACATATAGGCAATGATAAACGTCCCGTCGATCCAGCCGAAGTTCAAGTGTTCGTCACCGCTCATCTAAGCGATTCCTTTCGTACACTCTAAAGAGAACCCGCGCATTGCCCGCATATCTCCCCAACGCTTGTTTCAAAAGTCTCGGGCGAAATCGAACCGGCAGTTGATGATACACGTATGTCAGACAAACGCAATTTACTACTTCCCAACAGGCAATGTCAATGGTCACCGCAATCAGTTGATCCCCTTGAAGCCGTATGTCGACATGACTTCAAACGACCGCCCGGTTTTGTCGCCTTCTTCTGTACTTAGCCGACCCCACAATTCAATGCTGTCGGTCCCGCGGGACTTGATTACGGAAGCCTGAGATCCCACGAAAACGACGCGTCCAGGGACTGCGCAAGGCGGAATCACACCCTTAATTGTAGTGGTGTGGGTATCGGGTGAGTATGAAACGGAGCCAATCTCGCCTTCGCCGCCGTCTTGGGCGAGATTTGGCGGAGCAGCGGAATTGCCTTCACCGTCGTATCCGCCCTCGATTACGTTGTTGCGGATAATCGGAGGCGCGCTTGCCACTTTTTCAGCGGAAATGCCTGGCAGTTCATTGCCCCAGATAATGTTCTCTTCTATGACGGGCGCACCAAAATACTTATAGTCCTGTCGGTACTCGAAACCCACGCCACCTTTGTTGTCGACGATGATATTCTTCTTAAGCACAATAAACCCGTCTCGCACAAGTACTCCCCCGCCGGTGAGGTTGCACGCTACGAGGTTGTTGGTAACCAGGGCACGGCCTTCCTTGCTGAGCCGGATTCCGCCCACTCCCCGAGAGGCATTGCCGGCAACGAGATTGCCCTCTATCGTCGGTTCCGACAACCGCATGACGTAGATCCCGCCGCCGTCGTCGTCGCCCCGGTTTCCCACAATCCAATTTCCAATGATTTTGGGGAAAACGGCATATTCACAAAAGATACCACCCGTATCGCTTAGCCCCAAAGCACGGTTGCCGGCAATCAGATTTCCCTCAATCACGGGAGCCGCTTCATATTGTACGGCAATACCACCGCCGCTGCTGCTTCGCGTGGGGTTTCGCTCACTGCGCCCTGAAATGTTGTTGATAACAACGTTATTCTTGAATTGTGGCACGGGGAGTTCCTTGGGCCTTATCCATCCGTGGAAAACAACCGCTCCGCCGTTGCCGACGCCCGTCCCATTGTCCGCAATCAGATTATTCGTAATAACAGGATGGGCGTTGAAAAAACACGCAATGGCGCCGCCCGCGTAACCATCCTGATGAATGCGATGCGCCTTGAAATCCGGAGGCTCCAATGTCCAGTTGTTCGTAATACAGTTATTCGTGATGGTGGGGGATACGTCGTCGCACAGTATTCCTGCGCCCGGTCCCGATGCCAAGCCGTCCTTGATGCAAAAGCCGTCGATCCACGCATTATCCGCACCGATCACTACGCGCCTTACTCCTACCCCAGATAGAATTGTTCGATGTTTCTCTATATCCCGGCTCCAATCGGACTCGGAGTAACCGCCAAAAAGTGATACCCACGGTTTCATGTACACCGTGTCCTGGTCGTAAACACCCTCGGCTACAAGGACAGCAACAGGGCTGGTCTCGCCGGCACCGTTAATCTGGTTCAGCGCAAAGAACACGCTTTTCCATGGTTTAGCTTTGGATCCGTCCCCCTGTTCATCACTTCCCACGTCAGCGGAGACATAATGAACGTGCTTAAATGTATCCAGGGAGATCCGCTCCGTGTGTGGACCCAAAGAAGCGATATCAGGCAGGGCGGCCGCGCATACAGGGGCATAATTCAACAACAGAAGAGAAAACACGCAGACAACAAATAGCTGTTTCATTTTCATCTGGCTCCTACTTGAAGATTATTTCAATAGTATCCAATATGGGAGAACTTGCACCGTTGCCCGTATCGAAAACAGCACGGTACTGCAGCCAATCACCTTTCGGCAAATCTTGAATAGCGGCGTCGGAGGTCTCATAGAAACTGTCTTTGCCCGCCGGTCCCAGCCACCCGGCACGGGCAAGGTCCTCTTGTGCCGCAGCACTTCTGAGTTGGAATCTCAGGCGCGTATTCGGAGGCAGGGCTGCATCCCATCGTATTCTATCAGGCACATGATCCTGGCAATCGCGCGGCGAAGATTCATACTCGAAGAGAAACGAACGATCGCGAATGTTGCCCAGGTCAACGCCCATGTCGTAATGAGCGCCGATACTGGGTACCGGCAGATAGTTGTCGCTGTTGAATCCCTGCGCACTACCCCAGAACAGACGCGAATCCGTGTGATGATCTCCAAACCGGCCAACTTCGTCAGGGCTGCCGTCCTTGCGATGACAGAACAAAAAGACATCCGGGTAGCCGTCAAAATTAAAGTCACTGACGATGGAGCCGGTCCCGCCATCCGCCGTGAGTGCTATACGATTATCTTCCCGAAAACCTTCCGCACCGCCAAGCATTACAAAAGACTCCGTCGTACGGCGCCCGTGCTCCATGTCGGTGTAAACTGGACACACGATATCTAGCCATCCGTCGTTATTGACGTCGGCAATGCCGGCGGTCTTTGCTGAAACCGCGAGTTCGGTCTTCTTGTCATAGGCGCGATTCTGGTCCCCAAAATAGATGAGAACTTTGTTTCCCGCAAACACGATGTCCAGAACCCCGTCTTTATTCAGGTCAGCAACCTCAGTCTGTGTGCTGAGCCGGCCATACGTATCGGGTATTTTCTGCCGGCGTGCGTCACTGTAGTTGCGCGTGCCATCGCCCCAGAAGATGCTTGCGCCTGGACCTGCAAACACTAGGTCGAGATGGCCGTCTCCGTTGAGATCGGCTATGGACGGGCTGCGGCACATGGAAACGTTTAGTACCGTGCGGTCGCACACCACCCAACCACCGAGACTCCCCCAGTAGATGAAACTGCCTGGCGCGACGGGTGCGTCGTCACCCATTTTGTAATTGCCGTTAGAAGGGAGCACAAGATCCAAGTACCCGTCGCGGTCTAAATCCGCTATCTCAACGCCGACACATTTGAATCCGGGTACGCCCGTCACGTCCCAGGAGTCGAACGTGTTTTTCTCGTTCCAGTAGATCCAGACCTCATTTTCATATCGATAGGTTTCGCCCTGATTGGCGACCAGAATATCGACATCCCCGTCGTCGTCCAAGTCACTGAATCCTTGTTCGTACGGCTCGCGGCCCGGCAGCGATATGCGGTCGTTGGTGTTGTATTTTCCCTCTCTGTTACCAAAATAAAGGTAAGATGGATCATAGTCTCCCCGCGAGTTGCCCATCATGTTCGTAAAGAGGATGTCCAGGTGGCCGTCGCCATTAAAATCGGCAATGACATTGCCTTGGGCGCCATGTTCGTAAAGTGGAGTGCGCCGTGTCACGTCAAATCCGTCGGGGCCGTTCCAGTAGACAAAGGACGGCACGTCAAATGAGTAGGCTTCCTGAAAACTGCTGATGACGAGGTCGATCCACCCATCGCCGTTTAAGTCTGCTGCACTGGCGCCCCACGCGCCAATAGTCTGCAGGCTCGCCCGATTCCTGGCCGAAAATCCGTCTTGGGACCCGTAATACAAGAAGGAATCGATAACCCGGTTGCCCATACGTTTCTGGCCGGCCCATGACTGCTGATGGTTGCTGAAAAACACGTCACTGAGCCCGTCTTTGTTGAAATCGGCAACCAGTACGTCTTTGGCCATGTAAGTCTCGAATTTGATTTGGCGGTCGGAAGAAAATGTGCCCCCCGAATTGATATAGCCGTAAGAGACTTCACCGTTCTCATTTGCGAATACGATATCGGTGTTGCCGTCATTGTCGAGGTCGGCGGCTTCTACTTTATGGGGGGCGACGGTCGGGAGTTCAGCTCGAGCTTGCTCAGAAAATCCGGAGGGACTGTTGTAGTAGATGAAGGAGACATCACCTTCGCCGTTGGCACAAACCAAGTCCACCCAGCCATCCTTGTCAAAATCTGCGGCCGCAACATCAGTCGCACCCATTGCAGGCAATTCGGTGAACGTGTCTCTCTGAAAATCGCCGTCAACGTTCCAATAAATACGCAGGCAAGGTTGCTCTTTTGGCGGAATCTTCGGTTTATACTCCCAAAAACCCGCCCCAAACGCGTAGATAATATCGAGGCGGCCATCATTATTCAGGTCGGAGAGGGCAAGCCCTTGCGTATTCCTTCCGGGAACAAGGGTCTTGCCTTTGAAAGGGTATGATGTCCACTCGTCCGACGTGGCTTTATCGGCGGGTTTTCCCAGGCCGCCCCAGTAGACAGCCGAGTCCATTTTCGTCCAAGTGCCGTTTGAATAATTGGCCAGTACCAGATCCACGGCGCCGTCGCCGTTGAGGTCTCCCGCGGCCGCCCACATGGGGCCGTCAGCAGGCACATACGTGTGGTTCTTTATGCTGAAGTCTTTGCCATCACCCCAGTAGATCGACATGTCCAGCATCTCAACGAGCGGATGCGTGTTGACGCAGAAAAGGTCGATATAGCCGTCGCCGTTTACGTCCCAGCGGTTGATGGTCCCGATGCGGCCTTTGGCCGACACGTACATGTTGGCCCCGGCATCGGTGAACGTGCCGTCGGCGAAATCATCGAACGAGGTTTCAACCCAAGAGTTTTTTTCGGCGGCAAATGTGGGAAACAAGGGGGAAACTACTGACACGCATACCAATAAAAACAGAATTCTCATTTTAACCGGCTCCCGCTACTCCTCGGGACAAAGAGCACCCAGATTTGTCGTCTTGCTCAAGGTGATTTCTTGTGTAGTCCGGACACGGACTTGCAGGGTGAGGAAAGCGCCTCATACGTGTCAGGCCGATATCCTGTCTGCCAGGGTTCAAGAGGGCGCGGCCCTAAAAGGGCGAACCTTCCCATGAGATCGTGACTAGTGTCTAATTGCAGAAGTCCTGGCCCTTATTCCAACGGCCTTCTTGTAGGTCCCATTTCCAAATGGGACCATTTGTGCCGCATGATCCGAATCGGAATTCGGACCTACAAGAGTGCACTCATTTTCGTATCTGGTATTTCTGCAATCAAGCACTAGTTACGCTTGTTACGCGCGCGGGCCACGCCGAAAGCGCCGCAAGCCGCAGCCAAAATAGCCATTCCAACCCAACCTGCCGCGGGCACACTGCCTGGGGGCAGCACTTCGAGCACGAACGGCGGCGTGACCATCTCTGTTTTTCCCCCTTCCCCGGTCGTATAGGAAACGGCATAGACTCCCTCGTGGTCTTCCAGGACTGGAGTGAAATGGAGTTGGCGGTCGTTGATCCCGGTAATCTCCTCGGGCGGATCGGTGAGATCGTCGCCGTTAAGCTTCCACTGGTAATTGTATCCCTGTGGAGCGGTGAGGATGAGGTGGTTACCGCTTTCAATGAACCCTGGAGTGATATTGCTCGTAATGGACGGGGCGGGCGGACAGGCATTTTGCCCGCCGTAGCCGCAGTCGTCGGTCAGGGCAATCCAATCGATATCGACCTTCACGTCGGTGGCCTGATCGTATACGCCGTTGTATGTTGCGGAGGCGAAATAGAAGTAGAAGACGATGCTGTACATGGTGTAAATCTCAGGGGCATAGACGTAGCCCGTATCCTGATCATTCCAAATAGGAATGTCCCGCGGAAAGTCGAGATACGGGCTACTGTACTCTCCCCACTCGGGGTAGTCGGCAGTGCTGTAGGGGTCTGTCATGTCGAGTGGGATGATGTGAGTGCCATCTCCGAGGTCCTTGAACATTTGGACGCGCAGGTTGTTACTGCCGTATACGTTCGCGCGCACCCGAGATTCTACAATGAGGCGTTTGCCCTCCGGTACCCCCGAGACGGTGAGTTTTGTTTTGAGATAGGGATACGTGGCGAAGGTGACGACATTGGGCAGGGGAAATTCATATCGCATCCGGGCTGCCTCGCTTGGCGTAGAGGGCGTTGCGAAATCGATATGCATCTCGGTATCGCCGTCCCACGATGGCGTCCAGTCGGCTTTGTCCTCATTCCACTTTGTCCAATCGCTTGCCCCGTCGATATCGCATTCGGCCGCGGAGGTAAAATCCCAGGGTCTGTATTGTGCTGCAAATACAGGACTTGCGGCTATCAGGAGTAGCAGGGCCATGCCCGCAATACGGATATTCTTCATTGCACTCGTCTCCCCATAGGCATCAGCCAAGTATAGGCGTATAGGCACCACCGGCCACGGAGGCTGGCGGCGCCAGTTTGCTACCCTGATTCTAACATGCTTTATATTTACGACAGTAGTTGTCTTGGCCAATTTCAGCGACGCCGCATTCTTCGAGCGGCAAGCATGCCCAGCGCGGCAATAGTAAGACCGATTCCGGCTATACCGGCCACGGGCAAGCCGCCTTCGATTACCATTAGTTCATAAGGGGGCGTCTCCGTATATATCTTGCTTGGATCGCCATTATCATATACGCAGACATAGGAGCCGGAATCATCCAACACCAAGGTGTCAAAGGTTAGGACCTGGGTAGTGGCGCCGGTTATGCGTTCGTCGTTTTCCACGAGTTGACCGTCTTTGAACCAGCGATAGTCCGTGCCGGCCGGTCCAGTGAGCGTCAAGAGTGTGCCCACAAGTGGACCCCACGTGGGATCGGCATTGGCTACGATCTCGCCCGGGCCGGGCTCACCCGGTCCTTCGACTTCGTCGGCGGCGCCGATGTAGTCAATGTCGAATGTAAACAAATTGTACACTTCCGGCAGCAGATAGTCGGTAATGTTTCTCGGATCAATATGGATTCTTATGCGTTTGACGGTCATCGTCTCGGGGTCGTAGATGTCCGTCGACAGATCCGCATCATAGGCGCTCTGGTCACCCATATACATGATAAGGGTGTGCGTTCCATTGCCCAGATTCCAGAACTTCCGCACTTTTCCGTTTGCTATTTCATTCGGGAAGTACTGCATACTCACAATCGCAAACTCTCCCTCAGGAACGCCGCCGACGGTCAGGACCATTTTTGCCCACGGATAGTCGGAGAACTTGAAATTCAGCGTCCGGTTGCTCTGCAATCTGGCATCATCGGCAACCGTTGGGCCCATGGTCAGATGCATTGTTGACGGGCTAGTCCATGAGGTCGCGATGGTCGTATTACCGGCCTTTTTCCAATCCTGGTTCAATGCACTCTGGTTGGCGGACAGGAAATGCCATTTATTAAGACCTTCGTCCGTAACGCGGATCCAGTCGATTTTGTAGGAGACGGCGCCCCACACGGCGGGATCCATATATCCTGCAACCGTGGTTGCATCCATGTGGAAACGAATGCGCTTGCAGGTCATCGTCAACGGGTCGTAGACGTCAGTCGACCCGTCGGCATCATAACTGCTCTGGTCACCCATATACATTATAAGCGTATGGGTCCCATTCCCGAGATCCCAGAACCGCCGCACTTTTCCGTTTGATATTTCGTTTGGGAAAAACTGCATGCTCCAATTGACGGTCTCGCCTGCCGGCAGTCCGGCAATCGTGACTGACATCATGGCCCACGGATAATCAGAGAACTTAAATCCCAGATTACTGGCGGAGCTCTGAATTCGGCTATCTTGACCTTCTACAGGCTGCCCGAGCGCAATCTGCAGCGCGGACGCGCTGTCCCAGGATCCCGTCCAAGGCGAGTTGCCGCTCAACTTCCAGTAGTAGGAGCTGCCAATGTTACAGGACTCGGCCGTCGTAAAATGCTCAGAGTAGAAATCCAAGGCAAAAGCCGGGACTGCCATAAGGACCGTGACAAGCCCTAATACCACCACTATCTTTTTCATGACCATATTCATACGCATGACTTCCCTCCTTTTCGAACGACAACACCTATGCCGTCCCTTAAACACGCCTCAAATCTACCTCCCACTAAAATTAGCTATAAGACTTATTACACTGCTTCCCTTAATGGCTTTACATGCCACGCATGACACCATTAAACGATGCAGGCAGGAGAAAGGACCGACAAGGGAAGAATGGATTTGCCATCCGCGATGGCTGTCTCAGTTTGGCTGTAACCGTATAACTGTCTCATGTTCGCAGCCACTGGCCCTGCCTCTATCTGCCCCAGAGTATCGAGACACACGTGTTTCAACCCGGAGGCATGTTACACCTTCAGTTGTACTTTGTCAAGGTATTCCTTTTGGCCAAAATCCGCACGTAACGAAGGGACATAAGGGACGAAAAGGACATAAACGACGGGGATCTTTTGTGATGCCAGCGGTGAAAATGATGGCATGAGTGCCTTGATGGGACCCTCGCGCGGAAACCGCCG
>Ga0315285_10002901_pt1 | contig 17953 bp, 12 predicted proteins | sample YL17G09_36_MG_FD_203698 | JGI IMG/M metagenome (GOLD analysis project Ga0315285, IMG submission 203698) | Sediment microbial communities from Yellowstone Lake, YNP, Wyoming, USA - YL17G09_36 | ecosystem: Environmental > Aquatic > Freshwater > Lake > Sediment | place: USA: Wyoming | collected... | reverse complement strand
ATAAGATTAAGATATGAACGATTTCTAATCTACATATTTATGTTGAAATTCGTTTTAATAATTTTATTTAGATGATTAGAAGTCCTATAAAATACTTCAATATAATAGTATTAACTCGAGTAATATAAATATAATATAAATGAGATATTAAAAGATTTAAATGAGAAAAATTAGTTTATCAAAGTCACATCGTCGGTGGAATCCGCTTCTTCAGGAATGGGTTTTAGTTTCTCCTCATCGCTTTAAGCGCCCTTGGGCTGGTGCTGTTGAAAAGGTTGAGGAAAAAGAATTACCTGAATATGAACCTGATTGTTATTTATGTCCTGGGAACATTCGTGCCAATGGTAAATCTAATCCAAAATATAGAGATGTTTTCGCTTTTGATAATGATTTTTCTGCATTAACAAATGAAAAAAATAATAAGAAACATTTTATAAAAGTTTTAGATAGTATTATTCAAGTAAAGACTGAGCGAGGAATTTGCAGAGTCATTTGTTTTTCTCCCAAGCATAATTTAACGCTTCCTGAAATGGATGCGCAAGCTATAAGGCGAGTAATTGATTTATGGGTTGATGAATATGAAAATTTAAGGAAGAAATTCTTTATTAATTATGCCCTGATTTTTGAGAATAAAGGACAGATAATGGGATGTTCTAATCCTCATCCGCACGGTCAAATCTGGGCAACGGAATCAATCCCTAACATTCCTGCCAAATTAGTTTCATCTCAAGAATCTTATTTCAAAAAGCAAAAATCAAAATTGTTAATTGATTATCTTAATTGGGAACAAAAACAGAAAGAGAGGATAATAACACAAAACGAACATTGGGTGGTTTTGGTTCCTTTTTGGGCTGTATGGCCCTTTGAAACAATGATTGTGCCAAAACGTTCTGTTCAAGATATATTAAAGCTTAAAGAAGAAGAGAGAAATAGCTGGGTAGAGATTCTGAAAGATATTACAACAAGGTATGATAATCTTTTTAAGATTTCATTTCCTTATTCGATGGGAATTTATCAAAGACCTACGGATGGTAACGAATATAAGGGATTTCAACTACATCAAGTATTTTTGCCACCACTTTTGCGTTCCGCAACGATTAAAAAATTTATGGTTGGTTACGAGCTTTGTGCAGAGCCTCAGCGAGATACTACACCTGAGCAATCAGCGGAGATGCTTCGAAAGTGTTCAACAGTGCATTATAAAAAGATTTAATTACATACCCCTAACCCCTCTCAAGAGGGGAGTTTTGAAAAATAAATGAAATCAGATAATTTTAAAGAGAAAATTCAAAACCTTAGAAATAAATTCTTCGATGCATTTAAACGGGAACCTTTGCTTTGTGTTAAAGCACCAGGAAGAGTTAATCTGATTGGTGAACATATTGATTATAATGGTGGAATAGTTTTACCCATCGCTATTGAACGTAGTATATATCTCGCTTCTGCTCCTCGAAATGAGAATCTTTATCGTTTAAAATCTTTTCAAATGGAACAAACTTACGAGGGAGAATTGCCATTAAAACCTCTCGAAAATCCATTCTGGGTGAACTATATCTTTGGTGTTGTAAATGAATTTGTCAAACAAAGGTATTCCGTTCCTGGTTTTGATGCATTATTTGATAGTGATATTCCAATTGCATCTGGTTTGAGTAGTAGTGCGGCGATTGAAGTGGCTACTACCTATTTTTTACACAAGTTATTACCAACAAAGCATAGTAAATTGGAATTAGCCTTATTGTGTCAGAGGGCTGAAAATAATTTTGTCGGAATGAAATGCGGTTTAATGGATCAGGCTGTATCTATTTGTGGTGAAAAAGGAAAAGCCTTAAAGCTTGATTGTTCCATTCCTGCTTATGAAAACATTTCGATTGGCTTTACAGATGAAGCGAGATTTTTAATTGCTCATAGTGGTGTCTATAGAGGTCTTTCATCTTCAGAATATAATCTTCGTCGCTTACAATGTGAAGAAGCATTAAGAGTTATAAATAAAAAAACAGGTTTTGGTTATAAAAATTTGTGTGAAGTTCCCTTTGATGTTTTTCAAGATTTAAAAGAAGATTTACCAGAAGTTCTTTTCAAGCTGGCTCGACATTGTATTGCTGAACAACAGAGGGTTCTTCAATCTATAGAAGCTTTGGGAAAAAGTGATAAAGAAGAATTTGGGAAATTATTAAATGAGTCGCACAAATCACTTGCTGAGGACTATAATGTTTCTTGTCCTGAACTTGACGATTTGACAAATTGGCTCAGGAAACAACGAGGAGTTTATGGTTCACGATTAACAGGTGCAGGATTCGGTGGATGCACTATTTCTCTTGTAGAATTGAATTATGCCGATAGTGTGCTTAATAATCTTATTTCCGAATATTATTCCAAACGTGGAATCAAACCACTTGCTTTCTTCTCAAATGCTGAAAATGGTGTTTCAGTAATTTGAAATTATAGTTATAGGGAGCAGTTTCAAACCGTTCCCTATTGTTTTTCCGTCATCAGTCCATATTCTTCAATTTTTCGATAGAGTGTTTTTCTGCCTAAGCCGAGCATATTTGCAGCTTTTGTTCGATTACCTCTTGTTTTAATAAGGGTTGCGCGGATAAGCTCTTTCTCCGCATCTTTCAATGAAGTTCCTGCCTTTATCTTAACAACACTTTCTTTCGAGTGTTTGGTGATTTCAAATGGTAGATGTTCAGGCATTATCTTTTTGCCCGTAGCCATAACCACAATTCCTTCAATTGTGTTTCTCAATTCTCTGACATTTCCGGGCCAATTGTAGCTTTGTAGTAATGCCATTGCCTTCGGTGAGATAGTTAGAAGGGATTTGTTATTCTCTTTACAAAATTCTTCTACAAACTTGTTGATGAGAGTTGGTATATCACCTGTTCTTTCTCTCAGAGGCGGGACGTTGATTTGAACAACATTTAGTCTGTAATAAAGGTCTTCCCTAAACTTATTTTTATCCATAAGATTTTTCAAATCCTGATTAGTAGCAGATACGATGCGGACATCCACTTTTATAGATTCAGTGCCTCCAACTCTTTCAAAAGTTTGTTCCTGAAGAACACGAAGAAGCTTCACTTGCAGGTCAGGTGAGATTTCGCTGATTTCATCTAAAAAGATTGTTCCATTGTTAGCGAGTTCAAATCGACCTAATTTTTGTTTGAAGGCACCTGTAAAGGCACCTTTTTCATAACCGAATAATTCGCTTTCTAACAAAGTAGGTGCTAATGCACCACAATTAATTGGGATAAAAGGCTTGTTTCTTCTTGGTGAATGATAATGAATGGCTTTAGCGAGGAGTTCTTTTCCTGTTCCACTTTCTCCAATAAGCAGAACATTTGCTTTTGTGGGCGATACTTTCTTAATTTTTTCAAAGATTTCGAGCATCTGAGGAGAGTTGCCAATAATATTTTCAAAACCGTATTTAACATTAAGTTGCTCTTTGAGATTTTCATTTTCTTCCTGCATTGATTTTTTCATCAAGGCACGTTCTACAAGTAGATTCAATTCATCAATATTAACAGGTTTTATAATATAATCAAAAACACCTTTTTTCATCGCCTGAACAGCGGTTTCGATTGTCCCATGACCTGTTAACATAATGATTTCAGAATCAGGAGAATTGTTTTTAATGTAGTCGACTAATTCCATTCCATCAACTTTAGGCATTTTCAGGTCTGTAATAATGAGATCCATATTGGTATCAGCGATAACTTCTTTAGCTTTTTCGCCATTTTCCGCCAAAAGAATATTATAATTCGCATTATCAAGGATTAATTTTAATCCTTCACGGGTATTCTTTTCATCATCAACTATTAAGATATTGCGTTTCATAAGGTATTCTTTTGTAGTAGGAGATTATAAATTTTGAAAAATTATTATTTTGTATATATTTGCGACATAAATGTCGCATTATAAAGTACAAATTTATTTTTCTGTCAGAAAGTGTCTTGCGGCGTGTTTAATCGAAATAGAAATTGTGAATTTTGTTCCTTTACCCACATTGCTATTAATTTCAATCAGTCCTTGATGTGCTTTAATCACCCGGTAGACGATTGTCAAGCCAAGACCTGTTCCATTAAATTTAGTAGTATAATAAGGTTCGAAAATCTTTTTTATATTTTCCTCTGGTATACCACAGCCATCATCAGCAATTTCAATTTTTATTAACCCATTATCAAAATAAGTTGTTATTATTATTTCTCCTTCGTCTCTTTCAATAGCTTCAATACTGTTTTTAATTATGTTTATAAAAGCCTTGAGAAGCAGTTGCTCATCGATGAGAGTCGTCGGTAAATCTGTATAGTATTTTTTAATAATGAAAATGTTATGTTGCTTAGCTTCTGCAGATAAAATGGATAGGGCTTTATCTAAGAGATTATTAATATTTACTTCTGTTAATGTCGGGAGAGTTGGTCTGACAGCGGTCAAGAAGTCGTCGACAATTCTGCTTAATCGATTAATTTCATCGAGAATGATATGATTCGCATTCTTTATTTTATCAATATTATGTTTTGTAAGTTTGCCAGTATTAATAATCTTGTTAATTAGTTGGGCATGAATACTGAGAGAGTTGAGAGGGTTTTTGATTTCATGAGCGATGCCACTGGTAAGTTGAGCTAATGCGGCGATGTGAGCCTCACGAATTTTTTCCTCCTCTTTCATTTTTTGTTCAGTTACATCCACGATTGTGTAAATGTTCCCGAGTGATTGTCCCTCCTCATCTGTAAAAGGGATAATACTGGCTGAATATAATTTCTTGAAAGGTTCTTTGACTAAGACGTTATCATCAGTAACAATTTTTTCATCCATAGGAATTGGTGTTAGGAAGAAGTCAATGAGTTCTTTATCGGTAATGATGCTGAATAAATCTTTGCCAATTAAATTTTGTCTTTTGATTCCGAGAATTTTAAATACAGTATCATTATAAAAAATGATTTTATCATCTTCGCTTGTGACAATGATTGCTCTTGATAGACTATCAAAAATGATAGTTAATAAATCTTTTTCTTGAAAGGCTTTGACAAGGAAATTTTCAATTTCTTTTCTGTCGATTTTAGAAATTTTTGATAATATCTTTTTTGCAAATGTCTTCTTAGCCATTCATCTCACCTTTGTAACACAGCATTTATCTCAAGTTAATCCTATCTAAAAATTATTGTCGGGTGCCATTTTTAACAGGAATAGTTGAAAGTAAATTTTGGATTTTATTTAGTTCTTCGTTATTAGAATCAATATTTAATCCTTGTTCAATATATACCCTTGCCTTTTCGTAATCCTTATTTAAAATGCATAATTTTGCAAGATTAGTATAAGCTAATAAAAAATGGGAGTCAATCGCAATGATTTTTTCATTGTAGTAAATAGCTTTCGCCATATCATTTTCTGTTGCAGAAATCGATGCCAGTTGGAGATAAGTTTCTATGTCATTTGGTTGATATTGTAAAGATTTGAGAAAATTGTCTTTTGCTTCAGTAAGGTTCCCAATCGCTAAATAACAAACAGCGATATTATAATAAGCTTCAAATTGGTGCGGATATAATTCGAGACTTATCTTAAACTCTTTTATTGCGTTTGTATATTGTCCTTTTTGTTTAAGGACTAATCCCAGATTAGAGTGGGCAGCGAAGAAATCTTTGTTAAGTTTAATTGTTTCTTCAAAATAAGATTGTGCCTTATCAAATTCTCTTTTCTTAAAATATATTGCACCGATTGTATTTAACGCATCTCCATATTTGGGGAATATAGCAAGCGCTTTGTCTTCATAATAGAGCGCTTTTTCAAAATCATTTAAGGCAAGGTATTCGATACCGAGGTTCATATAGATTTTTGCACTATTAGGAGAGGTTTTGGTAGTCTTAAGAAAAATAGTAAGATTATTTTTCCAATCAAAATTCCTTACGATCGTTCTCAGAGAATAAGAGGCAATTATAATAACGCATAGGATGTTAATGAGAGGTAATAAGTTTTTCCCCCTCTCTCTGTTTAGTAAAAATAGAATAAGTTTATTTAATAATATTGCTAAAAATAAGCAATATCCCACTGATGGTAAATACAGTAAACGTTCTCCGAAAATTGTCCCAATATTCAAAAATAAATTGGACGTCACAATGATTGTTGACAGGGAGAAAAGAATAGAGAATGTCAACAACCTCTCTCGTTTTTTAAGTGAATAAGATAGGAGAAATATAAGAATGAAAATGAAAAGAATTGTTATGTATACTCTATAATCCGAAAAAGAATTAATAACGCTAATCTGATTGTAAGAATAATCTGCAGAGAGATTAAGAGGGAATATTTGAAGCGGAATTCCTTTTAGAATCAAATACAGAGCAGTCATTTTAGCTTGAATCATTGGCTGATCAATAAGTGGATTATCGATGAATGGTATCTTGGTTGTAATAAATATAGATTTAAAAAGAATTATTTTCATTAGCAAATAAATAACAGTGATTAACAAATAACCAAAATAAAAGATAACGATTTTGTTTTCGCCAAAGAAGATTTTTTTGATATTAAAATTGTCGGTGAAACAAAAATCATAAATTGTTATGATTAAAAGTAAGGTAATAGCATTCTCTTTGCACAAAAGTGCCAGGGCAAAAAATAAAAGTGACATAAGATAGAAAAAATATTTTTTCCCGAATAGATGCTCTCTTATCTTGAGATACATTATGAATGAGAATAAAATAAATAATGCGGAGAGTAATTCAGCCCTTCCTACAATGCCATCGACACATTCTGTGTGAATGGGATGAATCGAAAAGAAAGTTGTGGATAATATAGAAAGAGATATATTGTTGGAAATTTTTCTTATTAGTAAAAATACAAGAACAGAATTTAAGCAATGAATAAGGACATTAACGAGATGATAACCAAGTGGATTAAGTTGATGAATAGAATAATTAATAGCGTAACTTAATATAACCAATGGTCTATAAAGACCATCATTTTTATAAAGTCCACCCCACCAATAACCTGTAGAAAAAATTTCAGGAATATTCTTGAGATCTCTAATGAGAAGATTATTTTTTACAATTGTAATATCATCAAAAGTAAATTCATTTTTGAGAGAGTTGAAATAGACCAGAAAAGATATGACAAACAATAAGATTATAAGAACAGTATTTTGTCTTTTTATATTAGTGACCATTAACTTTCGATATTTTCCGTTTGAATATTTAAAATTAAAGTAAGTTTATTTCACCATTTTTGTTGTCTGTCAAAAATAAAATCTTCTCAACAATAAAAACATAAAATGTTTGAAAAAACGTTTTTTATAGTTCAAGAAAAAGATTGCCTCTTCTTTACTACTCTCTGGTAGTTTTTTCAGCTATCTAAAATTGATAGAAGAAATAAGGATATTGTAAAAATTACTTGAAATCGTCTTTCTCCTTATTTATTCGTTAAGTTGATGTTATAAATATAATTAAAAGGTTATTTTTTTATGAAACGAAGTGAGATTAATGCGTTAATTCAGGAAGCGAAAGAATTTTTAAAACAAAGTAATTTTAATTTGCCCCCATTTGCTTCTTGGACACCTGAACAATGGGCGACGACAGGACGCGAAGCTGATGAAATTCGAGATAATCAACTTGGTTGGGATTTAACCGATTTTGGGTTGGGTAACTTTCATAAATATGGACTTATCCTTTTTACAATTAGGAATGGCAACTTTAATAATCCTAAATATATGAAACCTTATAGTGAAAAGGTTCTCATTGTTGAAGAGAATCAAGTTACGCCAATGCATTTTCACTGGTCGAAGATGGAAGACATTATTGTGAGAAATGGTGGTAATCTTCTTATGCAACTCTATAATTCTGATAAGAATGAGGAGATGATTGATACACCTGTTATTGTTTCTATTGATGGTATCAGAAGAACATTTAAGGCTGGCGAGGTTGTTCGGTTAACACCGGGTGAAAGCATTACATTAACTCAAGGACTCTATCATAAGTTTTGGGCAGAGGAAGGAAAAGTTCTTGCGGGTGAAGTATCTATGGTAAATGATGATGCAAAAGACAATTTCTTCTATGGGGGATTAGGGCGATTCCCTAAAATAGAAGAAGATGAACCACCTATTCATCTGCTTGCCTGGGAATATCCATCTGCGAAATAAATATTTAACCACGAATCGCACGAATATTCACGAAAGGAGAATAATAGAACACGGATGACACGGATTAAAAACGATTAACACGGATATAATTTAAAAATAAATCCGTGTATATCCGTAATTATCAGCGATAATCAGCGTTCAAATATCTTATAATTTAATTTTCGTATTCTTTCGTGTCCTTTCGTGGCTAATTATTTCTTCGTGTCCTTCGTGGTTTAACTTATACTTCTCATCAAAAAACACTTGACATAGAAGGGGGATGCGGGTAAGAGAGTTTTTTGAAAATTATTCAAGTCAAAGAGCGGGAATAGCTCAGTTGGTAGAGCGCCACCTTGCCAAGGTGGATGTCGCGGGTCCAAGTCCCGTTTCCCGCTCCATTTTTTTCTCCTCCTCTTTTTTCATCCCCCAAAATTGCTGGAGAAATCATACAAAAATTACTTTGACTCTGTATCTATTGCTTGAGTAAGAATTATATTGTCTAATGACAATATTGAGCAAGTAATTAAAGTATCTTCATAATGATTAATAAGAATAATAAAAAGTTAAATGATAATAAAAAATCACTCGGTCAAGGAACAAATGTTTTAAAAAAACATTATTTTTTATTCGAATCAATACCTATCAAACTTATATTTATTGCCCTTTTAGTCTTAATAAGCTATTTTCCAGCACTTCGTAGTGGTTATATTTGGGATGATAATGCGTTAACAGAAAATTTGGTAATCAGAACAAATGATGGGCTATTAAAAATCTGGTTTTCGCCTTCTGAAATTCTTCAGGAATCGCATTATTGGCCCCTGACCTATACAACCTTCTGGATTGAATATCGTTTTTGGGGTTTGAATCCTTTTGGTTATCATCTGGTTAATGTATTGATTCATATTTTAAATGCTATTCTTTTGTTTCTTATATTGCGGAAACTTTCAGTTCCTGTGGCGTGGTTAGCCTCAGCCATTTTTGCGCTTCACCCTGTGCATATAGAATCTGTTGCGTGGGTCATTGAACGCAAAGATGTTTTGTCGGGTATGTTTTATTTATTATCCTTTCTTATGTTCATTCATTTTAATGAAAATAAAAAGTGGGGAATATATGCCTTATCGCTATTATTTTTTATATGTGCAATGTTGAGCAAATCTATTACAGTTAGTTTACCATTAGCGCTTTTGCTATATCTTTATTGGAAATCTGATAAAATAAAAAAGTCTGATTTGCTTCAGTTAATTCCATTTTTAATTATTGCTATTATTCTTGCCTTTTTTGATGTGCGATTTGCTCAACAAGCTGAAGATTTAAAATTACCTTTTTCATTTATTGATAGGATTTTAATTGCGACTCGTGCAGTGTGGTTTTATGCCTGGAAGGTTTTATTACCTATTAATCTTATTCCCATTTATCCAAGATGGGAAATAGATGCAAGGGCTATTTGGCAATATCTATTTCCTCTTCTTTTAATTGCCACTTTTATTTTACTATGGTTGAAAAGGAAGCAATTTGGCAAGGCACCTTTAGTATTGGTTCTTTATTTTGTAGTTACTCTTGGTCCAATTCTTGGATTTTTTGATTATAGTTATATGTTGCATTCTTATGTAGCCGACCGTTTCCAATATCTTGCAAGTATCGGACTGATTATTCTGGTTTCATCTTTTATACTAAAAATATTTAGAATCCTTTATAATTATCAAAAAAGAATTTTATATATTATAATTGGATTGTTACTTCTTGTTTTAGGTATTCTAACTTTTCAGCATACAAAAATTTACAAAGATACAAGGACATTGTTTGAGTATACAATTTCCAAGAATCCTGAAGCTTATGGTGCCTATAATGCCTTAGGAAATTTCTTATTAGAACAAGGTAAAGCTGAGAATGCGATTGTTTATTATAGTAAAGCACTTCAGATTGAACCCAACTATGCTCAAGCTTCATATAATATGGGACTTTCTCTGGATAAATTAGGGCGTTTCCAGGAAGCAATTCAATATTATTTGAACACTATAGAAATCAGTCCTCATTTTATTAAGGCTTATAACAATCTTGGCAATGCAAAATTCAGACAAGGTGAAATTGAAGATGCAGAGGCTTACTATTTAAAAGCACTTGAAATTAATCCTAAATTTGCTGATGCTCATTTTAATCTTGGAAATATTCTAAATCAGAATGGGAAAATTGATGAGGCAATTTCACATTATTTACAGGCAATTCAAATTAATCCTTATTTTGTGCAACCGTATGTAAATCTGGGAATTGTTCTGGCAAATCAAGGAAAAGTTGATAAGGCAATCACCTATTTTTCAAAAGCAATTCAAATTGACCCCAATTTTCCTGATGCCTATTATAATCTGGGAATTTCTTTATTACAGAAAAATAAGTTGGACGAAGCAATTACTCAATTTGCTAAAGTGATTGAAATTACTCCTAATGATGCAGATGCCCATTACAATCTCGGTAATATTTGTATGAAACAAGGGAACGTTCAACAAGCTGTTATTCATTATAAAAAGGCTTTGCAGATTAGACCAGATTGGAAAGAAGTTGAAAATCTGTTATTACACACCCCGTCTGCTTCGCAGAAACCCATCTCAAGAAGGGAATATTAGGATATCTTGTATTTGTAGTTATGGATAATTAATAAGGTTGGTTATAAGTTATGAAAATTCTTAAAGCTACATCACAGGCTATAAAAAAGGCGGGTTTGATTATTCAGAATGGTGGATTAGTTGCATTTCCCACAGAGACAGTGTATGGATTAGGAGCAGATGCACTGAATCCATTGGCAGTTGCAAGAATATTTGAGGTCAAAAATAGACCACGATTTGACCCTTTAATTGTGCATATAGATTCTTTAAGTGAAATTGAACGATTGTGTTTAGAAGTTGATGATAGAGCAAGAAAACTTATTCAAAAATTTTTACCCGGACCATTAACGTTAGTTCTACCTAAATCCTCTCTTGTTCCAGATATTGTTACTGCAGGACTTCCCACAGTGGCTATAAGGATGCCTTCTCATCCTGTGGCATTAGAACTTATTAAAGAAGCGAAAACTCCCATTGCAGCGCCAAGTGCAAATCTCTTCGGTCGATTAAGTCCAACAACCGCTGAACATGTAAAAGATCAGATTGGCAAAAAGATTGATTTAATCCTTGATGGAGGAAAAACTACTTTGGGTGTGGAATCAACAGTCATTTCATTTACAGAAGATGATGCAAGATTATTAAGACCGGGAGGATTACCACTTGAAGAGATTGAAAGAGTTATTGGTGAAGTGAAAATCCTTCGTCAAAATATTAAGAAACCTCAATCTCCGGGTCAACTTCCTCGTCACTACTCACCCAGAACACCTTTGCGAATATTAACTAAAGATGTTGTGATAGAAAAAGGAATAAAGGTAGGATATTTAGCATTTAAACAGCCGAAAAAAAAATTACCGTATGAAATTGTGGAAGTTCTTTCACCCGAAGGTGATTTAAGAGAAGCGGCTGCAAATTTATTTTCTTGCTTGCATCGATTGGACGAATCAGATTTGGATGTTATTTATGCGGAACCTGTTCCAGAAAAAGGATTGGGACGGGCAATTATGGATAGGTTACGGCGAGCAACAAGTGAAGATATTCAAAATATAAAGGAATTCTAATAAAAAATAATTAAACGAATAGGAGGAATATTATGTTAAGGAAAAGAATTATCTTTGAACATTGTTTAAGGATTTTATTTGTCGCTTCTATTTCGGCTTTTTTATTTTTAAATTGTTCAGTTCTGAAATTTAAAATCACCCCTGAAAAAATTCCTATTTCAGACAAAGAAATCGCTATTTGTAAAGAGTTAAAGATTGATGAAACACAATTATCAATCTTAAAAGCTAAGCCTTTGTATGAATTTTCACCTAAGGAAATAGATATATATCTGAAATATCTTTATAATGCAGAACCAAATATTAGAAAGCGAATTGTTCATTTAGGAAGAAAAAATATTGGACAGCCGTATCAGATGTATCTTTTAGGGGAATTTCCTTTTGAGATTTATGACAGCGATCCTTTATTTATGCTTGAAAAAAGCGATTGTGTAGTTTTTTCAGAGCATATGTATTCAATGGGCTTAGCACACGATTGGCAAAGCTTTTTTACATTGTTGCAACGCATTAGATATAAGAACGGAGAAATTAACACTCTTAAAAGAAATCATTGGACGATGGTTGATTGGGATCAGAATAATTCCTGGCTTGTTGAAGATGTTACTGAGGAATTGGTAGGAGATAAAGCAATAGAAATGGTTGAAACAACGAGTAGAAAAAACTTTTTTAAGAAATGGGGAATAGGGCAAGATTTGCAGGAAACCTCATTCAAGACAAAATATATTCCTGCGGAAGTCATCCCGGAAATTGTTGGTAAATTGCAAGACGGAGATTTTGTCAATGTGATTCGAGGATTTGAGAAAGGGGAGTGGTGTGGTCATACAGGTTTGATTGCAATTGGAGCTGATGGCACTGTTAATTTTCTACATTCTTCTCCGCCTAAGGTTAAGGAACAGCCTATCCTTGAATTTATGAACAACTCATTGAATGCGAATAAAAGAAAAATTGAGTGGAACAAAATGGCTGAAGAAGAAAAGAAAATACCTAAACCCAAAAAGAAGAGGTGGCAATTATGGAAAAAGGAAGAGAAACCAAAACAAAAGCAGGCGCTCTTTTATGGTTTTAAGTTTTTGAGATTACGAGAAAATGCTCTTGATAATTTGAAAAAAATTGATGGAGTGAATGCTCCTGTTGTAACAGCTCCTCTCGGTTTATTAAATAAATATCCTGATAGAAGTTTAGACAATTAACCATACAACATATAATCATCAACTGATGAGCTTGATACAGTAACATTTCTGCTTAAAGTTTCACCAAAAAACGTTACTCCATCGTGAACCATTCTTGCTTCAAATTGATAAACTCCGCTTGTCGATGTAGCAATAATATCAAAAGTGTATGTTGTAGTAGTATCAGGATTAACTGGTCCTGAAGTATAAACACGTTGGTCTGTTTTTGAATTGGAGTAACCGCCATCTACAAAATTTGACCATAAAAACTCGTTATTGTATAGATTGCCCTGTGAAGTTAATCCAGCAGCAAGTCGATACATATTAGCCGAACCTGAATTTTGCCATATAGCCGAGCCTGTGTTTTTAACTGTAATGGTAACAGTTTTTACTTCATTAATTAACATATTTGTAGGGACATTATTTGAAATGAATATGGCATCATCAGCAGGAACACCGCTATGAGTTTGGTTATAATAATTAGTCCAGGAAGGTTTTTTATTGGAATCAATAAATGCCCCTTCCCTAAATAATCCATAATAACCATTCGGAAAATCCTGAATGCAAAACCACGATGCCATTGCAATTCTACTATCCACTTTAAAAATGTTATAGGCAACATTAACGTTTCTTGCTTGTTCAGATTCAGTAACATAATCTGTTCGCCAACCAAATTCAGAAATCCACAATTTTTTTATCGTTCCCTCTCCTTCATAGGTTGTGATTGTACCCCAGATAGCATTTAGATTGCCGTTTATTTTATTCCGAACTGTTGAGACGGATGAAGATCCTTCTGCTACATAAATGTGATAGCCAATTCCATCGAGTGGATAACTACCTGTAAAGATCTTGCAATTATTCCATTGAAGATTATTAATTCCATTGTTATAAACGTCATCCATATAAGTAGCACAGTTATCTAAATCATGACTGAATAACGGTCCCGAAACAAGTGATACTTGCCAGGATGGATCGGACCAATGCCCATTATTGTATTTAACGTCCATATAAATTTTTTGTAGAAGATAAGCAAACCAATAAGGCTGAAGTTGGGCAGAAGATCCACCCGCCCAGTCATTAGGTTCATTAAATAATTCGTAGACAAAGACCCTGTCTTTAAAGTGGTTAACAATAGTTATAAAATTCGCAGAAAGTTCATCACAATAGGTTTGGTTATTCAGGTCGTTTCCCATAGAACTTTTAACTGCTTCAGCACCAATTAAAGCATAAATCTTTAAGCCCCGACTTCTAAATCCATCTATTATATAATCGTAAGTCTGAAACCAGGTCCAATTGTTAGGTCCATAAGGGTTTGAATCAGTAGGGCTTGTCCAGGGTCCCAGTATAAAGTTAACTCTTACATAATCTGCTACTGTTGCTGCCACAGCATCCATTTTTAGAGTTGAAATAACGTCACCGTTACTTGCATTAATGGGAGCATTGCAATCGATACAAAAATCGAATGAGAACAGGTTTGAAACGAGAATTAGTAAAAATAGTGTTAAGAAATGTATTTTCAAAAACTTCCACATAATTTTTTTTAAACTTCCTTAAGACAATTCTACAGATTGAATATGTTTAAAGTGGTGTAATGTCAATCGAAAAATTTTTTATCGAATTATTTTTAATTTTTTTCTTGCAAATCAGATTTTTATTTGGTAGAAAATAATTAATAAATAATATTATTAACTAGAAATAGTCCCCTGCTAAGTTAGTAATGTCTGAATTATTTTTGAGCCAACACCTTAAAAAGGGAGCTTAAAATCTGGTTATGGAGATTATGCCTCTTCGTGTGGAAAATCTGAAGTAGCCGTGAGAGCACCCACTTATTGAGATAACAGGTTCAAAAAGATCAGGCATACGGCGGTGTGGGGGATAAATAAAATGCGGTCATTTGACCGCATTTTATTTTGGTATAAAAATAATTTGATCACGAAAGACACGAAAAAATGAGGAAAAGAGAATCATAGGAAAAAAATTAATAATAAAAACTATAAGTAATCACTCATCATTTTTATCAACTTGTTTCTGGAATTTTTGTAATTCATTGAATGTTTGTGACATACTTCCGTCATCGTATATTGTTCGTCCTTGAGGAGTTGTTTTTTGCTCAGGTTTTTTTGGCGAAAGGAATAGGGAAATTATAAATATTAAAACTATGGCGGCAAGTCCTATCAATAAAAGCTTTCTTTTCTTAATTTGTTTTAATGATGTTTCTTCTTCCTGTTCTATAACAGGGATGTAGGAAGTTATTTCTTCTCTTTTTGCATATAAATTTTCGAGTGTGATTATTAATTGAGTATAATCCTGGTATCTTTCAGAGGGACTTTTTTCCATCATACAATAAATCACGTTACATAATTTATCAGGCACTTCAGCATTGAATTGTTTAATGGATTTAACAGGTTCAGAAAAATGCTTCATTAATAATGTTACAGGATTATCAGAATCAAAAGGTGAAATTCCAGCAATAATGTGATAAAAGGTTGCTCCTAATGAATAAATGTCTGAACGAAGGTCTACATTCCCGCCTTTTCCTTGTTCAGGAGACATATATCTTGGAGTTCCCATAATTGTTCCTGTTGTTGTTTTGAAAGTATTATCTCTAAAAACCTTGGCTATTCCAAAATCGACGATTTTAACTGTTCCATCCTCTGTAATCATAATATTGGCAGGTTTAATATCTCTGTGAATAATGTTGTGATTTGCGGCGGCTCTTAAACCTTTTGCTGTTTGGATTATGTAGTCAATACATTTAGAACCACTTATTCTTCCTTTTTCCTGAAGAATATCAGCAAGAGATTTTCCCCTAATAAATTCCATTACATAATAAGGGACATTGTCGATTTTACCGATTTTATAAATCTGGGCAATATTCGGATGGTTAATTTCAGCAATAACCTTTGCCTCTCGTTCAAATCGTCTCACCATATCAGGATTATCGAGAGAACTCTCGAGGAGAATTTTTATGGCAACGGGACGATTCAGAGTCGTGTCAAATCCTTTGTAAACAGCTCCCATCCCGCCTTTGCCAATGAATTCTCTTATCTCATATTCTTCGATTTTCTTACCTATGTATTTGTCCTGGTAGGTCATAAAAAGATTTGTCCTGATATTTATATTATAAACGAAATTATAGTTTTTTCAAAAATATTGTTCATAAATCAAGGATTCTGTGTCAGTCTGAAGCTCTAACCCCTCACCTTAATTCTCTCCCCATAGGGGAGAAGGAAGGGTGAGGGGGCATATTCATTAATTTATGAACAACACTTATGGGGAATTTATAATGTTGCATTACGTTAAAATATAAAGAGAGAAGATTGCTCTTCTCTCTTTAATTTATCGATGCTATGTAGAAAATTCTTTAAAGGAAATTTAATCTTTTTGTACATCCTGAGCAGTAAATAACTTTGCTCTTACTATTTCATATAATTTATTGTACAAGTCTTTATTATCTTGTAATATTTTTCTGAAATTTTCTTTGCCCTGACCGACTCTTTCACCTTCAAAACTATACCAGGAACCGCTTTTTTCAACGATATTGAGATTAGATGCAAGGTCAATAAGGTCACCTTCTTTTGAGATTCCCTTACCATAGATAATATCGAATTCGGCAGATTTAAAAGGTGGAGCGAGTTTATTTTTCACCACTTTCGCTATGGTTCGATTGCCTATTACTTCATTACCCTCTTTGATAGATGTTATCTTTCTAACTTCAATTCTGATAGTAGTATAAAATTTCAAAGCTCTACCACCAGTTGTTGTTTCAGTGGGACCGAACATTACACCTATTTTTTCTCTTATTTGATTGATAAACATCACACAGGTTTGGGATTTGCTCGTGATAGCTGTTAATTTTCGCAATGCCTGAGACATCAAACGAGCATGAAGACCCATAAAGCTATCTCCCATTTCACCCTCTATCTCTGCCTTAGGAGTTAATGCAGCAACGGAATCTATGACTATAATATCAACAGCACTACTTCGGACGAGAGTCTCGACAATATCAAGAGCCTGTTCACCAAAATCAGGTTGTGAGATAAGCAACTCATCCAGATTAACGCCGATATTTCTCGTGTAGTTGGGGTCAAGAGCATGCTCTGCATCTATGTATGCCGCCACACCATCCATTTTTTGTGCTTCAGCAACGGCGTGTAAAGCAAGTGTCGTTTTGCCTGAGGCTTCGGGTCCAAATATTTCAGTAACGCGTCCTTTGGGAAAACCTCCTATCAACATCGCATGGTCAAGAGAAAGACAACCGGTAGGAATCACATCTAATTTTTCCACAGCCGCTTTTTCTCCATAACGCATTATTGACCCTTTGCCATGAGATTTTTCTATTTGAGTTAATGCTAATTCTAATGCTTTAATCTTTTCACTCTTAGCCACTGTGATTTTCCTCCTATAAGAAATTAGGAAATAATTAACCACACTATCCATAACGTTGGCAAGTATAATTTAATTAAAAGATAGATTAATCTAAAAGTTTGAGGGGGTCAAAAAGAAGACAGCTTTTTTCTTCGGAATAGAATACAATGCCAATTACACCTTTTATGCTTTTTTCTAATTGTGGGTCGGAAGCCTTAAAGGTTATTTTTGATTCAAGAAGCTCGTCCACTTCTATTGCAATGTTCCTATCCATGATATTTAGAAAAATTAAATTTGATGAGTTAAGATTGACTTGAGTATTTGCGAAGCCTAATAGTTTTGCAATGTGATAAATCTCGTATGTTTTGTTATTGTAAATAATTTGTTTACCCTTTTCATTCTTTAAGATTTCTGTTCTTAAGAAGGTTTTGGTGTTTTTTAAAGTTTCAAGCGGAAAGGCGAATATGTTATCAAAACATTTAAAAAATTGAACCTTGTTAATGTTTGCGAAAGAAGATATAACAGATGAAACTTTTTGTAAAATTGTGTTGAGTTCTGCACGAAGAAGAGTAAGATTTTCATTAAATCCTGTTGTATAAGTTAATAATTGCTTTTGTATATCAGAAGCGTTTAGATAAGATTCTTTTATCTGCTCAATGTAATTGTGAT